>JGI994J12354_10000044_pt1 | contig 103226 bp, 63 predicted proteins | sample IntmicLarv3ML3BL_FD_12354 | JGI IMG/M metagenome (IMG submission 12354) | reverse complement strand
GTTTTAGCAATTTTTTAAAAATNGGGGGGGGGGGGTATACGCTTATCGTCAACCCCAATAAAGCCATTTTCTCTATTAAAACGCAAACAAAAATCATTCGTAAATTTTACTGTTTCAAATAGATAAATATACTATATCAGATATTATTATGTTTGTCAAGCATTTCTTTGTCTTTTTTTCATAAATATGGTATACGAATGGAGTTATCAATTTATCCGACGACTGCAATTGAAAATATCGTTTACTTCGTTTAACATCATTTTTTCAATATTCCCATCATTAACAAAGGTCAAAGCTCAGTCTTCTTTCTTGTCTGAGATGTGCTTTTGACGCACAGCCAATATACGCTCTCGATTTCTATTCTTAGCCTCATCTTCTATCAAAAACCAATCAATAACCCACCAAACAAAGAAACCACCGGCAGTCATAAATTTCAAAAAGGCACAAACATGATCTTCTATTAACAATCTGTCCGTTCCAAGAAAACCACCAAAAATAGACGATAGAAATACTAACTTAGGATTATAAAGATGGATATTTTCAACCTCTAGTTCTTCATCGTCATTAAGGATAGATAACTCTTCTCGTATAAGATCGATATCTTCTTCAAAAAAACAATGAGCATTAAATTCTAGGGTCTTGACTAGAACAGGGCCCTTTTCTAGTCAAGACCCAAAAATTATTTACGTAAACTGTGCTAATATAATTCATAAATCCTATTATATCCTTTAGCGCTTTTAGTAGATATGCTACTTGTATATAGTTTATTCTGCTTTACAAAAAGCGCAAAATATGGTATAATATTACAAGTAGGTAATAATTATGGATACCATTAAAAACGTAAGAGAAATCGCAGAGCAAGCTAAAAAAGCAGCACAAAAATTGGCGTGTTTAGACACTATAACCAAAAACAACGCGCTCCTTAATATGGCGACAGCTTTACAAAATAATAAGCAAAAAATACTCGACGCTAACGATATTGACGTGAAAAACGCGAAGGAAAAAGGCACGTCAGAGTCGATGATTGATCGCTTAAAATTGACCAATGAGCGAATAGACGCCATGGCTGAAGATTTGCGTTATGTAGCAACGCTAAAAGACCCGATTGGTGATGTTTTGGGCGGCTCAATACGCCCCAATGGGCTTAGCATACGCAAAGTCCGCGTGCCAATCGGCGTTATCGGCATGATATATGAATCACGCCCAAATGTTACCATAGATGCCGCTTCCCTCTGCCTAAAGTCGGGAAATGCGGTTATTTTACGTGGCGGTAGTGACGCTATTAACTCAAATATCGTGCTGACCGATATAATAAAACAAGCGGCAAAAGATGCCGGTATACCTGACGGCAGTATTGAGCTTATACGAGATACTAACCGCGAGACCGTAGTTGAGCTAATGCAGCTAAATGGGCTGGTTGACCTTATAATTCCTCGCGGCGGTGCCGGTCTAATACAAACAGTGGTGAAAAACGCGACTGTTCCAACTATAGAAACCGGCGTTGGGAATTGCCATATTTACGTTGATGAATCCGCTGACTTTGAAATGGCAAAAAGTTTAGTTATAAACTCAAAGACAAACAGACCCTCTGTCTGCAACGCAGCAGAAAAACTGCTTGTACACAGATCTTTGAAGGACACCCTCTTTGTAGAGCTCATTGCTGCGCTAAAATCTCACACTGTCGAGATTTTAGGGGACAACGAGACAGTTAGCCTCATAGACGGTGCAAGCTTAGCTACAGAGGAAGATTGGTATACAGAATTTATAGCATTAAAGATGGCTGTAAAGTTGGTGGATAATATTGATGAGGCAATAGCGCACATACAGAAATATACATCACACCACACAGAACTTATAATAACGAACGACTTTTCAAATGCTGAACAGTTTACAAAAGAGGTTGACGCATCCTCGGTTAACGTCAACGCTTCAACAAGATTTACCGACGGCGGAATGTTTGGGCTTGGCAGTGAGATAGGAATATCCACACAAAAGCTCCACGCGCGCGGACCAATGGGCTTAGAAGAGATGACCTCCATGAAGTTCATAGTGGTCGGCAATGGGCAAATAAGGTGAAAATGAAAAAATTTGATATAAAAAAAGATAGAACGAAAATTGATGATATACTCATTGATGCGACAAATATGCAAGGGCTAACTGATAGACATGTCTCACACACAGCAGATGTTATAGGCAAACAACAAGTATCTGACTCTACCCCTACAACAGACACTGCTTCTCAAGAGCTCAATATGTGCTCTTTGACCGTGATTTATCACGAAGATTTTGAGGACGAAATTATCGGCATTTTGGGCAGAGAGATGGCTGTTACACGTTATACAAAGGTGGAAAATGTAGTTGGCGCAAGAAAAGATACCGTAAGTGCCGAAGAAGTAAGCATTGGTAAGAACCATATGCTTATCATTGTTGGCATACGTGAGGACATAAACAGTATCGCGGCAGCTCTTCGCATGTTAAGAGAAATTAAAGGGCACGGAATACGCGGATTCATAACTCCGGTTGATGACCTCGTGTAATTTGACTTATTTTAAAACTTTAATGCGCTGCCGTTTTATAAACGGCAGCGCATTTTTTATGTTATTTTGGCATTTAGCACTAAAATCAATCCAAAAAGTCACGCAATAATTGACGTTTCTTTGTCACGCGCAATTTCTTTAACGCCTTTGCCTCTATTTGGCGGATACGCTCTCTGGTAACTTCAAATATCTGCCCTACTTCTTCCAAAGTGCGTGCATAGCCATCATCAAGCCCAAAGCGGAGCTTTAGGACATCGCGCTCACGTGGAGTTAAAGTATTTAAGATATTGTCAAGTTGCTCGCGCAAAACCAAAACAGTTGCGGCATCAGCCGGAGATGCTGAGTCCATATCCTCAACAAAGTCACCGATATGGCTATTATCCTCTTCGCCAACAGGTGTTTCAAGGGATAGTGGCTCAGGGGCTATCTTAAAGATATCGCCCATACGGTTTATGGCCTTAAACTTTGCCTCTTCGGACGTAAAAGGACCATCCATAGCTACAGCAATCTCTTCTATTGACGGCTCACGCTTTAAGTCCTGAATAAGTTGACGCTGAACCTTTATAAGTTTATTTATGGTCTCTACCATATGAACCGGGATACGGATAGTCCTGCCTTGATCGGCAATAGCTCTTGTAATGGCCTGACGTATCCACCAAGTAGCGTACGTAGAAAACTTAAACTTCTTGCGGTAGTCAAACTTTTCAACAGCACGGATAAGCCCGATATTCCCCTCTTGAATAAGGTCAAGAAAGCTTATTCCCCTACCGCTGTATTTTTTCGCAATACTTACAACCAAGCGTAAATTAGCTTCGGTAAGTCGCTTTTTGGCAAATTCACCACGTGAAACTGTGAGCTTTATAAAGCGCATAATTTCCGTCACTTCTTCAGCTGACTTTTTAACCTTCGTCTCTTTTATGATAAGCTTAGGTGGTATTGGGCGCATACCTTCAGCTCGGTGAATGTTGTAAGAGTGCGCTATTTTTAAAATATCCTCTATTTCGGCTGAGGTCATCTCTAAAATAGTCATAGCGTCATAACGTGAGCGGAGCTGCATTGCCTCTTCGTTTTCCATCTCCTCCTCTTCACCACGGCTCTCTGTCCTAAACTCTTCCCATACTTTTCTAACCAAAAGTATGTCTAAGATGTCGTAACTTTCTACCTCTTTGCGTATTCGGCGATATTCATCTTCGCGCTGCTTTAAGTCTTTTTCCATGCGCACAATTTGCTCTTGGGTAAAACTATCAACAGGCAATACTTCACGTCTATGCAAAAAATCGCTCGCTCTATGCTCTAAGTATGTATAGAAAAAGTCCTTGACCTCTTCAGGAGACATTTTGCTGATGCTCTTATCAACGATATTACGCTTTATACCCTCATCAAGAACATCGATGATATCACGCAAAAGCTTATCAGAAGAGCGTTCAACATTATGCTCCATTTCTTGGAGTGTTGGAGTGATGCCAAGAACTGTTACTGCATAAGACCAAACAGCTTGCAATTTCTGCAAGATATTTGACTTTTCAAGTTGTTTAGCGTACTCTATTTCCTCTTTTGGAACGAGCAAAGGAACACGTCCTATCTCGCGCAAGTACATTCTTACTGAGTCATCCGGTTGATACGAAAGGTCAACAGTTGCGAGCTCATCATCAGGTAAGTCCAACAGATTTACATTCATAGCTGTCGGAGCATCATCCAAATCATCTAGTGACTTTTCGCTGATGTGTATGCCGCTTGCAACTAAAGTATCAATGAATTCATCAACTGTATCAACATCAAATTCATCAGAACTTAATATCTCGTTAATGTCATCATACGTTATATTTCCATGATGTTGATTAGCATACTCTAACAGTTTATCTAATTCAAGTTCATGTCTACTTGTGTCACTCATATATACTTAATTCTCTCTTTAATAAAAATATCCTTTTTTGAACGAAAATATTTTTATTTTTCCTCATCTGTTGTATCATTTTCGTCACGTCTTAAGCCAAAAACATACTTTTCAGTCTCTTTTGACCGTTTTTTATGCAACTCCATAACCTTCAACATCTCTTTTTCGTCCAAAAGCGCAACCTTTGACTTATCTATACGCTCTGTTTCCTGCTCTGCTATTATGCGATGCAGCACTTTTTCAAAATTTTCCTCTATAAGCTTGGGGGTTCTAAGGTTTATTGCCGCGAGGACATTTGAAAGCTGCTGATTATTTTCTGAAAAGCTCTTCTCTTCTACTGTCATACCATCTTTATGGCACGCGATGACTTTCAAAAAAATATTTTTATATGTTGGGTGCGTAAAAGTATCCGGTAAAACATTTTTAACGAGTTTTTCCGCGTATTTCAAGTCAGAACAAGCATAAGCTAATGCCTCACGTTCCAAGGAATTATCAACAACTTTACCTTGAATATTTGCCGCTATTTTCGAGTTTTGGTTGGCGTTGCTTCTTCCTATCCCCCCTATTTCCGCCAAAATTGTTTGCTCAACACGCGCAATATCCTGGGCTTGTTGAGCAACCTTTCCGGCAAAAACATGCGTATATGTTGCTCTGTCTATCAAAGGAAGCTGCGCTAAAATCTTTGCCGCGCCCTTTTGCAAACGGATAAAACCATCAGCATCATCGTGCGGTATCTGCTTAATAAGCACATCCAGCTCAAATTCTACAGGCGACAAGGCATTTTTCAACAACTCTTCAAAAGCGTCATTGCCATTATTTCGTATAAAAGTATCCGGGTCATCCGATGACGGCAGCACTACTATTTTCGCCATCAAATCATATTCACGAAAAATCGCCTGAGCGCGAAGGGCAGCGTTTATACCGGCGCTGTCCCCGTCATAAATTAGGTAAGCAATATCAACCAAGCGCTTTAATATTTTAGCATGTTCCTCGGTCATAGCTGTGCCCAAAGTAGCAACTGTCTCTGTAAACCCTGCCTTGTGGCAAGCGATAACGTCAAAATACCCCTCGGTGACTATGGCGCGTTTTTTCTCTTTTATCGATTTTTGCGCCAGATTAAAAGCATAAAGTGTGCTGCTCTTATGAAAAACAGGGGTTTCCGCTGTATTTAAATATTTGGGGTTATCCTCGCTCACAAGCGCCCTTCCGCCAAACCCCACAGCTTTACCGTCACGGTCAAATATCGGTATCATCAATCTATTTCTAAACCTATCAAAGACCCCACTGCCATTTTGCCGTTTTGTTATAAGCCCTGCCTTTATCAAGATATCCGCTGAAAATTCCTTTAACAGCGCATTTGCAAGCGCGTCCCACATAGTAGGAGAATATCCGAGCGAAAAATGGGTAATATCCTCATCGGTAATACCTCTATTTTTCAGGTACATCATGGCAGACATCCCTGCCCTGCCGCGTAACGCTTTTTGGTATGCTTCCACCGCCTTTTGATTTGCCAGATACATTTGGTCTTTTTCGCTGCGTCTCGCCGCGTAAGTACTGTCAGGCTTTGCGCCGTCTAAAAGAGGAGGTATATGATACATTTCCGCTAAAAACTCTATAGCATCGGGAAAGTCGAAATTGTTAATATCCATAGCAAAAGTTATAGCGTTTCCGCCCTTGCCGCAACCAAAACAGTGCCAAAACTTTTTATCTTCATCCACGCTGAAAGATGGGGTCTTTTCGTTATGAAACGGGCACAGACCTGTGAGCCGACCTCCCTTTCTGTTTAGTTTAACATAACGGGATATAAGTTCTACAATATCAACACGGCCCTTTATAGTTTCAAGGTCATAACGCTTTGCCATACTATAAATTTCGTTTTTATCAGTCAAAACACCTTCCATTTTATGGCGAAAAATGGTAAAATATTATAGTAAGAATAAAAAATTGGGGACAATATGAAAGATATAGCGTCATTAAATGATGAAAGAGGAATAGATATACAGCAAGTTGGGGTTACCGGAGTCAGTTTGCCCATCCTTATTTTAAGGAAAAGCGGCGGGTATGACAATGTCACGGCAACGCTTTCTCTTGCCGTAGATTTGCAGCATGATATTCGCGGCACACATATGAGCAGATTTTTGGAAATTTTGGAAGATTGGCGCCAAAAACCGCTCAGCTACAGAGAGATTGGCACTATTTTAACTGATGTCATACAAAAACTGAATGCGAAAAAGAGCACTATGACCGTGAGCTTTAAATACTTTTTGGAGCGCGTCGCTCCGGTCAGCAAATCGGTTAGTTTGATGGATTACGACATCATCTTTACCGGAGATAAGAGCATTGACGGGGTTTATGACTTTACGCTAAACGCTAAAGTGCCGGTTACCGCGCTCTGCCCATGTTCTAAGGAAATCTCAAAGTACGGCGCGCACAATCAACGCGCTATAATAAGCGCAACTGTCAAAAGCCACAGCGGCGGAGACGATATGCTCTGGATAGAGGATTTAATCGACCTCGTTGAGGCACAAGGGAGCAGTCAGCTTTATCCTCTTTTAAAGCGTGAAGATGAGAAATATGTAACCGAACAAGCGTATGAAAACGCAAAATTCGTTGAAGATATTTTACGCGACACAGCGCTTGCGCTTAAAAATGACACGCGCGTCACCGGATTTAAGGTGCGAGTTGATAGCATAGAGTCAATACACAACCACAATGTTTATGCTGAGCTTCACCATAAGAACCGTTAAATTTAAAGAATATACCTCACAAATTTAACCGGAGCAGTATAGACATACTATGTTGCTCCGGTTACGTATTCATGAGTTAAGCAAGCGCAAGCCTCAAAAAGATAAAGTTTTTGGAGAACCATTCCACTTATCTACAAACCTATTAGCATACTCACTTAAAAAGCTCTGGTCATCTTCTGTTCCAAACTCTCTATCTTCCCCAGCTGAAGTCGCCAATATCCCCTCTTCAGTCAATTCAAACTTAATGGGGGTCATATGCATATCAATCGCTACTTCATAATCAAAAAATGGTCTAAAGCCACGCGTTATCCATGCTACGTAATCTTTTAACTCTTCTTCTGTTCTCGGAAGCTCATCTGCTAGGTTTTCAATAAGTGGTGCTTGGGCGTTCCACTCAGAATCTATTGCTGCCAACCATACCGGCAAAGTATAGCGCTGCAAACGACCTCTGTTTGCTATTTTTGCCATATACTCATAGGTTCTGCGCTCTGCACGCATTTCTTCAACTTCTTCTTCAAATTTTTCATATTTATTAGGGTCGACATACACCGCTAACCTTCTGTCATAGCTCAACGAAGCCGGCCTATATAATGTCATCTCATGCCTTAAGTTCTCTATTTGCTCTTCCGTATATTTTGTCGCCATATCACCAATTAGTTCACGTTGCCGCTCTAAAACGTCCTCAGGAAATCCATAGCCGTATGGTGTATATGAAAAAAGTTCAACACTTTTACTAAAATCGCTATCACAACATAATGCATTAGCGTCATTACCAAGCCAGATAAGCCAGTTTTGATTAAACGTTTTACCATTAAACTCGAATTTAAAGTCTAATGTATATAGTGTCGCATGCTTAAAATCGCCATATTTTTTCATTTCAAAAATATAATTGTTTGGCTCAGTAAAATAGTATTCCGGATGCAATAGAGCCGCTAACACATGAGTTCCGTCCGGACAAAATATTAGTGAAGTAACGACGTTAAAATCTTCTAACGGGTCCTTCCATCCGGCGATTTTCGCCCAAACTACACCTTCACGAACAGGAGGGTTATCACGATCCATTTCATAATACGGATTCAATCTTTGCAACACTAAACTCTTACCGTCCTCTTGATTTTCAATCAACACTTTATTGCCTATAGTAAAAGGTATTTCATCATTCAGCTTATTATCAGGTACATCTAAATAGTACCTATCATTCAAAATAAATTCAGGTATTGACATTGCAAATATCATAAGAGAGCTATATATTAAAGCTACTATAAAAAGTATAAGTTTCATGGTTATATCACTTTAGCAAGATCCTATGGAATGATCTTTAGTTTAGTATAAATCATATGTTTTTCTGTTTCTTTGTAGTCGCACCATACATTACTGCCAATATTCTGTGGATACCACGGGTGAACTTTATCTCCATCTCCCATCAAGCAAGGCATAGAATATCCTCCCGGGTAATTTTCTATAAGTCCTTCACAATGATCCATAAATCCAAGAGCATGCCCTATTTCATGGGCTACTATATTATTAAAAACATTACTCCTTTGTGCCACTCCTTTAGCTCGATCTTCAGCCGTAAGTGATGGATTAGTCGGGCTTAACATATGTTCACGTATCACAAAATAATTTTCAACATTGCCATCTATTTCATTTTTGTTAGTAAAAATAACACTTTCCAAATTATTGACATTGCGGGATCCATCAGTCGAATAAGTTATAAATCCTGAAAAAATTAGTGTCTTCCCTGATGATGACATTGCTTCAGTAAGAGAATTTCTTTCTCTTAGAACTACAAAATAATAATTATCACTACTATCTGTTCCAATGATATTTTTAACAACTGTGTCTCTAAGACTAAGATGATAAAGAACATTGCGAGGGTCTGGTATCCGTGCCAAGTGAGCATCCGAACCTAATGGTAACGGCATTGTCATTGTCTGTGGTGTAAAACTTATCTTATCATTTAAATTCATAGCAGTAAATGCAGATTTAATTTGAGATTGGTTTAGGGTATAAGGAAGTTTAATCTCCGAAGTAGAAGCACTGTCGGGATAAGCTATTATAACATTAATATCATCTAATCTTGTTTGAATATGTGCTTCTTCAGCTTGCGCTACATCAATAGCTTCTTGAGTGTCAAGGTTTTGTACCTTTACAGTTGCTGTTTCAAAATATTTCCCTGTCCGCGTAGTACCTCCTATTGTATAAAAGACATGCGCTTTTAGCTCACATAAACTATTAACTATCTTATTAGGACTTGTTGTATTAAAAGTAAACTCATAGAGTTTTGATGTCATAGCTATATTGCCCCAGCCACTAGTTGTTGGAGTTGGTTTCCATACGCGGATATATCCATTCTTCACCAGTGGTGTAAAATTAGTATTATATGTTAAAATAGATACAGCTCCCGTATCAAGATTTTTTATAGCAGCAGAAGGAGTTTCTATAGTCACATTACTTCCATAATAAACTCTTACATAAACATAAATGGTTCCTGAAACCGGAGATTGTATATTACTTTTCCATGTCTGCAGTAAATCAGTGCTATATAAAGTTGGCACTGGTGAAGTTTGAACTCTTTGAATACTAACCCTAACATCATCAGCATTACCGATGCCGGAAAACTCTGACATCTCACTTGCAAATACCAACATCGACACACATGCTGTTATTAACAAAATAACAATAAATCTTAATTTTGTAATCATTTCTTAACTTTTCTCCTCAATGTTTATTAAATTGAATAACATCATATATCCCTGAAAATATTAAAGCTTCTGCTGCATACCCATCAGTACGCGGATTATAACTATCACGGAGACGTTTTCTCTGTTCTTCTTGGTGCTTTTTTCGTTGCTCTATCTGCGGAAACGCTTTTTCGTAAGCTTCACTCTCAAAATATTTTGCGATACCCTCTACAAAAGACTCTCCTAAATTATCTAACTCTAAAAGGGACAATCTATTATCAGGATATCTGGAGTTCACTTCAAAAGGTATTTGAATAGAGCCAAACTGTTTATAGCACCAGCTCATAAGGCGATCTTCAACAAACGCGGTCATCCAAACATTATGACTCACTGTAACGCCAGGCAGTGAAGATAGGATAGTATCTTTTATTGCAGTTATATTCTCAGCGTCATCAACATCAATAAGCGGACACATAACATTCACAGCTTCATTACACTCTACATTATGTAAATTAATAACAAGGTCTAGTCGGCGTCCGAATGTAGAAACCCATTGTATGATAAACTTCATATAAGCCAATACTTCCGGGCGCGGGTCGTACTCTATCACTTTATCATCAATTATTTGTGTAAGATTTCTATTCGTAAACTCATAAGTCAAATCAGCGTATGTACTATGAGCCATGCCATCAGGGTCAAGCAACGGAATGAACAGAAAGGTTACCTTTTTTAACATCTCTTTAGCGCGCGGATCGCCTGAGAGCAAAAAACGAATAGCGCCGTTTACCACCCAACTACCATCCGACTCATCTCCATCTTCAGCCCCATAAATAAGAGCAACCGGGCGTGTCTGCAACTCTTCATTTGTGGCATTTGAGTCTCTTATTTCAATGACATATAAGTCACGTTTCTTTAAACTTTTACCTATATTGTAAATAGAAACACCATCAATATTTGCGTTATATAATTTCGACATAAAGATTTCTTGATACCTATACGTATACGGAATACGCATAGCAATAGAGGCATCGGAAAAGTTAAATTTTTGAGTCATTGTAAAAATATTGCTTCCTGCATTGACTTTAGTGTCAATAATCTCACTCCAAGCTGACCAATATTTACCGTCTTCAGATAAAAACTCTTCAGCCAGCTCTTCTGGTACGATGTTCTGAACAGGGGTTTTGCCGTTGCCAAAGAGCTTATCGTCACCTTTCAAAAACATATCAGAGCTTACCCAATAACCATCTATATTTTTTGTGTAATATATGTAAGTATTATAGTCCCAAAACGAAGAGTAAGTATAAAGCGGGCGAAGACCATCCCATTTTTGCACATCAGCATCAGTATCGTTCATGTTTAATGTAAGGGTCAGCGGCTTATCGGTGAGCAAACCGGTAAATACTCCGGCAAACCAATTTGGCGTAAAGTTGTACATGCCAAGTTCAAGTTTGTCATCATCTACATCTTTAACAATAAGGTTACAGCCGGCGGCATCTATCGTGAAAGTTTTGTGTTCGGCGATGCCGTCAACTATAGTCACGCAAAAAATAGCGTTACTTACAAGCAGTAACAAAGTAAATAAGGCGATATTTGTATTAAAGTTAAATAGCTTTTTCATACTCTGATGAATCAATTATATCATGTTTTTTTTTTGCTTGTCAAGCGTTTTAAAACTTTTTCAGATTTTTTTTGACAGAATCGCAAGGTAAAAGATATAAAAATACCGCGAAACCTAAAGGGAAAAGGCATCGCGGTATCTCTATTTAAGAGAGTTTTTTTAGGAAAAATTACAATTTACACATAATCTTCACCATACCCATAATGCTCAATAACGTAGTCCAAATCCTTATCGCCACGACCACTGCAATTTACGAGAATGGAGCTGATATTGTTGTCATCTCGCGCCATCTTTATAGCATGAGCTATGGCGTGTGAACTTTCAAGTGCCGGGATTATGCCCTCATAGCGGGAGAGCTTGAAGAATGCCTCAATCGCCTCTTCATCTGTTGCGCCAACGTAATTCACACGATTGTTATCGCGAAGTAAGCTATGCTCAGGACCTACCGAGGGGTAATCCAAACCGCTCGCTATAGAGTGAACCGGGCTCGGCTCACCATTTTCGTCCTGTAAGGTGTAAGATTTAAACCCGTGAAGGATGCCCACCGTGCCGTACTTCATACTGGCAGCGTGGTCACCTATCTCTTCGCCACGGCCGAGCGGCTCAACTCCGTACAATTCAACGGGGTCGCCTAAAAATCCGGTGAACATACCTATAGCGTTGCTCCCACCGCCAACACAAGCGCAAACCGCTTCGGGAAGGTTACCGGTCATCTCGATGAATTGCTCGCGAGCCTCAATGCCAATTACTGCCTGAAAATCGCGAACCATCAATGGGAATGGGTGTGGCCCGACAGCAGAGCCGATGCAGTAAATGGAATTTTTATAGTCAGCAAGGTAAGCATCAAATGCGCTATCAACCGCCTCTTTAAGTGTCTGTAAACCGTGTGTAACAGGTACAACTTTCGCGCCCAGAACCTTCATCCTCGCCACATTTGGCGCCTGCTTTTCTATATCGACCACGCCCATATGCACCTCGCACTCAAGCCCGAAAAAGGCAGCGGCAGTCGCAAGCGCAACACCATGCTGACCTGCACCGGTCTCGCAAATAATCTTCTTTTTCCCCATAAATTGCGCGAGTAACCCTTCACCCATACAGTGGTTAAGTTTGTGCGCGCCGGTGTGGTTTAAGTCTTCACGTTTTAGGTATATTTGCGTGTGACCAAGCAGGTTGGATAAGCGTTCACAATGGTAAACGGGAGTCGGACGTCCCTGAAATTCTTTGCGGATGCGTCGCAGTTCGCTGATAAACTTTGCGGAACGACAAATAGTCTTGTACGCCTCATCTATCTCCTTAAACGCCTCTATCAACTCTTCAGGCAAATAAGCACCACCATAAGAGCCAAAATATCCTTCAATATTCGGGTATTGTCTTGCATATAATTTAAAATCTAAACTCATTTTAGTAATCTCCTCATCTTTTCGGCTGTCCTTTTAGCCGATTTTGTTTTTTATGTGTGTGTGCTCATTTTTTTATGGCAAGGCAGAGCAAGCGACGCCTTAACGCGACAAAATGTATGTATGGCGCAGCTGCGCCACCAAGTGTCTGTTGCTATAAAAGAGATATTTTTCGCCATCTTTTTATTCATTTCGCTCTACCCTCCTTTTAAAATATAAAAAAAAAACGCCCTGACCCATGTACTATTTACATGTATCAAGGACGTATGATAAAATCACCGTGGTGCCACCTTGTTTCACAAAAGTTAATTTTTAATTTCAATAAAACGCGTTTTTCGCATCACTTAAACTCTGCCACTAACTTCTGCCTCTTACAGGATACTAACATATCCCTGCGCTGTAACGTTGCGCTATTTTTACGTCGAAAAATACTGATAAACTCAAAAAGTAAATGTTCTTCTTCGCCCTCAGCGGCCCATTATAATAAGCTGCTTTGTATGGAGATCTCAGCATCCCCCACTCTCTGTGACTGCAACACCTATTTTTACTTCCGCTTCAACGGTTTGTATATTTATTATATACGTTTATTTTGAGGTTGTCAAGAGGTTTTGACAATTATTTTTCAAAAAAAGTGGAATCTAACAATAATTTTGTCAATTTCGCTGTTTTTTCAGATGCCCCGCTATATTTTGAGAAGATTTCTCTGTTCTTCTCTTCGGTTATCTGCTTGTCCTCACCAAAGAGGTATATTTTAAGCGCATTAAACAACTCTTCTTGGTTCTCCACCATCTTGCCAATATTCTCATTAACTACAATAGACGCAATATCGCGAAAGTTAGTCATATATTTGCCAAAGACCACCGGCACGCCATATATTGAGGCCTCTAAAATATTATGTCCGCCTACTGGAACTAAACTGCCACCCACAAAAGCAACATCGGCAATAGAATAAAGGTGAGAAAGCTCGCCTATAGTATCAAGTATGATAATATCGCTGCTCTGCGGAACTACCGTACTCGAAATCTGCGTCTTTGAGATGGTACTCAAGTTAAAATGTTTTGCCCTATTTATTATAACCTCAGCGCGACTTATATCACGCGGAGCGATTATCAAGCGGAGGTGCGGAATAACAGTCTTTAGCCGCACATAGGCCTCCATAATACTGTTTTCTTCTGTATCGTGCGTGCTTCCGGCAAGAATTATTTTATCGTCCGGCAAGAGATTATAGCTTCTCTTCAAATCGTCACGCGCAATAAGAGAAATAGTATCATTTACCATATCAAACTTTGAATTGCCGACTACTACCGCTCTTTCCGGGTCAGCGCCGAGGGTGATTATACGCTCTTTATCCACCTCAGACTGCATCAAAAAGAGGTCAATATTTGAGGTCATCCACTTATAAATCGGCTTCGCAATTTTCCCACCGCGGAGTGAACGCTCAGAAATTCTGCCGTTTGCAACCACAATTTTTATATTTAAAAGTTTGGAGACAGCGAGAAAATTGGGCCACAGTTCTGTTTCCACCAGCATCACTGTTTTTGGACGAACCGTAAGCAGAAACGCCAAAACGGAAGGGAGAAAGTCTAAAGGAAAGTAAACAAGTTCATCGCCGCCTATTGCGACAAAATCCTTCTGCGCTATTTTGTATCCGGTATCTGTAGTTACAGAATGGATAATCTCAACATCGTTCGGCATTAGAGGCTTTAGCTCCTGCCAGATGGGCTTTTCCGCAACTGTTTCACCAACTGAAACAGCATGAATCAAAACGCGAATTTTCCCCTTTATTTTGGATTTTTTAATATAACCTATTCGTTCCGCAAACCCATTTTTTGTGTGATCCGAGACTATTAAAGCCCAAATTATATACAATAAAATCAGCGGAAAAAAGATCAGCAATACAATATTATAAATTATCAAATAAAAAATATTCATTATTTATCCTAATAAAGGGCATCTCTAAAAATCTCATTCACGAAGGTGTGCGGCTAATTTTCCGTGATACTTTGTCCAACATATTATTACATAACGCTCCGAGTATGCGTTTAATATATTGTCCGCGTCTCACGAAAAATTATCTCGCATACCTTCATAAAGCAGATTTTCAGATATGCCCTAATATTATACACTTTATTTGTAATATTTGTAAAGATATTATCTATAGATATTTACAAAATCTTTAAAATAAGGTAAAATATTAATAATGATTATAGATTTTCATACGCATATCTTTCCGCAGCACTTGGCGGAAAGGAGTATTCAGCTGCTCAGCAACGCAGCTAAATTAACGCCATCAACTGATGGCACACTTGAGGATTTGAGAAAAACCTCAACAGAGGCAGGCATTGATATATGTGTTGTGCAAAATATCGCGACAAACCCAAAGCAAACAACAAACGTGAATAATTTTGCTATATCACAGCTTGATGAAGAAGGAATAATCCCCTTTGGCTCTATACACCCCGATTACGAGGGCTGGCTTGAAGAGTTAAAACGACTAAAAACAGCAGGAATTAAGGGAATAAAATTTCACCCCGATTATCAAGTATTTTTCGTTGATGAAAAGAGGATGTACCCTATCTATGAAGCCATACGTGACCTCGGGCTTATCCTGCTGTTTCACTCCGGGCTTGATATTGGACTCCCGGGCGATATTCACTGTACACCGGAGCGTGTTGCAAAAATATTGGTTGAAGTGCCGGGGCAAAGGCTCGTTGCCGCGCACTTTGGCGCAAATGAGATGTGGGGCGATGTCTTGCGTTTACTTGCCGGAAAAGATGTGTACATTGACACGAGCTTTGCAGCACGGCGAATGGATAAAGATTTACTCCTTAAAATAGTTGACAAGCACGGCTCGGAAAAGATTCTTTTTGGCACAGATTCTCCGTGGAGTGACGCGAAATTAGATGTGGAATTTTTTAAGAATTTGCCTATAAATGATGAAGAGCGAGAAAACATCTTTTCACGGTCTGCACAAAAACTGTTAAATATCTAAGGGTCTCTAAAACAAAAAGCAGCTAAAAAAATCGCCGCAACTCATATGACATTGCGGCGATTTACTTTTATTTAACTTAAAAATTAGTGATTTAAAGTCCTTGTAGCGATAACTTCCTCTTTATCTTCCGAAGGGATAAAGACAAGTTGATATTCGCTGTTTAATTCAGGGTTTTTCTCGGAACGCAAAATCAAAGTCATCTCGCTGCTATATGATTTTGGTAAAATATAGTGTGCGGTCGGACCCTGCAAGTTGGTATTCGCCTCCACAGATTTAACGTCCCACTGCATAATGAATTCTTCAACATCCCCTATTTTAACGTAAACTTTCATAATGTCACTCGAAAAATCTTTTGGAGCGTCATTTAAAAGCCACAACGACGGTGAGAAGAGCTCTCCTTCTTGCCAGCGAAATTTCTCTATCTGCGCTGAATAAAGCACAGGACGAAGAGACTCTTTTACCGCAAAGTACCCCTTTTTCGGAACAGCCGGATAGCTGACGATGCTCATATTAGCGGCTGTAATCCACGGCTCATTAAAGCACCAGTTTAGCGCCATTGATGAGTGCGGTTTTTGTCTGCGTGACTCTTCGAAAAGACATTTCAGTCCTGCTGCCTGTAAACATTGGCTATGCTCAACAATGTCCTCAACAGATTTGCTCTCGCCAAAATAGTCTTCAACAACATCTAAAGTAAGGTGACTGTTCGGCTCCCACGCTTTGACTGCGTGATGAATCTCCCAAGAGGTATCGGCTTTTGGTGGAAAAAGGTCTTTTTCCGGGATTATTTGACGTAATATATCGCTGTTTGCCGCAATAGCCCCGCAACCAAATTCGGTGTACGCAGTAGCCCTGCTCGTTGAGAAAATCTGGTAAACTTCACGTCCCTTATTCGGCTCACGGAAGATATAGTGCCCGTGCGCCATACCCATTAATGGTGAAGTGTAAATAAAGGGTTTATCTCTATCAAGCTCGTAGCAATTTTTGTTAAGCAATCTGAGCGCTAAATCCTGTTCAGTCATACGTGACCATGAATTAAAGAGCTCATTACCACCACACCACATCACGATACAAGGGTGTTGGCGTAACTTTTTAATAATGGTCTTTGACTCATTGTCCAAAACTTCAAGATAGCTCTCTGTTCCTTCGTATCTGTTACACGCAAGCGGGAATTCCTGCCAAACCATAATTCCACGCTCGTCACAGCCATCAAAGAACGCCTTTTTATTTATAATCGCCCCACCCCACATACGCAGGATGTTCATATTAGCGTTTACAACCAAATCAAGCTGCTCAAAGTATCTCTCCGGGGTTATAATGCCCGGAAAGACGTCGGGACAAACATAATTTGAGCCCTTAGCAAAGATTTTTCTGCCGTTTATTTTCAAGGTTATAGGCGGGGTTGTGCGAGATTTCGGGAAATCTATGACCTCTTCCCACGTTGGTTCATCCATAACTATGTAAACGCTTCTAAAACCGACTTTACTGCTGTTTTCGTCTAAAACATTAGCGTTTGCATCTAAAAGCTTGGTAATTGAAGTGTATAAGTACGCTTCGCCCTGACCGTTTGGCCACCATAAATTGGGAGAGCTTAGCTCAGCTTCAATACATTTGCTGCCTTTAACCTCTTTTTCCAAGATAACCTTATTATCTTTATCTAAAAGTTGCCAGAGTAAACTCGCGTCATCTGAAATGCAACCCGTAACGTCAACATTTATTTTCGCGCTTTTATAGTCTGACTCGTCCAGTTTATAAAAAACCTCTGCCTGACTTATAAACTGCGCCTCTCTAAACTCAATATATGTCTCATCCCAAATACCAAGAGGGATAAGGCGCGGGTGGAAGTCCCATCCATACGCCACAGCCGGCTTACAGCTCTGGTTTGCCTGACAACGATCTTCGGGAATCTCACAAGATTTCGGAGCAGGAAATATAACTATTTCCATTTCGTCACCATTTTGCACTTTGCCGGTAAGCTCAAGCTCAAATGGCGAGAACATTCCCTCATAATTATAAAGAAGTTCGCCCTTAAGGTAAACCTTAAAACGGTAATCAATGCCTTTACAGACAAAGAAAATTCTTTTATCGGTATCGGTTATATTGATTTTTCCCTTATACAGCCAATACTTATCTTCCATAAAAAGATAATCTTTATAATTATCATCAAAGTAATATGGACTGTAATTTTCAGCTACTGCTATATCAAGTTGCACTGCTCCCGGCACTGTAGCCGAAACCATTTTGGTAGGTTTCACGGACTCACCGTCCATGAAACCTACTTGCCATTCTAATAAGAATTTTTCTCTCATAATACTCAACTTTACTTTAGTATCTCTGAAAACCTGCTTTATGCGGTCGCATGAACACAAGTTTTCAGAGATACCCATTTAATTTATTTTACGAGTTTTTGTATCGCTTCCAGACCGGCTTTTATACCATCATTGTCTGTAGCACCAACAGTTATAACATCACATTCTATACCGAACGGGCTGTATAAGTATTGGATTAAAGCTTTACCTTTACCAGGATAGAGATTATCAACTATCTGAGGAAGAAGCTCACTTGCCTGTAAGATGCACATAATCTCATTAGTATAGCTATCGCCGAGCACTATTAAGTGTGTATTCACGGTATAAGCTTCAGGAAGTTGTGGAGGCAACTGCAAACCACCAAAATAGCTTGTGAGTGTCCAGTTTTCTGTTGACCATTTATCTCTAAAGCTTTGCGTTACTTCTTCTGTCTTTGCTGTAGCATTTAAAACATTAAAGCTACCATTAGGACTCATTTCCAAAATAACACCGCTATTAAAGCAAGCTTCTGAGTCTCTGTTTTGATACATAACAAAACCTTCGTTGCCAACTGTGAGTAACATCTTCGGATGCTTCACATTTTTGCCTTCTGCATCAACAAATACAAAGCCGTCATGCTCAACTTTCACGGTCTTGCCTGTAGCATCAACGTAAATATAACCTTTATCTGAAAGTTTTGTGGTTGCGCTTGGTAAATCGCCATCCACGCTAATATCACCGGAAACCGAGTAAACATCAACTGTCGGATTCCAAACACGTGGATATTTCACATTGGATATCGCTTCATTTTCAGGCTTTGCAACTATGTCAATTCCTTTGTTTCTAAGGTTCAGTACAAAACTTGAAGCTATGTCTTTCTGCTCGTCATTAGCATAAGCTATAACAAAAGATTTGCTAGATTTATTCTTCATAAGATTTGAAACCTTTGTTGGCTCAACTATGAGAACATTATCTTTACTTGCTGCAAGTGCTTCAACTTTGCCTTTTGGTCGTTTAATGTTTACAGAAGATGACAAATTGTTTATTATTGAAGTCACTGTTACTGTATAGCTTTCATTTTCAGCGTTTACTTGGTAAAAAGCACCTATTGGGAAACTCTCTTTGTAACTTCCTTGTGTATTCATTGAGCGTTCAACTTTATACAGCTGATTGCCAAGTGGGTCGAAAATAGTTATTGTTATTGGGAATGCTGTCTTTACAGGGATAGATGATTCAACACTTAAAAGTCCATCCTTAACGGTTCCCTTAACATTTATACGTGTTATTTCACGTGGTACAACCAAGAACAATTTCATCTCTGCCGGAGCAAACTGATATAGATATGTAACTTTAGGGTTATACAGTCTATAAGCTCTCTTCCAATCCAAACCATCTATTACATAAACTACATCGGTATCTTTAATATTCGTAAGTGAAAAATAAGCATTATATTCAGCATAGTTATATTTCGGATACTGCAATGACTTTAGAAGAGTACCTTCTGCTACGCCTTTCATCAATTCATCGTCTGTCGGCAACATCTCAAACGCATTAATAACTGAGATAAGTTTTCCTTCACCTGTACTTTGGCTATCAACAGCTAAGTTATGGTCGTAAGTAAGAATATAAGCTGCTGCTTTAGTATTAGCAAGAGCACTCTTTACAGGTTCAACATAGCTCTTGAACATCGGATTCCAAGAAGCAAACATCGTATCAATGTAGCTTAAATTCTTTTTGTTATCCTTATCTGTAATGGAAGCTTTATTCTTAGCTATTTCAGCACTTAACTTTCTGGTCATATCTTTAGTGTTAACACCGGTCATCTTAATAGCATCAGGAATATAAACAGTAGTTGACTCGTCAACAAGCACTACGCCACCCTTTTTGATAAATGCTGCGATGCCGTCCATAACATTCTTTGGCATCTCAAAGGTCTGACCAAAAATAGCAAGAACTTTATAATTATTTAAGTATCCAAGCGGAATAAGGCGCTCGTCTATAAGCTGAGAAGGATACCCTGCTCTTCTGAAAACTTGCTGCATTACAAAAATAGGCACCTGATAGTTTGGACCAATCTCATAAGCATTAGAATCAAATTCAAACTGAGAAGCATCATTGCCCTCAATAATCGGTAACATTAATTTTATCTGCTCGCCACCTTTTTTATTGCTCTCAAGTCGTGCCATCTCTTTTTGGCTCATAGCAAGCTCTGTAAAACCGTGCATAATAGCTATATCGTAAGAGTTCAAATTGGTCTCTTTAAACATTGGGCCCATCTCTGCAGCGGGTCTATTTACCTGCTCAAGTGTAGCTTCAGTCATACCACCGGTATTAAGCCACCAGTTACTGTAAAGACCACCTTGAAGCATATTATTCATAAGCATATAATAAAGCTTCGTTTGATCACTTCTTACACCGTCAAGTTGTCCGTTCATAGCATGAGCTAAGCGGTCATAAGGACGCATAGCCTTTTCTGCCTGTACTTGACCTGCTACATTCATAGGTCCACCCCACCAGTCAAAGAATACGTGACTTGACGGAACATCATTCGGAAGCTGGTTTAAAGCATCAGTACCATCCATTATAGCGTGAAGAGCATAACCGTCTGTGCTGTACACAGCTGTTGGCCATGCAGTTTTGATGTCGTGTGCTGCTTGCTCAAAGTTATAACCCATAATATAGTTTCTTACGCGTATATAGTTCATCCACTCGGCATCGCTAACGTTTGCAATATCTTGTGTATACTTTATGCCATATTTTTCATACCATGCTTTCTCATCTTTATTTGGAAAACCACTAGCCATACCGCCGGCAGGAGTTTCACCCCAAGAAAGACCCGGCTCATCTAAAGAACCGATAGCAAAGAATAATTTATCATAACGTTTTAGACGCTCAGCTGTTGAGAAATTCAAAAGGCGCATCGCATCCATCATCTCTTCATTTCCCCAACTCTTTGAAGCACCCCACGGTTTGTGAGTTACGTAACCTGTCCAGTACATATAACATAGTAACGGCATATTTCTAGCAAGATTATCTTCATAGCTCTTCATAGTGCCACTCTTTTTACCGCGAACATCTTTTACCGGCTCGCCATTACCATCTAAAAGGCCAAACGAAAAAGCGTTTGAAACAGCAAAGTTGCTCCAGCCATTTGCGGTCTGCGAAACTAGCATCGTTGACTGGTGTATGCCACTGGCTACTGTCATCTGCCCCAGTTTTTGCAAACCTCCGCCGGGTGCGTAAACAGACACATCATAAACGCCGGGTGCAAATGAGTACGGCTTAAAAGAGACAAATGTAGCATCTTTTGGTATAGATGCATCAACAAATCTTCTATTCGCATTTTTCACTTCTGAAATAGCAAGATACAAATCCTCTTCTGCCTCTATGCCGTTAAAAGCCATCTTTATAGCTTCATCCGCATAATAAACACTCCTGTTTTCAGGCCACACAAGCACAACGGCTTGAGCTAATACCGGCAACAAAACCAGCATAGCTATAACAACTTTAACACTAATTTTCATCAGCTTTCTCCTTAATCGTTTTATTAGTTTTTATATATTATACTTATTTATGCTGTTTTGGTCAAGGATTTTTTTCCATAAAACTACAAAAAATGAAATTATTTTTAAATTTTATATTTGCAAGTATTTGAAATAAGTGTTATAATATATAGGAATATTTTATTAAAGATAAGGGAATAAGATGAAGGTTTCAGAAAATTGGTTAAGAGAGATAGTTAATACGGATTGGTCATGCGAAAAAATAGCAGACACCCTCACTATGGTTGGCTTTGAAGTTGAGGAAATCACTCAAATAAATAGCACAAATGTAATGGATGTCCACATAAACGCTAACCGTGGTGATACTCTAAGCATGATGGGTATAGCAAGAGAGGTCGCTACTTTTTCAAATGCGCAGATGACAACACCGACATTTTCAGTTACGGAAGATGAAAACTTAAATATAAATGACTTTATAAAAATAAAGGTTGATGCTCCTCAGCTTTGTCCCAGGTATGCAGGCAGAGTTATAAAGAATGTGAAGGTAACAGAATCACCAAAATGGCTTAAAGACAAAATCACGGAAATGGGGATGAAACCTATCAATAATGTAGTTGACATAACTAACTTTGTTATGCTTGAGTTCGGTCAGCCGCTTCACGCGTTTGACCTTTCCACTATTGACGGTGCCGAAGTTATTATCCGCACAGCAAAGACAAGCGAAAAGCTTACAACGCTTGACGATGTGGGAAGAGAGCTACAGGACAACTACTTAGTTATCGCAAATAAAGAAAAACCGATGGTTTTAGCCGGAATTATGGGTGGCGCAGAATACGAGATAACCGACAACACCACCGATGTATTCTTAGAGTCTGCCTGCTTTGACCGTCAAGTTATAAGAAAAACCGCGCGCCGTGAGGGCTTGAGCACAGAATCGTCCTACAGATTTGAAAGGGTTGTTGATGCGCACGGCGTAGTGAATGCCCTAAATAGGGCTGCCGCGCTCATAAATGAGATTGCAGGCGGCAATGTGGCAACCGGCATTATTGATATCGCAACTGAATTGCCAAAGGCAAACGAAATCACTACAAAATATGAGCGCATTAATAATATCATTGGCACCAGTATAGATAAAGCGCAGATGATAGACATACTTACAAAATTACAGATGGGAATAGTTGACAACGGCGAGAGTATGACCATTGCTGTGCCTACATTTAGATCTGACATCATCGACGAGTGGGATATTTGTGAAGAAGTGGCCAGGCATTACGGTTACCAAAACATAGAGGCGACTGTTCCGGGCAACATAAAGAAAAGCGGCAGAGTATCGCCGGAGATTGAGTTTGAAAACCGCCTTCGCGATGCGCTCGCTATGTCCGGTCTCTTTGAGGGACTATCGTACAGTTTGTTTGATTTAAGAACACTGGCTGCTATGAATATCCCCGAGGATTCCGCTCTTTACAACGAGATAGTGCCGATAAGCAACCCAAAATCTGAAGAATACACGCACCTTCGCCCGACAATGCTCATCTCTGCTATAGAATCGCTTTCAAACAACGCAAGGCGCGGGCTGACAGATGTGCAAATTTTTGAAATTGGGCGCATTTTTAAGAATAATAATGAGTCATTTTCCAATAACTATAAACCGAGAGACAGAAAATTAGATGCAGATACGAAGGTAACTTCCCCTAATGGTATGCCCGGTGAATACCGCGCTGCTATGATTGCCGCTATGGGTAAGGGCTTTTCCGGGGAATGGAATAACAATAAGATTGAGGTCGACTTTTACTGGATGAAAGGCATCTTGGAACAAGTTTTTGCTACGCTAAATATAACAGGTGTAACGTATGAAAATTTTGCTAACCCTACCCTTCACCCAACACGTACAGCAAAAGCTCTTCACGGTGATAAAGTTTTGGCAATCTTTGGACAATTACACCCAAAAACAGCAGAAAACTTCGACTTACCTCAGAACAGTTTTGTAGCAGAAATATGTACAGAAGAGCTTATGAGAGCATCTGCCGGAGCTGCAAAGTTGCCGCCGCTCTCAAGATTCCCCGCTACCTCGCGTGACATCTCATTTGTGGTAAAACAAGATGTACCGGCTAGTAAAATTAGAGATACCATTCTTGCCAATAGTGGCGAAAACCTTGAAAACTTAACCTTATTTGACCTTTATAAAGGCAAGGGCATCGGTGACGATGAGGTCAGTTTGGCGTATCGCTTGACCTTCCGTAATTACTCAAGAACATTATCAGATGAAGAGATTGATTCCATAATGAAGCTCATTTTATCTGAATTACAAGCGAAAGCAAACGCAAAGCAAAGATAATAAAATACTATAAAGCATAATAAAGTCCCATCAGAATACAAATTTTGATGGGACTTTATTTTTATTTTGCTTAAAGCCAACTTACATCGCAAAGCGTTTTTTCAAATCTTCTTGGGTGATCGTAAGTGTGATATTATCGCCATGTGGACAGATATTTAAGTCACTTGATTTTGACCATTTATCAAGCAACGCAATCGCCTCTGCCACAGACAATACTTTCCCTGCCTTTATAGCGCCTTTACACGCCATGGAAGAGAGAAGCTCATGCCGCTGCGTCTTTCCGGCATTCTTAATGCTTGCAACAGAATTCTCACGCAAATCATCTATAATAGCGCGTAACACCGTCTCAGGGTCACCCTCTATTAAAGCCGGCATACCGCGGACTATATGGCTGTAACCACTTAATGGATGTATTAAAAAACCGAGCGCTAAAAAATCTTCCTCATAGTCTAACATGATAGCATTATCCTCTCCATCAAGATGCAAGACTATGGGCATTAAAAACTGTTGTACTGCAACTTCCGCTTTTTCAACATATGTATCAAAGATTATCCGCTCATGCGCCCGATGCTGGTTCACTATCATCAGCCCACTGTTATGCTCTATAAGAAGGTATTTGTCATTTAGCTGCGCGAGATACTTATACGTAAAAGAGGATTTTTGGTCTTCTCTCACGCTTTCCATTGCCGACACAACAATTTCCTCTTTAACATCATCTTGCGGAAATTGCTCATCATTTTGAGGCACGTCATCCTGTGGGGCACTATCAACAAAACTCTCGACAACTGAAATCTGCTCTTTATGGGTTTCACTCTTGAGCTTTCCGATTACTTCATCGATATCAATCGGCTTTTCCTTCTTTTTTTCAGACAAAATGTCGTTTTCACTCTTTTTATCTTCTTTGCCAAAAACAATGTCAAGTTCAGCTGTAGTATCTTCCGCGTTCCTTTTACTAAAAATCGAAGGTTTTATCGCGTTTTGTGTAGCTTGCCTTTCAACCAGCTTTAATGGGTCATTCTGGCTTCTTGCCCGCAAAAGATCATTTGCTATGCTGTACGGCGCAGTCTGTTCTTGTATTGCCTTAATCAAAAGGGATATGACCTCTTTTTCATTATGGAAGCGAACTTCGGTCTTTGCGGGATGAACATTCACATCAACCAAATTTGGCGCTATATCAAGAAAAATCACCGCCACCGGATACCTGCCGGGTTGCAACACCTTTTCATACGCCTTTGTGAGTGCGAATTGGAAGGACTTTGAAAGCACACGCCTGCCGTTTACAAAGAAGAGCTCGCCATTCCTGCTTGACCTGCTGTCCTCTGTTGCTCCGACAAATCCGGATATTTTTATAGCACCGGTATCAAGTGCTATGGGACGCATACGACCGGCGACTTCTCTTCCGAGCCATGAAGCGATATTTTTCAGCGGGTCAACAGACGCCGGACGGTTTAAAAGATCTCTGCCATTTTGAATAAGCCGAAACGAAACATTATGGTGGCAAATGGACATAGCATTTAGTGTGTCAACTATCCTGCCCTGCTCTGTTTGGTCAGACTTTAGAAACTTGAGTCGCGCCGGGGTATTGAAAAACAAACGTCCAACCGATATTTCTGTACCGATTGGTGCCGCGACATCCCTTAAATCCTCTATGACTCCACCGGAAGAGACTAATTCGACACCACCCATCTCCTCGTCTTTAGGACGGCTGACTATCTTAAAATCGCTCACCGAAGCTATAGATGGCAATGCCTCGCCGCGAAACCCCAAGGTCTTAATGGCAAAAAGGTCTTCTTGGCTGGTAAGCTTGCTCGTTGCGTGACGCTGCAATGAAAGAACAACATCCGAGCTATCCATACCATTGCCGTTATCGACTACCTTTATCAACTTGCGCCCCGCATCTTCTATAGTCACGGTAATCTCAGTGGCTTTAGCGTCAATACTATTCTCCACAAGCTCCTTTACCACAGACGAAGGTCTTTCAATAACCTCACCTGCCGCAATCTGATTTGCCAAATGGTCGGATAGTATACTTATTGCCATATTATTTCTTCATCAACTTTATAAATGAGACTTCGGGAGTACAATTAAAGCGCAAGCGAAGTCGTGTAGTTCCAATTCCTCTATTTATAACTAAAACAGTATCCTCCCAGACTTCATGAAGCCCATTTGAATATTTGAGGTTAAGTGTTGTATTATTATATACTGCCTGACCATTTGGCAAGCAGAGTTGTCCACCATGAGTATGGCCTGAGAGTATAAGCTTTACGCGCGCATCCCCTTCTATATTCATAATCTCCGGATTATGTGCGAGCAACACTACAATGCCTTCTTCATTTACACTCTCAAGAGCGCTTTTTAAATCATCTTTATCGTATGAGACTTCATCAACTCCGGCAAGATAAATAGCAGACTCGCCTCTTTCTACCTTAACATTCTCATTCACAAGATAAGCTGTGACCGCGTCCTTAAAATAGGTTGCTGTCTTTAACTTATTGCCATTTTTTGCCCTTACTCGGTCTTGTCTGATATCACTGTTTCCGTTTACAGCATATACATCTCTTTTAAGCTTAGCAAAGAATTCATGCGCAACACCAACAGAGAGCGAGGAGTAAGCGTAGTCACCTGTAGCACAAATGATATCGTACCTCAACATTTCGTCATTGAGTATTTCAAGTAAAACAGCTGCCATTTCGTCATTTTTGGTAAAATGAAAGTCAGATATATGGCAAATAGTAAACCCATCAAATTCAGTCGGTAAATCAGGTATATGGACTTCACAAAATGTCGCGCCTATCTTTCTTGCCGTGCGCTTACCAACCACTGCAAAAGCTGTGGCTACAGCACAAGCACAAACAAAAAGCATACGTCCATAAACTCTTGAAATTTTCATAACAAACGTTAAGAGATAACTTCAACCCCCATATATTTACGCAAAACCTCAGGAATAATGAGCGTTCCGTCTTCCTGCTGGTAATTTTCAAATATAGCGGCAATCGTTCTGCCCACAGCAAGCCCTGAGCCATTTAATGTATGGCAGAGTTCGGGCTTTGCTTCTGAATTTCGTCTAAAACGTATTTGCCCTCTTCGCGCTTGGAAATCGCCACAGTTACTACAGGAGCTTATCTCAACAAACTTATTCATGCCCGGCATCCACACCTCTAAGTCATAAGTTTTTACTGCCGCAAATCCCAAATCCCCTGTGCAAAGCTCCAAAACCCTGTAGCAAAGCCCTAATTTTTCCAAAATATTGCCGGCATCTTTAAGCATTATTTCCAGCTCATCCATTGAGTTTTCCGGCAAAACAAATTTATACATCTCAACTTTATCAAACTGATGCTGACGGATAAGCCCACGTGATTCTTGCCCCGCGCTTCCTGCCTCTGCCCTAAAACATGGAGTGTGAGCTGTGTAAGCGAGCGGTAACATATCCGGCGCTATTATGTCATCACGATGCAGGTTTGTAAGCTGACATTCAGCTGTTGGCGACATATACATACCTTCTCTAAGCCCAAATAAATCCTCTTCAAACTTTGGCAGTTGACCGCTTGCCAAAAGGGAGTCCGGGCTGACTATAGCCGGAGGAGCTATCTCAGTATACCCTTCATTACTTGTATGTTCATCCAACATAAACGCAATAAGCGCGCGAGATAGTTTCGCGCCAAGACCTTTAAAGAGCGTAAATCTTGATCCGGCTATTCTTGCTGCTGCCGTAGGATCGTAAATCCCTAAGCTTTCGCCTATTTCCCAATGCCCTTTTGGCGCAAAAGAAAACTCCGGCTTGTTGCCAACAACCTTAACCTCAACATTATCCTCTTCGCTCTCACCAAGCGTAACAGAAGAGTCCGGGATATTTGGAATTGACATCAAAATACCGTTAAATTCGTCTTCTATAACCAAAAGCTCAGCGTCAAGTCCCTTAATCTCATCACCTACAGCTCTCATACGCTGAATATCAGCGGATGCATCCTCTTTTGCGCGCTGTTTGCTTGCAATCATCTTTGATGTTTCATTGCGTTCAGCTTTCAACGCCTCAGATTTACTCATAATATCTCGTCGTGCGCTGTCTAGTTCGCTAAGGCGCGTCATATCAAACTTCTTATTCCGTCTTTCAAAACTATCCACCAATATTTCAGGGTTATTACGTACTATTTTTGGGTCTATCATCTATATATTCCTTAAAAATTATTTTCATATTAATTATACCACATAACTTTATGCCCGTAAAGAGTTTTGATAATTTTTTTACCCTATATAAGCTCTTCTACCTTCTCTTGGTATAAAATAAAATGATTTTTATTAGTTTTCAGTACCTTTTCTCTTAAAAGTTTTCCTATTTCACTAGACATCGCGCTTCGGTCTACACCCAAAAAGTCCGCTAATTCTTGACGATTATAGGGAATGGTAAACTCATTTTTTTGAGCATTAAGGGCGCACACAGAGAGGTAATGAAGAAGTTTTTGTCGAGTAGTTCGCCTTGACATCACCTCAACCTTTTGGTTTAAAATTATATTTTTGTTTGCCAAAATCATTAGCATATTTTCAATGAGTTTGTTGTGAAATTTGCAAGAAGAGGAGCAAACAGAAATCACTCTGCTATAATCTAAAAACAGAATCTCGCACTCTGTAGCAGCGATAACACTAACTAAAAAGATACTGTTTTCAGCGAACACAAACGCTTCACCGAAACTATCAGTCGGGTTTAAAGTTGTCATAATCGTACGATTGCCAAAAAAATCCTCTTTTATAAGGTGGGCATTTCCACTTATAATTATCCCTAACTGTTCTGCCTTATCACCCGCTAAGACTATTATCTCATCCTTTTTAAAGATCCGCGAGTTTGCAGCAAGATATTCTAAAATATTAGGTATCTCTGCGTCGGCAATACCTTTAAAAAACGCTGATTTTGATAAAATTTTGTAAAACATAAAAAAAGCCCTCTTTTTGTTGTAAATACAACAGACTGAATAAGAATAGTATACTATAATTAGGGTACAGATGTCAAGCAGAAGAAAATTTCGCTTGAGTAAAACTTTTAGGAGGTGGCTTATTATGACAAAAAAAGTTATACAGATTGACGAAGAAAAGTGTGTTGGTTGCGGATTATGCACTACTGCCTGTCAAGAAGGCGTGATAGAGCTGATTGACGGTAAAGCCAAGATTATGCGGAAAGACCATTGCGATGGCTTGGGAAATTGCTTGCCGGTATGCCCAACAAATGCTATATCATTCGTATCTGACTCTACTGACGAACATAAGCCCACAGTACACGAAGGAAAAATGGGGTGCGGTTGCCCAAGCAGTAATATTCGTGAGCTTAAACGCGAAAATAATGAAGAATCCTGTATCACAGGGGTAGAAGAGCAACAAAAATATTCAGATGTGAGCAGTAAATTAAAGCAGTGGCCGGTACAGATTAAGCTTGCTCCGGTAACAGCTCCATACTTTGAAAACGCACATCTGCTTATAGCTGCAGACTGTTCAGCATACGCATACGGAAATTTTCATAACAAATTTATGAAGAACAAAATAACTCTCATAGGTTGCCCTAAACTTGACACTACAGACTACACGGAAAAGTTGACCGACATTTTAACACAAAATAATATCAAGAGTGTTACTGTTGTTCGCATGGAAGTTCCTTGCTGTGCCGGAATCGTTGAAGCTGTAAAAAATGCGTTGCAAAAAAGTGGAAAAATGATTCCATGGCAGATAGTAACAATTAGTGCAGAAGGAAAAATTGTGGAAGAATAAAGAGGATTTTCCACAGAAAAAGATAGTATTTCTGTCCTAATGACAACGCCAAATAAAACATCCTTTTTACGCAACCGGCGTGTTATCAATATTTTCCTATGATAACACGCCGGTATTCCTATTTAACAATCAATTTTTTTGGGTTATAGTTTTAGAAGACGAATCTTGCACCAACTATAAATCTCCAGTTGTCATTGATTCTGTTTGCGAACAGTCTGGACACTTCTAAATAGCTGTATCCATCTTTTGACATTTGAAGATTAGTACCAAGAGCCAGTTTACCCCATGTATTGATGTCATCAGCTTGAATAGTTTCTGCATGGCGACCATCGCTTACAGTAACTGTTGGGCTATCGCTAAAATCATGGAATAAAGAACCGGTTAAGTATAACTTATTGTCTCTAAACTCTTTGGTAAGGTTTACACCAAAACGACCGATAAGTGAATCGTTATTGCTGTAAGAAGCCATTAAGCCATTGTTAGTTACATTGTCAAACTTGCCAATGCGACCGGCAATAAACTGTACTTGTGGCTCAACAAAGTAATCAGAACCTAAGTAGCTGCGAATACCATATTCACCGCTTAATGATGCCATCCAAGTCTTAATTCTGCCGGATATTACATCACGTGGTAAAACATTGATATCATAATTACCTTTATATTCACCTATTCTACCAACGAAATCAAAGTACTGACCATTGTCATAAACTCTTGTTAAGTAAAAACCACCAAGTAGATTGCTTATCTGACCGCTACCAAGTGAATATGTTTCAACAGAGTTTAAGTAGCTGCCGAACAAACCGTAATAGAAGTTAGAATAATCATACTCTTTTACATTGTCAAAGCCAACCTCTAAACCATTTTGGTTATGGTTAAACTTAGCTCCGCCTCTGTTTTCAGACTCAAATTCAGAGTGGAAGAATCTTGCCCAAACGCCACCATTATCCATATTTTCAGAGTCTCTTCTTAAGTCACCAACACGGCTCCATAAATTATCATGAACTGTGCGGAAAGCCCAAGTAAGTGAACTGTGAACACCCGGCTCAAATACTTCGTGATCAATTTTGTAAGCAATATAACCTGTTATTTCACCATTTTCGCCGTATTCATTGCGTACATATGGTGTTACATGGAAAAGATATATATCATTTGGATCCAAATCTACAACACTTTCAAGCCCGATAGCGTTAACTTTAACGTCGCCTGTGCTGTTCAATATTTCCAAAACAGGAGTCCAAGGCAATGATGAAACGATAATAGGGTCAGCGTGGTCTTCTGCGTATTCAGCTAAAATCGGATCATATCCTAACTGAATATAAAGATTAAACTCTTTTGCGCTGCTTGCAGCTAATTCATTTATAACGAGCTTATCAGCAATATTGTGTCTAACATCAGAATTTACAACTAATGTAATACCATTATTAGTGATAGTTACAGGGGTAGTATCAAGGGTTATGATACGGAAATCGTTTGTTGGGTTGTTTCCTATTTGGTTATTCCACCAAGCGAGGTCTACAACACCACCGTCGATAGTAAGATGAGCCTGGTTCAAGCTGTTAGCATCACCTGTTGGTTGCCATCTGCCACCGTTTGCAAGCAGCATATTGATAACACCACCATTATCCTCATTCATTAAACCGCGTAAGTAAGAGTTTTCATTTAACAAAGCAGCATAAATTGTACCTTCATCTGAATAAACATCGCCAACTAAAGTAACTACAGAATTCACATCATCAGTTGGATTAATGTTAATTAGACCTAAATTAGATGCATAAAGTGAATATGATTTCACACCGCCGTCTGCAACAACATTAATCAGATTGCTTGTAACATCAATTACACCACCATTTGTAGACTCCAAGCCATAAGCATCATAGTCACCCGAAAATGCATAAACGTTAAAATTGGAGTTTTCGTCAACATTGTTAAAATAAACATCACCATATGATGCACTAACACCTATAGCTTCCCATTCTTCACTATATGCATCAATACAAACTGATTTAGTAGCGAAACCTATTGCACTACCAAGGCCATTAGCACGTACACCATAAGCAGTGTTATACCAGGTGGTTGCAATAATCTCTGCTGAAGCTAAATCATTAGTAAAGTTAACTATACTGCCGCGATCGGCATATACGCCTGCTGCAGTGCCGTTTGCACCATAAGCATAAATGTACACATTTTTATTTGCAAAGCTTGCTTCACTACCACTTTGAATGTTTAGACCATAAGCATTCCAGCCTGCAGTTACTATAATATCTAAATCAGAATCAGTATTATCAAAAGAAATAGTATTTAAAAAACCATATCCGTTTGCAAGTATACCATAAGCGTGGCTATTTTCACTATATGAAGTAATAGAAGTAATATCACTAGAAGAAGAGATAGCACTGCTACCAATAGAGTATATACCATAAGACTGACCAATTTTCGTATTCGCATCTATGACAGTTTCTATATTTTGAAAGTCGATAGTGCTTTGAAAATCGTCGTCATCACCATAAGAATATATACCATAAACAAAAGAAGCATTGTCACCTTTAGCTTCAAGAGTAAACTTGTTTCCTGTAAAAGTATTTCTTCCGCCGAGTGAGGAAACAGTCATAGCTTCGCCAATGTCTGTTTGGTGACTAGTTAAGGTTACATTAAACTCATTAGCATTCAAGGTAACATCAGCATCTTCATTATCAATAATGGCTGAGTAGACACCATCATATTCATCAGTCCATTGAGTGTCAGTAGTAAAGTTTACTGTATGCGTTTCTCCGGGACCAAAGTAGTTATAGCCCGGAACATATTGAGCTTGAGCAGCTATGCTCAAGACCAACAGCATTGATAAAGCAATCAATGCAGAATAACATTTTGTTGTTATTTTAGTCATCATTTTTCTCCTTATTTTATTTTTAATAGAGCGGAAAATATTTTCCGCTCTATATTTAGAAACAATTATCTTCTGCCTGCCGGTGGCGCTGGTAGAGTTGGGGCTACTTCAGCCGGTGGAGTCGGAGGAGTGGTATTAGAACCACTTGACTGCCAATTAGCTACAATAGAAACATTAAAGTCACCCATAATGAACTTTGCAACAGTCCCTGATAATTCAACCAAATCAATACCATCTGGTGCTGACCAACCAAAGAAAGTAAAGCCTGAACGGCTACCGGCATCAATAGTTACTTCAGCGCCAGGCAGATAATAACCTGCACCATCATTAGCAGCATAACTACCAATCACTGAAACTGAATACGGCATATTTACTTCCCACATAGCATATAGAGTCAATGTGATATTAGTTAAATCAACATCATTATCTATAGTTGCCGGAGTACCTCTATCACCAAACTCCCAATCTACACCACTGCCGTCAGCTTCTGTGTTCCAACCGGCAAAAATGTGACCTGTTAAACGAGGAATAGGATTCGGAGCATAATCAATGACATCACCATAAGTAACAACATCGACTTTGTCTGCAACTGTACGTGAAGCATTCTGGTTTGTATACTCAGTTCTTCCCTGAATGATATAAGTAATATCTATTTCATACAGAGTAAAATCTGCAGTTACTTGCAAATCTTCCTCTACTCTAACACGGCGGAGTTGGGCTGTAGTTATAGGATAGCCGGCAGGAACAATTACTGCCAACTCTGAGCCTGATGCATTAACTATAACTTCTTTATCCAATGTCCACATCATCGTATCAGGATTGTAACCTGTAATAACATTTGCTATGTCATTATTTGGATTATCTACCGGACTGCGTCCATAGAATACGTACTCTTCCTTTTGAACAAAGCTGGCGCCTTCACCGGGTATGTAAGTTACTACCGGAGATTCAAGTAAGCTCACGCCAATGCTTGGCGCTTCATCAGTAGCAACATCTGCGTTTAATGTGAAGGTATATGTAGCACGACTATGATCTTCTAATATATCTGCCTGTGCAATATTCATATACCAATTATTAGATGCATAACTGGAGGCATTACCCGGTGTGTTTGGTGCAAAACCATATTCAAGACCTGTGTTATTAAAGAAGCTTATGGTATATACACCTGATTTCAAGAAATATTGTGAACCGTCAGAATGATAAAGCATCTCAAAACTTCCGTCAGCATTCATTGTTAAATAAAGCGGCGGAATAACAGCAGTAGACGGATCACCTATCTTGGTTCCTGTAAGGAGCGCAGTAATCTTGCCATCACTATTGTCAAAATCTTCCGTTGCTCCATCTTTATGACCGGTCACATTTTTATCTTCAAAAAGCATACCTTTTGAACCCGGAACGCTTGTTTCACCGGCAATAATGTTACTATACATCCAGCTACCGGCACCTGCATCAAGTTCACTAAACCAACCCTTGTAGAAAGCGCGCCAGCTATTCTGAAGACCGTAATTGGTACCGGCATCAATATTTAGCTCAAATACTATTTCATCACCTTCATTTGCATCAACAATATCATTAGCTATGAACTTAACCATAGTAACCTTAGACCAATCTGATATAGCAGCTGCAGCAACCCAAGTATAACTGTCATCAGGAGTCCAAGTGTTGGTATCGTAAGGAGAACCTAAACGTACATCAAAGGTACCATTAATGGTATAGAAAGTATCAAATCCAGCTAAAGCAGGTAACGGACCTGTCAAGTAGCTATTCCATTCCGGAACAGTCTGCATTGACGGGTTCGACTCATTATTTACTGCGTTTAAGGTGCTTTTATTATTAAAATAATTTGAATATCCTTCGCCCGCTTTAGGAATCGGCAAATATATTTCAGTTCCGGGATAATAACAAGATACGTCTCTATTTTCATATTTGAAAGAAACTTCAACTGCTCTGTCGATTGCAACAGGAGCAATGCTGGACTCTAAACCATTATACTCATACCACTGCGGAGTACCTTTTGCACGAATGCCGAGGCCTACATAAAGTTCACTCTTTCTTACGACGTGTAACTCCCAAGTATTAGACAAAGCTAGTAGTCTGTATGTTGTACCTTTTTTGGCGATATTGTTAGTATCATTAACATAGTTACCGGAAGCTGCTGCTGTAATACCTAAATCCCAAAGTATGAACTGTTGTGGTCTCATATCTGTATAGGTTTTACAGCTTGAGTTTACAACAGCTAGAAAATCAACTTTTATTTGATTGTACCCGGCCTGTTGGAAAGTTGAAGACATATTATGGTTTGATTTTGCAATCATATCCATTTTATCAACTGATGTAAAGCCATATACTTTCCATTCATTTCCGCCAATATCTTTGGTTTCTTCACTGACTAATCTCAACAAGAAGCTGTCAGTACTGCTGGTGCTCTTTCCGGCAATTGAAGTCGCCTTCACACTATCAGTAGCTAGTTCAATACCTGCCGGAAGACATATGTAAACAATAGGATCAACGATATCATTGTTTGTTGAAATACCGACATTTGTAGTAATTGTTGTAGAGAACCTCATCGTTGCGCCGGGATAAACAGAGTGTCCTACACCTTCAATGGCTGACCCAACACCCGGTCTGTTAAATGTCATAGTTGGGTTAGTTACACTTGTCCAGCCGATGTTAGTTCTGTTTACTGCTGACAACTCTTTCTCTGTACCATTAAAAGTCTCAGTAAAGTTAATCTTCAGCTTAGCATCTCCTGTCTGTCCATTCTGGAAACGTCCTAAGTATATGATAGAATCATAAGTGTTGTTGGGTTGATAGTTTCTGTTGGGCTGTGTAACACCATTTGTACCACCTTGAAGACTGTCCTGCTCTGCTACGAGTCCTAAAATATATTCATCGTCAGCTAAACCAATCCATGCAGAATCAAATGTTGTACAGTGTCCGGCAGTAACAGTTCCTGTTTTAAATCCTTCTGTTTTAGTTATAGTTCTTTTATTGGTAGTAAATATCATAGAAGTATAGTTGTTGTCAGAATAACCGGGAAGTATAATACCACGAACAGCCAAATTTGCATCAAACTCAAATGTATATGTCAAATTTTCGGCTCTATATGTGTTGACAAATTGGAAACCACCTAACGCGTAATCGTAAGGATAATTTCCTCCGCTGGTAAACGCATCATTTAAGTTACGACGTGTCCAGTTAGCACCGGCGTTACCATTTCTTAGACTTGGTTCAGCCGGTGTCCAAGGGTCATATGGCCTAGGAACTGTCAGGGTTATTGCGCTATTAGCGGTGGTTATAGTATCAGGGTTATCCCCTGCCAAAAATGGGGTTACCTTGACTGTACCGCCGAAGATAAATTGTGATCCCCACTGTACTTTATCGTCATCTACAAGCCGATAATCTTCAGCAAATTCCCAATGACAAGTAATCCATTGCACATTACTGTAAACATCATTATATGTAAAGGTAACTGTTCTGGTAAGCTCATTATGAACAACAGTTAAGTTGGAGTTTGGAGTTGAGATGCCGGATGCATCAAAAGCAGTATCAAAAACACGACCTGTACCTGTAATATCATCAGTAAAACCTTTAAATGTAACACCCTCAGGGTATGTTAAAGTGTATACTATCTCATCTGCAAATACAGCAGCGTTAATTCGATGACCTGTAGTAAAATCAAGTACCATTTCGCCGGAGCCATCATTACCGATTAAAGTCGGCAAATTAAACTGACCTGTTGCTCCGCCACCAACTCCGTCAGAGTTGCGCTCATCATAAGCTGTATGTCTTAACTCTTTAGTACCGGTAGAAGCTAGACCTAAAGCAGCAACACCGCTAACTTTATTTACAACAGACTCAGTTAGTAAGACAACATCATCGACAAGCAAATCTACAGCGATAGGGGGCATAGATGTTGTAGAAGTTGAACGTGGCATATAAACCGGATCCAGCATCAATGTAATAGTGATAACAATCTGATCACAAAGTTCATTCATGTTATATATTATCTGACCATCATACGGCCTCGGTGGAGTAGCGCCACCAAAACCTGTTAGCGGAGTACCCCAAGTTGATGTTCCATCTGATGCCATTAGATAAACGCTATCTATCTTCTTATCATCAAGAGCAGAGATAGCCAGCTTATCTACAGATGTAATGTTCGGAGTATCCGGTTTTGCGCTGTATTGCAAAATCCTATACCCTTCAGGAATACTCACTATTAACTGGCGGTTAATAGTATCATCTCCGACATTATCAAATTTGGCAACAATTTGAACCTGCCTGGTGATCGGAGTATTGTACGCCCAATTCATTTCATTGGGCACTGTAAGATCGTTTACATCCACAAAATGGTTAGAGTCGCTTGTAATCCTGAGCGACAATTCATTGGCAGCGAATGTAAGACTGCACATAAACAGCATAGCAAAAATAGCTACTAATATGTGCTTAAGTTGGTTCGTAACCATGTTCTTTATTCTCCTTTTTTTTTCATGACATTTTTTTTATATTTTTGGGCAGCTGTCATATGCTGCATATAAAAAAACCGTACTTTGAATGTGTTTTAAAACATTCAAAGTACAGTTTCTTATTAAATTAATATATTCTGTTTTGCCCTGGAAATATTTAGTTGATATAGTGGTGGGGGGGGGCATTGACATTTATGTGTATGGCATACTACGCCTTCAAATGATACAAAACATTTGGGCGAAAATGTAAAACTGCTCTTAATATACATTATAATATGATTTTTCATAAAAATTATATGTAGCCAAATTTTGCTTAGCTGACATTATTATAGCATGTTCCCTGTAAAAAGTCAAGAAAATATACTGTTATATTGTACCTTATTACAAACCACATTAAACATTTTTTTTTACTTTTTTACATTTTTTTTGTTTTTTTTAAATTTGAGAGTTTAACTTAAACCACACGCAAAAGGTCTCAAAAAGTAGATTTGCATACTATTTAAAGGGCTTTACATACTTTTTGTACCACTTTTTGTATATGATTTTTGTACTTTTTAAAGCAATTTTGCTACATTTATCAACAAAAAACAACTAAATGTAACCTCATTTTTTTACCAAAAACCAAAAATGTCAATTTTCACCTACCATCCCAAAATTCTCTGTTTTAAATTTGGATAGTAAAAAAAGGAGTCAGCAGAAAAACAAAGAATATTTTATTACCGATGGCAACACAAAACAAAGCATATTTTTACATAACCGTAAAGCCAAAAAGCTCAAGAAATACCGTTTCATATAACGACAGCGGCAAAATAGAGGTAAAGATAACAGCACCTCCCATAGACGGCAAGGCAAACAAGGCAGTAATTGAGCTCCTTGCAGCCGTTCTCCACGTGCCAAAGTCAACAATTTCAATAGATAAAGGCAGCGAAAGCAAAATAAAGAAAATCGTCCTTTCAAGCGTAAATCAAGAGGAATTAGACGAAATTTTGCTTAAATCAGTGAAAAAAACGTAAAATTATACATTAAAAACATTGCTTTTTTTCGCTAAAATTTGTACAATATAATAGAGGTAAATTATTATGTCTGTAAAAGGATCATTAAAAGATATTTCGCTCTTTGAGATGCTCTCACTCTGTCACACCTTTAGAAAAACAGGGCGAATTGAGCTTAGCAGAGACAACCAATGGGCGATGGTGGTTATCAACGAAGGCGAAGTTTGGCACATTGAACCGCAAGGATTTGAGGGTGACAGTCCGCTTGAGATTTTGAAAACTTTGATGGAATTAGAGACCAACTTTACGTTCCAGCGAGTTTATGTGCTCCCTACTCTTCCTAGGAGTTTTGAGGTCAGCACAACAGATTTTCTAGAGGATTACGAGAAGAAACTTACAAAAGAACGACTGCTGAAAGAAGCCACTGAAAAGGCAGACGGCATAAACACTAAAATGCCGGAAAATGACGCTGATATGGACGATATCGTGCCACCTGAGAAGTCAGAGCAGTTCTTAGTATTTAAGCCGGGCGGAGAGACAAAAGTCAGGTACGCTCCACCTGATGTTAAAAGAGTTGTTGCTCTAATAGATGGAAAGCACAGTATTGAGGACATCATTAAGGCAAGTAATATGGAAGAGTCAGTTGCAGCCGACCTTATTCAACAGCTAGTCATCCAAGAGGTGGCAGAGATTATAAGAGAGCCACTCAAAGACGATGAGACAGGAGAAACTGCTGAATAGCACTCGCTGAAATGGTATTTTTTTAGAAGGGAACAGTTAAAATCTGTTCCTTTCTTTTTATTAATTATTGAGTAATTCACAATTGATTTAGAGCAACTATTTGCTATAATATAATATGTCATTATTGAGTCCCAAATGGTATAATTTTGCCAAATAACATAAAAAAAACACTTTTTTTAAGAAAAAAGAGAAAAAAGAGGGGCTAAATACTTGAAAAAAATTGTAAATAGAGGTAATATATATATAGTGTGAATTATTGTATGAAAATTTTGCACATCAAAAAATGAGGACATATTTACGATGACCAAAAAAATACTAATATTGTCGATATTATTACTGCACTTAACCATAAATGCATTTTCAGCAAGTATGGATGGTGTAACAGTAGGGATGGATGTTGAAGAACTTTTTAACGTCCGCGGATTCCCGCAATTCATGGGCCCGGCACTTGAAAATATTGTAGATATAAACAGTATCATCAGCCCTCCCCCATTTGGCGTAGCAAATATGACTAAAGGCAGCGGCGGTGGTGGTATGGGCGGCAGCTCTCCATGGAGTGGTGGCGGTATACCTACTATTGGCGGTGGTGGTATGTCAATGGGTAGTACCGGCCAAGAACCATTAAAGCCACTTGGAAGTCAGGACTATATTATATTTTTATATAGGCATGATAAACAATTATACGGAAAAAACTATACACCAAATTATAATACATATATTTTTATAGAAAGAGCATCAGGATCTGTACTTTATAGTGTAGTTTGGGAAGAGCCCGGAAAACAGCCACGCGGACTAGTACCTCCTGAGGGTGGCATAACCCTTGGTTCGACCATATTGCAAATATACCAAAATATAGGTTATCCAAATAACATAACTCAAATAAATGATATTTACATCTATTTTTATCAGTCTAAAGGTATTAGCTACTCTGTCAGCACAACAACCGGAAAAGTAGTTGGTATCGCACTAGCTAATAGAGGAATAACCATGGACTTTACAAAGATGAAGCAAACTACATCAGCAACACAACAAGGCACAACGGCAGGAAGCACCGGAACTTCATCTGTCCCAGGTCAACCGTACAACCCCGGAACTCTACCGGCTTTAAGCGGTCCCAGATAAAAACTTGGAGCATAATATGAACTTTTTAAAGATAAACGCCATTTTAGTAACGATACTTTTATTTTCAGCCATCTCTTTTGCTTTTGAAGACACCCTGGCAGGAATCACTGTCGGTATGTCTCGATCATCTGTAGTTGAAAGATTTGGAGCAAACCCACAGGGAAAAATGATTCCTATGCTCCCTATCGTTATTACACCTCCTGTACCTCCAAAGGTTTCTGATACAGGCATGAGCAGCGGTATGGGAAGCGGCATGATGGGTGGAGAAACCGTAAGACAGCGTCCATTACCAACATTACCACCTTCGATGATATTTCACAATGCTTTAAATAATAGTATAACAACTATTGGTAGCTCTACTACAGTAGTTTCCGGCGCAAGTGGAGGAGGTAGTAGCTCTGGCAGCTCCTCATCTTCAGTACCATCTCTTGGAATGGGTATGGATATGAGCAGTAGCGGAAGCCAAGCAAATATCGTATATTTGCCTGCATGGGCATACAATGTCCGTGTCAATGCGCTCACAATGGATCAAGAACATTGGATATATCGTATAAATGACTCATACTCTATTGGTTTCCTTTTTGAACAAAATGGAGGAGGCTGGACAGTTTCAGATATTATAGTATGCTCAACTGAACCGGCCAGCACAACTAGCAGAAGCCTTACATTAACAAACAAATACAATATTGGCGGCAGAAAAGAAGTCTTTTCACCAAGAACCGGAACATCTGTAACATTGGGGTCTTCAATATTTACTGTATTCAAAGAATATGGATGGACTGAAAATATCTTTCCATTTGTATCAAAAACTATTGATAGGCAGTATGGAAATCAAATAATAATGGCTCCTATCCAGAGTATAGAATATAAAATAACAGGAAACCAAGAAAGCATAACGCCAAATCCCGAAGTTTTTGTCCAAGGAGACATACTTATTTTTGGCAACGACCCTGTTGTTTTAGTTGATGGTAGTATGGACTATATAGGCGGTGGAATGACTAGAAACTGTTTAATGTTCTATCCACAAAGTTCAGTGGCGTTTACTATTATTGATTTTTTAGTCGTTCGCATACAAGTTGGAAACAGCGTTGTCATCCCACCCGCACCACCTGAGCCACCAAAGAGTGAAAGCAGCTCCGGTAGCGGCGGAGTCCCAGGTTCATCTGACCCATGGGGCGGTGGCAGTAGCGACCCATGGGGTAGCGGCAATGGCAATAATGATCCGTGGGGCGGAGGTTGGTAGACTCAAGACCGGCAAAATGAAGCTCTATCTCAAACACTCTCTCAATGGTTAATATATTAAATATTTAGTTAGATATATCTTTGATATATCTAACTAAATATAATAAAAAGTGTCTATATTTATTGTAATGTTATTGTATCGGTGAATTGTTTAATTTCAACCGCAGTTTGGGTATATGTACCTAAAATGTATATAAAAGGAGCCTCTTTCTTTGCAAAATAATCAAAAGTGGAATACACTTATTTTATGTTTACTTATAGTTACCTCATTTATACTTGGAATGCAGGTTAATACTGTTGGAGTAAAAAAAGTTTGGGCACAAACTTTTTCCAACACAAATACATCTGACTCCTCAGCTTCTGTTACAAAGAGCCAGCTAAAGTCAGTTCAACTATTTCACAATGCATATGGGTTACTATTAAATAATTATGTTGACCCTATAGATAATGCTGATGAGATAACTTATGCTGCAATTCGTGGAATGGTTGTCCCTCTAAATGACCCTTACACTCGCTTTTTAGACCCAAAAGAGTACGCGGATTTTAATAACGACACAGAGGGACATTTTGAAGGTATCGGCGCAACACTTGTGACTGATATAGCTCCTGCTGTACTTGAAGCGCAAGGAAAAGGGCTAACCTGCCCTATTTGCGGAACTGATGTCAGCGACTTATCAGCTTATCGCGTTCTCGTTGTAAATACTATAAAAGGAAGTCCCGCAGAAAAAGCAGGGCTATTACCCGGTGACCACATAACAAAGATTGATGACAAGCCGACTCTGGGTATGACAACGACTGATGCTGCCAATAATATCCGTGGACCTATCGGCACAAAGGTAGTATTGACTATTGTTCGCGAAGGCATTAAAGAACCATTTACCGTAACTGTTACACGTGGCACTATTGAAACAGAGTCGGTTGAGCATAAAATGATAGACAAATCAATTGGATATCTCAAAATTTCCTCATTTAATGAAAAGACCACAGAAGGTGTTTCAGAAGCTATAAAAGAATTCAATGAAAAAGATGCAAAAGGTATGGTACTTGACCTTCGTTCAAACCCAGGTGGACTTGTTTATTCCTGCTTAGAAGTTGCAGGAATGATTATGCCGCCAAACAAAGATATTGTTGTATACCTAAAAAACAGGAACGGAAAGATGGAACCCTATAAAAAAATTATGCATAGCAAAAATATCTTTGACAAGCCGTTTGTTATTCTTACCAATGGTGGAAGTGCATCAGCATCTGAGATATTGACAGGAATGTGCAAAGATTATGGTCTGGCACAAGTTGTTGGTGAGAAAACCTTTGGTAAAGCGATGGTTCAAGAAGTACATCGATTGGACCAAGCAAAAGCAGCACTTATTATAACAACTGCAAGATATTACACTCCGTCAGGATTTGATCTTAACAAAAAAGGACTTGAACCGGATATCGTAGTCAAACTTGATAAAGGAACTAGAACGCTTAGCGAACGTGATAACCAAGCGACAAAAGCTATAGAAATATTAAAAAAAGAGATGCAACAGTAACCTACTGGTTTACGAGGTAAAAAATATATAATGGCGTTTAGTCAACATGATTATAATAATTTCCGCTATATCGGTGACGAAAATGTGGTAGTTCACGCAAAAGAGGGCTCACAGCAGGCAGTTGAGTATTTGCTCAAAAAATATAGGCCTATTGTTGAGAGCAAGGCAAGAACTTACTTTTTAGTCGGTGCGGATCACGAAGACATCGTTCAAGAAGGAATGATTGGCCTCTTCAAAGCCATACGTGATTTCCGTAAAGAGCGCATGCTTCCATTTCGAGCGTTTGCTGAGCTGTGTGTCAGTAGACAAATATTTACAGCTATAAAATCGGCTACACGACAGAAGCATCTGCTCTTAAACTCTTACATCAGCTTGCAGTCAACTATTTCAGATGATGACAGCGAATACAGCTTAATAGACACTCTGGAGGAGAAAAGTGCGTCAGACCCCGAAGATATTTTGATAGGAAAACAGTTTTCGCTTGAGCTAAAATCAGAGATAGATAAGCATCTATCTACGCTTGAGCAAAAAGTACTTTCGTATCACTTAGATGGCAGGAGCTATCAAGAAATAGCGACAATACTAAACCGCAGGACAAAATCTATTGATAATGCCCTGCAGCGCGCAAAGCGTAAAATAGAAAAAACAATTGCGGAAAAAATGGGCGTCACAACAAACTACCATTCGCATAATTAAATATATACAAATCAGCTGTATAATGTGAAACTTTTTCATAAAATAGCTGTCTAAAGAAAGTAGTTGTATAAAAACAAGAGAAGAGGTTATATTACATGTCAATTATTGAGCTTTTAAAAGGTGGAAATGTTTCCATCATACTATTGCTACTCTGTTCTGTTATAGTTATAATGGTTTTACTGGAAAGATTATGGACTATTGCAAAGTCAAAACGTGTTCCTTATGATTTGATGCGAAAAGTAGAGAGTATGTTAAGAAACGGGCAAAATAGTGAAGCTAATGAAATATTAGAGGAAACAAACTCCCTTTACGCTCGAGTTTTAAAATCAGGCATTCCAACCAGAGAAAATATTACCCAAGAAGAGATTGCTGATAATCTGACAATAGCTTGTGATGAAGAGATATCAAACCTTTCTCGTCCTGTCGGAGTTTTGGGCACTATGGGAAATATCGCTCCATTTATCGGTCTTTTTGGCACAGTTATAGGTATTATGAGAGCGTTTCACGATGTTTCACAGCAAGGCGCAGGAGGGAGCGTTGTTTACGCAGGTATTTCTGAAGCATTGATAGCAACTGCAGCAGGTCTTTTAATAGGTATTATCTCTGTTGTAACTAACAACTGGCTTCTGTCAGTTATTGATGGCATCAGAATAAGTCTTGAAAAATATGCAACCGTATGGTCACAACGATTAAAACATTTAGGAAAAGCATCAGCTGAGACGGAGCAATAATATATTATGATACGTACTCCACGCAATAATAGCGCAAATAAGGCGGTAACCGGGATTAATATTACCCCGTTTACAGATGTTTGTTTAGTGCTTCTTATCATCTTTCTTTTGACAGCGACTGACTTAAATAAAACGCCGGATAAAGGAAAAGAGATCCCTCTCCCAACATCTGATACCTATAAAACTATGCCGTCTCAACCGATAATTATTGAAATTGACAGAGCAGAGAACCTATTTTTAAATGGTAAATTGGTCTCTTTTTCTACTTTGGCATCTGAGCTTAACGCTCTCTTTATAGAATTTCCATTAGCTGAAAATGATGAGCGAATAGTAGTAATTAAAGCCGATAAAAAAATTGCTTATGAAAATGTCATTAAAACGATGGATATCGCCGGAAGCGTTGGAAGTTCAACTATCATGCTAGGTGTTGACGATAACAATAGCAATAGTGAAACCGCAAATGCAAATACAAACACATTATGAACTTAAAATTATTTACAATTTGGTTACCAATATCTATAGTAATACACATTATCGTATTGCTATTGATGTCTGCTGTCACATTGGCAAAAAAGCCCGCCGTACCCGGACTCGGAAGAATTATTCCGGCATATAGATATGACCCTGTCCCAATACCAACGCCTGAGCACACTCAATCAAATGAAGTGCCAGAAATGCCGAAACCAACACCAGATAATAATAACAAACCGAACATCGCAAAAACAACAAACAAACCTAATGCTACTAAAGCAAACCCAAATAAAACTGCAACCAATAATGACCCATCAGGTGGCGCAGGACCTAAAAATCCGAATAAAAATGTTCCTGATGGTGCTAATGGCACGAACCCGAATGGCGGCAGAACCCCTGGTGCTACTCCAAGTATCACAACCAGCACTGCAGGAAGAAACACAGTAAGGCAAGACGAAATCAGTGGCAGAGGTACAGGTGGCAGCTCTCCAAATGAAAATGCAAGCCCCGGTAGAGGTGGCGGCGAAACAAGAGGAGCCCGTGTCTCAAATATAAAATCTCCGGTAGTTTCAAAAGACGCTGAAAATGTGCAGTTCACCGGAGTTATTGACGTTATAATAACTATTGAAGCTAACGGTAAAATTAGTAGCGCCAGACTGGGGACGCGCAAAAGCAATATAGATAGCTTAAACAACGCAGCAGTTAGCGCAGCCAGAAATAGCAGCGGAATACAAGTAAAAATGATTGACGGCTCCGCTGTTCAAGGCACAACCACTATAACGTATAATTTTTCAAACGGAAAACTGGTTGGAAAGAGTAATTAAGACAACTAAAGGAAACCAATATATGATAGCCAAAAGAATTTTACCATTAATATTAACTTTACTTTCATTTTCTATAATAGTCTTTGCTGATGTAGTAACAACACAAAATGAATTTATAAAGATTTCGGTAAATACAGGTCCGCTCGAACTGGGGCGTTTTTCTATTGACACAACCGGAGGCGACCCATCTAGAGAGATGAGTCGTGACCAACAGTTAATTTACGGCGGTATGAATCCATGGACTTCATATGTCACTATAAATATTGATGGCAAAAATTATATTTTTGGTGGAGAAACACGCAGAAGAGCCGGAAAAAATGGCAATTACGGCACGCATATTAGTGGTCCGACATATAAAGACAATATGATAGTCACAGCGTATAATTATGGAGACATCAACGTTATACAGCGCCTATCTATCACGCGTGGAACATCAAGTAGAATGCTTGATACTGCACTTATAAGTTTTCAAATTGAAAACATCAGTAATAATGTCCACGAAGTAGGAGTTCGTTTAACCTTAGATACTAAACTCGGCAAAAATGACGGTGCGCCTATCCGTGTCGGCTCTCACTCTGTTACCTACCCTCGCATATTTACCGGTGACGATGTGCCTATGAGTTGGCAAGCATTTGACAGCTTAGCAAACCCAACTGTTATCTCACAGAGCAATCTTTATGGGCAAGGAAGCATCGCCACAAAACCGAGCAGAGTAATATTTGCTGACTGGGGAACTATGGCAGACAATTTCTGGGGCATATCTATTGACGAAAAGCAAGGATTTTGGCGCACAGAAGATGGCGATATAGCTCCTGAAGACCGTGAGCTAGATTCTGCAGCCGCTATTATTTGGGATAGAGCAACTATAGAAGCACACGAGTCAATCACTTATAATACCAATTATGGAATAGGATATATAAATATCTCACCCGGCAACTTAGCACTCGGTATAACCTCGCCCGGCGAGGTAAAATATCTTTTAGAGCGCACCGAGCCGTTTTCAGTTACAGGTTATCTTGTAAACACCGGAAATTTTGTTGCAAATAATGTTGTACTAAAACTCCATCTGCCTAAAGGATTAAAAATTGTCGGTGATACACCCGAGACTTTGAGTGCAAACAGGGTGCAAAAAGATGGAGAAATGCAAGGATATTGGCGAGTAATACCCACAGGTGAAGCAGGAGGCAAATTGCCCATAAAGTTATCTGTCACCAGTGACAATATTGAATATAATGAAACGATCTGGGAAATAGATGTTGACGTGCCAACACCGGAATTACATGTTGCGCCAGGCAATATAACCAACATCCCTGTTAAAACTAATGATAGAGAGACTATAGTTCCTATAAACATAGTTCTCAGTCCCTCTTTTGATTTGCAATCTTGCTCATTTGAACTACATTATAATCCGGAAGTTATCCGCCCATTGCCCATAACACGTGGACCGTCAATGGTATATAATGGTCGCCTGCTCCCCGAATGGAAGGCCTCTATAGACAAAGTAAATGGAGTTATCACAATTAACCTAAACCGCGGAGATGTACCGGGATTAACTCAAGCTGAGGCCATTTTGGCTGCTATTAGTTTTTACGTGGTCAACAGCGGAGACTCAGAGCTAAAGCTTATGAATGCGTCTTATACTAATGGCAGTGGCAATACTACTATTTTGCCAACTAAAGATGGAATTGTAAGTACAATTAAATAATAAAAAAAAGAAATGGAGTGAAATTATGCGTTATTTTCTTACCACAATTTGTTTACTTATCGCCTGTTCTGTATTTTTTGCAGTAGGAACACTTGAATCTCACGACAAACAGATTGCTACTTTAGACAATCAAGTACAAGTTATCCGTGAAGAAATCGGCAGTCTGCAACTTGAAACAGTCAAAATAAATGATAATATAGATATTTTGACCGCAAAGCTTAACGGCCTGTCTCAAGACGAAGCTGATTCCCGAAGCAAACTGCAAGGCGAAATTGACGGTCTAAAAGGACAGCTGAAATCTTTAGAAGATCAACTAAATAACCTTGATGTTGAGCTAAATAAAAAGATGAACGAGCAGATTGCTGCCTTAGAGGCAAGGTTGAACCAACAACAGCAAGAGCTTGAAAAGCAAAAAAAGAACACTAATAAAAAGATGAATATAGCATACATTTTAGCAGTACTTGCTATAGGCGCTGCTATAGCGATTGACTAATCAACAAAAACAAAATAACACTTTTATAGCCCTAACTTTGTTGGGGCTATAATATTATCAGCTACATCTCAAAAATTGTCAAGAAGACCTTTGCATTTTTATATAAAGGAGTGTCAAGTATGAAAAAGAAACGTGATAAGAAAAATAATCAGTCTTTATACATTATGTCCATAATATCTGTTGCTGTAATATTAATTACGCTCAATTACTTTAACGTCCTATTCTTTTCTATGCAATACGACCATATGCAATATAATGGAATTGCTTACTACCTTGATTATTTTCAGGAAGATGATGAGATTTCATATAATCAATATTATAGCGCAGAACTTGATGATGCATATATAGTTGATATGTTTGGCATAATAGATTATAGCCATCCGTATGTAGCATATCCATATTCCGGAGACGAACTTGAGTATCTGCTTTTTGACAGCGCCATCTTTACACGAATAGATCTTTTATCTCCTGAAGCAATTCAGCACTACAAAATAAAAAAGAAAGATATTGCGGAAGCTAAAAGAAAACTCAGTAAAGCTAAAAAGGGAATTGGCGTTGAGCAAATAGTGGAGATTACTGATAATAGATTTGCATATCAATTATCGCGTTTATTAATAATCCTATTAGCGCTAACAACATTTACAAGGTGCGTTTATCTCTTGATAATGAGAAGCCGGGATAATGGTTTTATAATGCGCGGACATACATTATTAAAGTATGTCGGTACGTCAACTGATGTAAAGATTCCTGAAAATGTATATATTATAGGTCCATATGCATTTTCAGGCAATAAAAGAATAAAGAGTGTATTTATTTCTAAGCATATATCTATGATTTCTTGTGGCGTATTTATGAATTGCAAAAACCTGGAGAATATTGACTTCGAAGAGAACAGAGTGCCATTATTTATATGTTCTGACGCATTTATGGCATGCAACAAGCTAAAAGAGATTACATTGCCAAATATGATGAAAGGAATAGCACCATTAGCGTTTTCAGGTTGTATCGGACTTGAAAAGATAACTATCAGCAAATTTTCTTTGATTAATTTTTCATTCGGCACTCCTTTTGATACTATTCCATATCACGCTTTTTTGTATTGTGACAACCTAAAAGAAGTGATAATACCTAATAGCATCAAATATATAAGCTCACATGCTTTTTATGGATGTAAGAGCTTGGAATCAATTACAGTATCTGAACAAATAGTTTTAGCTCCTGATGCAAATGAGATAGATATGAAAACCGGAGCAAGGTTCAAAGTAATATATAGACCTACTTAGGATACTAAAGTAGAATATGGGAGTGAATGAGAAAATAAGCGCGTTCTATGCCCTGTCATAAAAAGACCGAGTGATTATTCAAAAATCACTCGGTCCTTTTTTCAAAACATTTAAGTATTCAGTTTATGCCCAGTATGCTTCACCGGCTTTTTCAACAATAACAATATCTTTTAAGAATGCTACAGCTTTCTCAAAGCCTTCGTTGCTACTCATCAAGCTATCTTCATGCTCAATAGAGAGTGTACCGTCGTAACCTATCATACGGAGTGTGCTTATGATATTGCGCCATACATCAGCATCGTGACCATAGCCGACAGTTCTGAATATCCAAGAGCGGTTAATCTCGTCAGCATAACTCTTAGTATCTAAAACACCGTTAACAAGACTGTTTTCCGTGTAGATGCGGCAATCTTTTGCGTGAAAATGGAATACAGCGCTTCCGAGCGCGCGCAAACTGACTACAGGATCCATTCCCTGCCAGAATAAATGGCTTGGGTCAAAGTTTGAACCAATCTGTGTACCGCAAGCTTTTCTTATCTTTAGCATAGTTTCGGTGTTGTAAACGATAAATCCGGGGTGCATTTCAAAAGCAACACGAACTTTATTCTTTTTCAAAAAGTTATTCTGCTCAGACCAGTAAGGGATAGCAACCTCTTCCCACTGATACTTTAAAACATCGCTAAAATCTGTTGGCCATGGACATGTTACCCAGTTAGGGGTTGAATCACCCTTAGCACCTCCCGGACAACCGGAGAATGTGATAACATTCTTAATCCCAAGCATGGAAGCGACTTCAACGGTCTTAACAAAAGTATCATGGAACTCTTTTGCCATAGCTTTATTTGGGTGAAGGTTATTGCCGTGGCAAGAAAGAGCTGAAATAGTAAGACCGTGGTCTTCAATTTTCTTCTTCCAATCTTTTGCTTTTTTCTCATTTTTCGCAAACGCATTTACATCGCAATGTACAGCGCCCGGGTAAGAACCTGTTCCCACCTCAATAGTTTCACAACCAACTTTTTGGATATAATTTAAAGTTTCTTCAAACTCCATACCCGCAAAAAGTGCATTAAATACGCCTATTTTCATCTTTTCTCTCCCTTATAATTTAACAAAATCAATTAGAGCAACATATCACAAGGGTATGTTGCTCTAAATCTTTAAATATTGAGGTTAAATCTCTTCAACCTTTTTCCAACTGCGTTCTTCAGCAGAAAGCTCCATTGCTTCAAGCACAGCATTGACCTTTGCTCCATCTTTAAATGAAGGAACAGCAGCTTTTCCGTCAGCTATTGACTGTAAAAATCCGTGAATCATATGTGTGAATGAGTGCTCATAGCCGATAATATGTCCCGGTGGCCACCAAGCTCCACTCTCTATATACGGATGTACGCCTTCGGTAACAAGAATTGTCCTGAAACCTTGAGCAAAGTCGGGATCTTCACGGTTAAAATACTGTAGCTCATTCATTCTCTCAAAATCAAAACGAACAGAACCCTTATCGCCGTTTATCTCAAAATACCAACCGTTCTTTCGCCCGGCGGCAAAACGTGTTGCCTCAAATGTCCCGAGCGCGCCATTTTTAAAGTGCGCTAAAGAGATAACAGCATCGTCAACGGTAACAGGTCCGCGCTCACCGCTATTAACGCCAGCAGCACTCAAACCACCGGTAGTCTCAGACTGTATTGGGCGGTCTTTAACAAATGTTCTTAGTGAAGCACTAACTTCATCAATATCACCAACCATCCAGTTAGCCAAGTCGATTGTGTGCGCATTGAGGTCGCCATGTGAACCGGAACCTGCTTCGTCCTTATTTAGACGCCAAGCAAGAGGAAAATCAGGGTCAATAATCCAGTCTTGCAAGTAAGCGCTTCTCCAGTGGAAAACCTTACCTATAAGCCCCTTATCTATCATCTGCTTTGCGAGCGCTACAGCCGGCACACCTCTGTATGAGAAACATACCATATTTTTAACTTTTGCTTCTTCAGCTGCCGCTGTTATCTCTTTTGCGTCCGCAAGATTCATAGCGAGCGGTTTTTCACAAATAACCGCTTTCCCGGCTTTAACGGCAGCTATAGCAATCTCTTTATGCGCATAGTTCTGAGTACAGATATCAATAATATCTATATCGTCGCGCTTTAAAGCTTCACGCCAATCCGTACAAGTCTCCTCCCAGCCCAAGTCATATGCTGCCTGTTTTAGCGGGCCTTCCGAGCGGCCAACGAGTAACTTCATAACAGGCGTGACACCGGCAGGTATCATGTAACGTATTTGACGATATGCGTTGCTATGAGCTCTGCCCATAAACTTATAGCCTATCATTGCTACATTTACACTTTTTTTCATATCCTTCTTTTCGCCTCCTAAAATATTTTTAAGAACCAAGTACTTAAATTTACAATTCCATAACCAAGCGCTGAATTCCTTTTTTTGGGAGTCGGAAATTGCGCTTTTTTCTAAAAGACACCTCTAAAATGGGTTTGACCCCTGCATTTTGTAGGTAACAATATCGGTAAATTTCGCGCTTCCACAATCAGCGAAGAGCTCAATGTTCTTCCCATTTTCTGTGCCAAAAATATGACGAACTATCGACTGTGTTTCATTTGCGTAAACCTCTACAATAGAGTTGTCCATAAATATCTGTAAGCTAACCCTGCCGTCTTCAGCCACAAAGGGGAACTTTTCAACTCTCCCCGATAAACCTTCAAGATGTTGAGAGTTTGTCGTGTCAAGCACTAAAGAACCGCTCTCTTTTTCATAATAGATAACCGTTTCCTCATTGCCACTTAAATCTGACAAAATCTTTACACCAACAGAGCTTGCTGAAATATCAGATATGGTAACATTAAGCTCATACTGTTTGGTGTTAAGCTTTGTAACTACAGATGAGCCATTGTTGAGCGCAACATCCGCATATTTTTTCACATCATAACGTAGCATCTCAAGCTCGGGAGCGGGAGCCATCATCAGCTTATCCTTACCTTCGTCATACCATAATAAACGTGGCAAAGAGAGATCGCCGCTGCTGCCACCGTCTTTTAAGTGCAGTTCATAAGATCTGTGCTCTACAACCCATGTCCACATTATCCTTCGTCCCTTATCATCTGTCAAACTCTCGGGAGCAAAGTATTCATTCTTTGTGCCGCCAACCCAACGCATTTCGTCAAAGTTAGCATCGCCAAAGTGCGGTGTAACATACTCAACATCCGGGTAAGACATACGAGCATGCTGCTCGGGCAAAAAGATATCATTCTTCTTATCATATTCGCCTAAATAATATTGACACCCTATGCAGTGGCTTATAAAGAGCAACATATATTTGTCACTAGGGTTCCCGCCCTCTTTTGATGTTGGCAACGGAAAGAAGTCCGGACACATACAATCCTCTCTGTGTTCTGTCCATTCCCTTTTTGATGTGTAGAATTGGTGTAAAAATTCCCAATTTTTCAAATCATCGGAAACAAATAAAAAGAGCGTATCTCCCTGATATTCTTCGCGATTTTCAGCTTCGCCAACCTTTTGTAAAACCAAAAGAGAGCCGGTAAGCATATAATATCTACCGTCTTTCACCCATATCTGACTTGGGTCAGCTGTAGCGTATATAAGCTCATTTCCATCCTTGTCTGTGCCGCGGAACAGGCCAAAATCGCCGTCAGAAGATTTTATAACCGGGTTATCAAAGCGATGCCAAACATCAAGTTCATCATCGTCAGCCCAAGCCAAGCAGATGCCATCGGGAGACGTGTCGGGATCAGTCAATCCCCAATAAGAAAATACAACTCTGTCATTTTTCTCATCAACAAAAGCTCCGCCACTAAATATCCCCTTCTCTACTCCACCTTCGTCCAGATTCGGCATCAAAGCATCGAGGTGGTGGCGCCAATGCACCAAATCAACGGAAGATATATGACCCCAATAATGTTTTCCATCGTCTTGATAAATATAACACAAATGGTATTTCCCACGCCAAAATATCGCCCCATTTGGGTCAACAGGTGAGTGAACCCCTTCAGGTACTATAAAGTGATAAGCAGGCCTGTAAGCGTCTTTTAAGTAGAACTCACGTAATCTCCTGCTGTTACTTATACATTCGTTAAGATTTTCCATTTAGAAACTCCTCAAAGCAAATCGTTAAAAAGTTAACGTATGTTATATTATAGCATAAATTGGCGAGAATTTTATCTTTTTTAAGAAAAAAATAGCAAAACTAAGTAAAATCTATTGCAAATTTTATAAAAAACTGGTATCATTATATGGTATCATAAAATGAGTGATACTTATAAGATGTGCGAAAATATTTGTCGCACTCTTCCTGCCGGTACAAGATATCGGCCAAAAAGACCAAAGGAAGGAGGAAAAACTTTGCGTAAATATGAACTTATGTATATCCTTAATCCGGATATGACAGCGGATGAGCAGACCGAAATCGTGAACCGTTTTAGCGAGCTTATCACTTCTATGGAAGGAACTGTTGAAGACACTGATCGTTGGGAAAAGAGAAAATTAGCTTATTCCATTAAAGACGAACAAGAAGGCTACTATGTAGTTGTGAAATTTGACGGAACTACCGCGCTCATTAATGAGATTGATCGACAAATGGGTATTACAGAAACCATTTTAAGACACATGATCATACGCCAGGACAGCTAAAGTCGGCGCAAGAGGTATTTGTAATGTTTAATAAAGTTATCTTAGTCGGCAGACTTTGCACTGACCCTATTTTGAAGTACACACCAAGCGGTGTTGCAGTTACAAACTTTAGAATCGCTGTAGATCGCCAATTCGCAAATGTGAACGGCGAACGCGAAACTGATTTCATTGACGTAGTAGTTTGGAGACAGAGCGCAGAATTTGTCAACACTTATGTTGCAAAAGGGCGTCTCGTTTTAGTTGACGGAAGACTGCAGGTTAGACAATGGCAAGGCACAGACGGTCAGACACGCAGGAGCGCTGAAGTTGTCGCAGATACCATAAGACCACTTGACAGACCAAAGCAGACAGATGCACCCAAGCCGGCACCGGACTATGTGATAACCGACCCTGTTATGGATTCACCAATAGAAACCATTGGCGACTATGATATGCCGGACGACATTACCGACCCATTTGCTGACCAATAAACAAAATTAACGAACAATGCTCGTCTCTTTGATAGATAGCGAGCGAACTATGGAGATAAAAAAATGACAACTGAAGAAACCCAAGCAAGACCTGCACGTGAACGCGGCGAGCGCAATGAACGCGGCGGACGCGGAAATGCAAGAAAAGCTGCTTCTCACCCGAAAGTATGCCAATTCTGTGTTGATAAAACCAAAAGCTTAGATTATAAAGACAGCTCACGCCTTCGTCAGATGGTAACAGAGCATGGTAAAATCAAATCACGCCGTATTACCGGCACTTGCGCTATGCACCAAAGAATGGTTGCTACAGCTGTAAAGCGCGCCAGAAATATGGCATTATTACCATTTGTTAGCGAATGATAATAATAAAAACATAAAACTTAAAGACCTTGTGTTACCATACCAAGGTCTTTATATTTGACTTTAACAAAAACAAAAGAGGAATAAATGTTATGAGAAAACCTATTATTGCCGGTAACTGGAAGATGAATATGAGCATCGCTGATGGTATTGAACTTGTAGAAGCGTTGAAAGCAGGTCTTGCGGGCGTTGATGGCGCTGAGTGCGTTGTTTGCCCTCCGTTTACACTTTTAAAATCTATTGCCGACGCTGCAGGCACGGAAGTTTCTGTAGGATGTCAGGATATGTTTTGGGAAGACAAAGGCGCTTTCACCGGACAGATAAGCGGAAATATGATAGTTGACGCCGGTGCTAAATACGTAATCATCGGCCACTCTGAGCGCAGAGGACGTTTTGGCGTTGTGCCGAGCGAATGGGATACTGAGCTTTTAAAAGCATTTGGCGATAACGACACCGTGGTAAACACCAAAGTTAAAGCTGTTTTTAAATACAACTTAACTCCGATTATGTGCTGCGGTGAGACTTTAGCTGAGCGCGAAGAAGGTATTACCGACGAAATAGTTGTAGCGCAAGTTTTAGCCGGTCTTGCAGGACTTAGCGAAGAGCAAATCGCCTCAATGGTTATCGCTTATGAGCCGGTTTGGGCTATAGGTACAGGCAAAGTTTGTGACCCAACAGAGGGCGGAAGAGTTATCACCACTATCAGAAATGCTGTTCGCAAAGATTTTGGCGATAAAGCTGCTGATAATGTACGCATCCAGTACGGCGGTTCTGCAAGCCCTGAAAATATCGCCGAGATTATGTCCCAGACCGATATTGACGGCGCACTCGTTGGCGGCGCTGCGTTAAAGCCATCATTTGCCGAAATGGTAAAGACTGCCGCAAAATAAACAAACAAAATATTATTGGAGTATCGCGTTTTTCTCGTGATACTCCTATTTTTTTATAACTAAAGAGGTATCTTTTTATGAAAACCACAATTAAAGAATTAACCTTGGAAAATTTCCAAAAATACGGAACATTCGCTCCCCTCACCCCGCCGACCGCAAAACCGCTTGCCGGTGAAAACACACCTATTCGCTTTTGGCCGGATTGTGGCGGTGTGCTTGACCTCGGACCAAACGCGAGCAATCAGCTTGCTATAGGTATTTGTCAGGTGGATTATCGCGATTTTAAGGTTGATGTGTCCGAGTTCCATTCGTCTTGCGGCGAAGGGAATATCCCACTTGACGGCGATATCTATATCCATGTTGCGGTTCCCACAGGAAACGGTGAAATCGACGCAAAGGACATTGAGATATTCAAAGTAAAGCAAGGCACGGTTGTTATTATGAAGCCGGGGGTATGGCATCACGCTCCATTTTCTACAAAGCCGGGCGAGACTGTAAATACGATAATTATGCTCCCGCAACGCACATACTTCAATGACTGCGAAGTTGTTGAGATTGAGGACGAACTCACCTTTTAATGGGCTGATAAAACAAACGAAAACGGCGATTATCAAAATATGATAATCGCCGTTTCCTTTTACTATCCTTGTGAAAAATTAGTCACACTTTACAGCATGCTCAATTAATGTTCTCACCATAACACCGGTTGCGCCTTCGGAGAGATAATCATCATTTTTTGTGTTAAATGAAGTGATAGCGATATCCAAATGCGCCCACTTTTTGTCGCCCACAAATTCTTTTAAGAACTCAGCGCCCTGTAAAGTAGAGCCGCCGCCGGTTGAGCAATTTTTGATATCAGCTATTTTGCTGTCCAAAAACGCGCGTATCTTTTTATGCATCGGAAGTTGCCACATTCTCTCACCTGCGCGTTCCCCACACTCCATAAGCTCATCAATAAGCGCTTGGTCATTCCCCAAAACAGGTGTCCAGACATCGGATAGGGCGTAAAGCGCACCACCGGTCAAAGTCGCGATATCTATAACCGTATCAGCCGTGCTTTCCGCGGCAAGGGACAGAGCGTCAGCGAGCGCTAACCTACCCTCGGCGTCGGTATTATCAATCTCCACTGTTTTGCCGTTTCGCGCGGTCAGAATATCGTCTGCCTTGTAGCTGTTACCGCTCGGCATATTTTCGCACGTCGGCACCATTGCGACAATTTTGTGCGCCGGTTCAAGTTTGGCGACCGCTTCCATCATAGAAATAACGCTAGCGCCGCCCGACATATCAGACTTCATCTCGTTCATATGGTTACCGGGCTTTATGTTCAGCCCACCGCTGTCATAACACAGCCCCTTACCCACATACCACTTTTCGCTCTTCGCGCTTACCTTCGGAGTATAGGTCATCTTGATTAAGCGCGGCGGGTTCACGCTGCCACGTCCGACCGCTAAAAGGCAGCCCATATTCTCTTCCGCCAATCTCTTTTCGTCCCACACTTCGCAAGTTAGGGTATCATACTTATCGGCAATGTTTTGGGCTTTCTCCGCCAAAATAGCGGGCGTCATATTAACGGGTGGCTCATTTACCATATCGCGCGTCATATTCACGCTACAAGCCAATATTTGCGCTTTACGATACCCTTCGGTAATGCTTTGCATCATATCGCCCTGCTCTTCCGCTAGTAAAGTCAATTCTTTCTGCTCATCATCTTCCGACTTTGTTTTATACTTATCAAAGGAATAATCGGTCAAAAGAGCGGCAATGCCAATCTTTTCAGCAGTAATCTCCGGAGCGCCCAAAAATGGACAAATGCCGATAGAAATATTCTTTACCGAATGGATTTTCTTTGCATCATTTATCGCGTCTTTGACCGCGGTTTGAAGTTTTAGGTACTCAAACTCGTCCTTTTTTCCGATGCCGACAAAGGTTATGTACTTATACTCCATACCCTCAACCAAAAAACGGAGCAGCTGCCCCTCTTTGCCGGTAAAATCTTCCATATTCAAAATATCCAAGATATTTTGAGGGAAAAACTTATCCAAGTTTTGAATATCTTCAACAGTTGCGTATCTTATATATAAATCGCTCTTTAAACTATCATTTTTGCCATCTAAAATTTGTAACTTCATATAAATTCCTTATGCGTATATTTAAAAACCTCGTACTCCTTAGCAAGATCAAGTAATATCTTAGCTAATCCCTCATAAAACGGTGACATTTTTATCGTAAAAATACGATATATTTTCATGCTTTTACTCGTAAAAACCTCGTAAAAACTCGTACATTTTAAAAATGAGAGGTTTCATGCCTTTTTCGCAGGTAATTCAACCTTATCTGCTATTTTAAACACTATGATTATACACTATTTTGAGCTAAAAATCAAGTGGAAAATAGTGGAATTAACTATACAATTTTCGGATATCTCTAAAAAAAAATATTGCAATATCTCTATCGTTTATGTTACAACATCTACATATTTGAAAAAAGAATGTTCTTTTCCTTTGCGTACTCTTCAGCGTATGACCCTTCAGGCGTTATAATTGTAACATTTTTGCTCATGAAGAAAACATCCTCGCCTATTTTTTTAACAGAATTGGGGATAACCACAGTAGTTAAAGCGTTACAATCACAAAAAGCACCTTCCTCAATAGATTTCACACTATCCGAAATAATGACGGAAGTTAAATAAGCACACCCTGAAAAGGAGTATTCTGTTATGGTGGTAACGCTTTTAGGAACAATATACTCTCCCTCAAACCCCTGTGGGAAAATTAAAATATTGGTTTTGCCTTTGTTAAAGAGAACGCCGTCAATAGTCGCATAAAGCTCATTATCCTTTGAAACATTTATCGTTTTAAGGTTTTTCAAACCAAAAAACATGCTTAAATTTATCATTACGGCATCAGGAATAGTCAGTTCAGTCAATGCTGAACAGCCGTAAAATGCTCCCATATTGATTGATGCAATGCTTTTGGGTAATGTAACTTGTGCCAAATTTTCACAACCCTGAAAAGCAAAAAAATCTATTGTTTTTACACCTTCAGGTATTATAACAGATTTTAAGTTCAAGCAATCACTAAAGGCATTGCGCTCTATAGATGCCGTTCTTACAGGCAAGGTATATTCGCTATTATTTTTTCCAACAGGGTAAGTTATCAACTTTGTTTTACCTTTATTAAATAAAACTCCGTCAATATCAGCATAAATAAGGTTCTTAGACGAAACTCTTATAACTTCAAGGTTTTTACATTGTGAGAAAGCCAACAGACTTATTTTAGAAATACTTTCAGGAATAATATATTCATTCCCCTCTTTACCTGCAGGATAAGCCATCAATATACTTTTACCATAATTAAAGAGAACACCATCAACGCTCTTGTAATTTCCATTATTTTCCGAAACATTTATTGTAACAAGACTTGAACAGTATGAAAATGCCCCTTCCCCGATAAACTCAACATTATCGGAAATATCAATGGAAACCAAACCGGAGCAGCCGTTAAAGGCATTGTTTCCTATTGACATTATGCTTTCCGGCAAGAAAATTTCAGTTAAACCCTTACAATTATTAAAAGCATAATCAGCAATAAGTTGTAGGTTCTCCGGCAATACTATTTCCGTAAGACTTGCGCAATTACGAAAAGCATGCTCTTGTATTTCTGTGAGAGTATCCAGTAATGTTACAGAGGTTAAACTTGAACACTCCCAAAAGATATCATAACCTATTGAAGTCACGCCATCAGGAAGCACTATAGATTCTAAACTCTTACACAACATAAAGGCGCCATTGCCTATCTCAGTCACATATGGCGGAATATTAATAGAAGTCAAAATTTCACAGCTTGAAAAAGCAGAGCGACCTAGGAATGTTATGCTTTCCGGCAAGACTATGTTACTCAAATTTTTACATTCGGAAAAAGCTCCGTCCGGTATTTCTGTAACAAAAGGAGGAATGATAACAGAGTTCAAGTTAGAACACTGATAGAAAGCATAGTCACCCAATGATATAAGACTTTCCGGAAGAGTTATAGAAGCTAAAGCAGAACACTTCAAAAAAGCGGAATCACCTATTGATGTAACATTTTCCGGAATGGTAACAGTCATTAAATCTGAACGTTCCGCAAAAGCGCGATCACCTATAGCTATAACCGTATAGCCGTCAATAATGTTCGGGATTTCAAGCTCGGTTTCCGTGCCATAATAGGAGATAATTGCGGCTTCCATATACTCGTTTACTTCACATTCCCATAACCCGTCCGCGCTCTTCATGGCAAAAACGCTCATCGAAAGAGATAAAAGCAATAACACAAGCGAAAAAACAGCTGCTCTATTCATAGTAAAACCCCCTTTATGCTCTTATTATAGCACTTTACTTAAAACAAGTCAATATAAATCCCCCCCCCCATATATTTTGACAAAAAAGTGATATTTTTACGATAATTTTTGCAAAACCCCTTGAAATAGCATCTGCAATGTATTATAATATAACTGAAAAAACATAACGGAGAAAGATCATGCGATTTAGACAAATACACTTAGATTTTCATACCTCGGAAAAGATACCGGGGATTGGCGCGGACTGGAGCAAAAAAGACTTTCAAGAGAAGTTAAAATTGGGGCACGTTGACTCCATAAACATCTTTGCGAAATGTCACCACGGCTGGTCATACCACCCGACAAATGTTAAACATTCTGCTATGCACCCGCACCTAAATATTGACCTTCTTGGCGAGATGATAGAAGCATGTCATGAGATTGACGTCAAATGCCCCGTATACATTTCGGCAGGTTTGGACGAGAAACTGGTGAGAGAAAAGTCACACTGGCTTTGGCATGGGCTGAACGAAGAGATGTCTTGGGTCGGCTGGACAAAGCCCGGATACCACGTTTTCTGCTTCAATTCGCCCTATTTGGACTACCTTATAGAGCAGACTGAGGAAGTTGTCAGAAATTATGATGTTGATGGCGTATGGCTTGATATCGTCGGTGTTCGCCCTTGCTGGTGTCAACACTGTATAAATACTATAACCGAGCGCGGTCTTGATATTTTTGACACGACCGCGACAGACAAACTCGCACGCGAAGTTTACACTAACTACACTACACGCATAAACAATGCCATTCACGCAATTAAACCGGAGCTAGCTATTTATCACAACGGCGGACATATTATCCGCGGTGACCGTGAACTGGCAGCATTTGACACACATCTTGAGCTTGAATCACTTCCTACCGGCGGTTGGGGATACGACCACTTCCCACTTTCCGCACGCTACAGCCAAGCGCTAAGTCAAGACTATATCGGTATGACCGGCAAATTCCACACATCTTGGGGAGAATTTGGCGGCTACAAGCATCCGAACGCCCTTAGATATGAGTCCGCCCTATCACTTGCAAATGGCGCAAAAATCTGCGTTGGCGACCAAATGCCTCCACGCGGGCAGCTTGACAGAGCAACTTACGACCTCATAGGAAAAGCGTTTAGTGAAATTGAACAGAAGGAAGAGTGGTGCGATAAAGCCACAAATATAGCGGACGTTGCCCTCCTCTCTTCTGAGGCGATAAGAACATTTCTCGGCTATACCGATACTGAAAACGTAATCGCTGCTGCTGAGCGCGATGCCGGTGCCGCACGCGTGCTTTTAGAGGGACATCTGCTCTTTGATGTTATAGATATGCTATCAGATTTCGACCTCTACAAGGTTATCATCCTCCCCGATTTTCTTCCTGCAGACGAAAAGGTTGTCAGCAAAATACAGAAATATCTGGACAATGGCGGCAAAGTTTTTGCCACAGGCGATTGCTTAATCAAAGACGACAACACCTTTGCCATAGATTTTGGCGCTAAAATAACAAAAGAGGGTGAATATTCCCCGACATATTTGCGCCCACTCTTTGAACTTGAAAACTGGGTAGAGGCAGCTTTTGTTAACTACTCAAATGCAAAAGAGCTTGAACTTGCAGGTGGTGAGGCGCTTATGATGCTCCAAAACCCATACTTTAACCGCGAATTCCGCAATTTCTGTTCACACCAGCATGCTCCGTCAACAAACGAAGATGTGAGCCCGGCAATGGTTAAGACTAAAAATACTGTGTATTTCAGCGTTCCGGCCTTTATCTCATACGAAAAGATGGGACAAATCGTGCTTCGCGACATGATATTACATGGAATAAATGAGCTTTTAGGCACACCAACACTAAAAACTAATTTGCCGAGCGTTGGCGTAAATACCCTCCAAGAACAAAAAGAGTTGAAGCGAAAAATCGTTCACCTGCTTTACGGTCCACCGAGCAGACGAGGTAAAAACATTGAGGTTATTGAGGATTTACCAATCTTACATGACACGAAAGTTGAACTGCAAATGGGTGAAAAAACGGCAAAACGCATATATCTTGCGCCACAAAACGAGGATATCAACTACGAGCTTTCAAATGGTGTTATGACCATAGATGTCCCTCCATTTAGTTGTCATCAGATGGTGGTTATTGAAGAATAGTTTTTCAATAAACTAACAAATAAAAAAAGAGGCAGATATTATCTGCCTCTTTTTTATTTAACATTCACCTAAAAGCTGATTTAAGGGTAAATTGCTATATCAAAAAGCCCGGTATCTTCTGGTAAACCAAAAACAATATTCATATTTTGCACAGCTTGTCCGCTCATACCTTTACCCAAATTATCTATTGTACAGAGGGTGATAACCCTATTTGTGCGGCGGTCAATTCTCGCGGTCAAAAATGCGTTATTACTGCCTGAACACCATTTGGTCTGCGGCAGAGTGTCAATGTCCAACACTTTAACAAACGGACGGTTGAAGTATTTATCTTTGTAAATCTCCAAAATTTCATCATTTGTTATCTTGTCCCCTGCCAAGTTACAATAGCAGGTAGAGTAGATGCCCCTTGTCATAGGCGTAAGGTGCGGAGTAAACGTCATAACCGCAAGCCCTGCTCCTGCTTTACTCAGCTGTTGTTCTATCTCCGGTGTGTGCCTGTGCGTGCCTATTGCATAAGCCGACATGGTCTCGTTCGCCTCAGCGTAAATATACGGAGTTTTCAGCGCTGTCCTTCCTGCGCCTGAAACGCCTGATTTGCTATCTGCGATAATTCCGCCTGCCTCAATAACCCCTGCCTCCAACAGCGGAACCAAAGACAAGAGAATAGATGTAGGGTAACAACCCGGATTTGCTATTAATCGCGCTGACTTTATCTCGTCCATATAAAGCTCGGGTAAACCGTAAGCCGCGCTCTCTATTAGATGTGGAGATTCATGTTTCATCTTATAAAACGCTGCGTGAACCTTCTCATCTTTCAAACGAAAGTCAGCACTTAAATCTATTAACACGCCTGTCTTTAGCACTTCGTCAGCGATAACCATTGCCTCACCATTAGGAAGCGCGGTAAAGACAACATCAATGTCCGGCACCTTTATGGCATCCTGCAATTTGCTCAAAATAATGTCATGCTTTACTGTTACATGCGGAAAAACTTCCGAAAGTTTTTTGCCTGCCGAATTCTCGGACGATGCCGCAACTATTTCCACATTTGGATGCCTTGAGAGTATGCGCAAAAGCTCTATTCCGCCATAACCTGTTGCGCCTAATATTGCTGCCTTTATAATCTGTTTTGTCATATTTATTTATTGCCTTTTCTTTCATATAAACAGATTAGCAACTTATAAAAGTTGCTAATCTGCATCTTTTTCGTCATTATTTTAAAATGCTACCTAGCGCATAGACCAAGCGTAATTCTTTGTATAATTGCCCGAGCTTAACGCATCAATAGCAACCTGTTTTCTATTAGACGAGGCATGAATAAAGTTGCCGTTACTGATATAAATGCCTGTATGCCCTATGACACTACTGTTCGGGTTATAAAAATATATGCGGTCGCCCATCTGCAGTTCGCTCATATCAACCCTTGTTCCCACCTTAGACTGCTCTGCTGCTGTACGTGGCAACTTTATACCATGTTGAGCGAAAACTGTCTGCACCAAAAGGGAACAGTCAACACTATCCGGTAATTTTCCGCCATATTTATATGGAGTCCCGATAAAATCCTTTGCAGTTTCAATAATAGCTTCCATCGCGGGATTAGTTGTCGGAGTCGGAGAATCTACAACAATCTCTGCACCTGAGAGCTTAAGACCTATCTTAGACACCCAACCTATGCCACCGTCACCCATCAAAACCGAATAATAAGCGGCGTTCTCGCCTGTTACAAGCATTGTCATACCCTTCTTGGTCTTATTGTATAAAAGTACGCCACCGCCATTTGGCAGACTACGTATCTCTGTACCATCAGAAGTAATCGTTGCCACCCAACCTGCTACCTGGTTTGCTCCGACGGTTACGGTAACGCTCTGCTCAGTATTATCAGACAAAGTAACCATTGGCTGAGCAGCTTGTGGTTTTTCTTCAGCAATAACTTTATAACTCTTTGGAATCTTTATGCGCATCCCATCTTTAAGTGGCATATCAATCGTTTTGCCATTATACAGCGCTATAACATCAGCAGGGGTATCCCACTCTTTTTCCAAATCTTGCCAAGTCATACCGGTTGTCACTTTATGCACATAAAAATCTTCACTAAACTCTATAGCCGCATATAGTCCAACAACTATAGTCAGTGTACAAAGCATTAGCAAGAAAAATCTGCCTATATTTTTTTTAATCATCAAGATATTCATACTTTTTCTCTTTACGTATAATAATTATACTTCAAAAATAATCTTTTTGTCAACCTCTAAATTATAAAAGTGGCTCAATTTTCGTTTCATTACCCTTTATTGTAACAGAATATTCTTTATTCTGCCATTTCAAGTTCGGAAAAGTTATACTTTTGATATTTGTCGGCAAGCACGTATCATAAACTTTTGTAAGCCCGCTTTCCGTGTAGCGTAGTCCGCCCGCACCCTGTAAAAGATTCACTAAAAGGGCTGCCGAGCCGGTCAAATATGGGCCTGCATCATTTTCTTTCATCTCAGTTCTGAGCAAAAACTCTTCATGAGAGAAGTTAGTCGCTTGATATGTCAAATATTCCTGCATCTTTTGAGGATTTTTTGCCATAGCAGCTATAGTCGCCTGATACGACATATCCCAAAAGTGTGGCGGAACTGTCATTATGTCGTGAAGTTGCTCTTCACTAGCAGGAAGTTCTGCTAAAAGCACGGCATTCGTCTCTAAAAAGCGCGTTTCTTCCGGGTTTTCGTTGCTACTGTTTGCCTGCCACAAACCGGTTGATTTTCGTGTCGGTATGTGTAATTTTTCTGCAATATCCCTATATTTAGAATCGGGAGAGTAGCCCAAAATCTCCGCTGCTCGTGCAGTCACTTCCATTAAACGCTTTGTTATAGCATTTGTAAAAAGGCAATTATGCACGTTTCCGGCTGCTTCTTGCGCAGAGTGAACATGCAAAATCTCATATCTGTTTTCCCACGGAATCCATGTAGCACGCGAGGCAAAATAGTCTGCCACCTGCTCCATGACAGGATAAAGCGTTGCGCGCAACATCGATTTATCACCGCTTGAAAGGTAGTAATGCCAGCAATTCATGGCAGCATCAGCGCCAAAATGTATCTCTTTCGCGCCCAGTTCACTATGTCCAACGAGATTATCCGCACCCTCAAAGATGTCGGAAATAACCGGAAATTTAGCGCCCTTCATGCCATCTTCGCTCGCTCTTTTCATAGCAATAGGCAAGGTCCGTTGTCTGAATTTTGCGGTATTTAGCGAGTATTCGTCATTAAATGGGAGCATGGCAAAACAGTCATAAATATCGCAATCCCAAAAGACACCGCCAAAGTACCCCGGAGACGCTATTCCCATCGCTTGATAAGCATATCTGCTGTCTTTCGGTCCGTTTGAGTAGAGATAATAAAGGTCGGCGCGCGCTTGCTTTGCTATTACCTCATCGCCCTCGATTATGATATCTCTCTTCCAAAGCTCTGTCCAAGCGGTATTATTTGCTATTACTAATTTTTCCGTGCCTGATTCTCGCGCCTTTTCGGCTCTGTTTTGCGCGGTTTTCAGCAGGTTTTCCGCAATATCGTCCCGCGAAAAAGCAATATAATTTTCTATTACAAGCGGTTTTAGCGGTGTAGCGTTAAAGGTGAGTTCCGCACCTGCATTCTTCTCATCTGCAACTATTTTTCGTTTGTCGCAATTGCTGCTTGTAGTCATAGCAACACCAACCAAAGGTCCATAACCCGGCGTACTTGCAGATATTGCAAAAGATAAATCATCGCTTGCGGTTGTTAGTTCAACATTCGTGTCGCCCGGATGCCACGCATAACTCATGCGCGGATCCATAAAACCTTGCCCAAAGCGGCGATCAAAATCCTCATGCGGCCAAATAATAGACCTCCATGGAAAACGCTCCGGGTAAGAAGGAGTGTCATACACGCCGACATTAGCTATTATCTCGCACTCCTTACTTGGAGTAATCTTTATTTCGTGATACGCGAGATTCATATCGTCCATGGATAGAAGAAGCTTCACCTCAACACGCAACTTTATGCCGCCAATTTCAGCCACATAATCTGTATATAAAATACCTGTAGCAGTGTCTAATGTTTGTGTGTATTCGCTGACATTCCCGCTCGAAAAGGCATCCTCAACGGAAACGTTTCCGACACGAACATCTATTCTGTTCCATGTCGGCAAGTTTGCCATTCTGTAGGTATCATTAGGCGTTAGGTCAACGATACCGGTCATAAAACTGCGACTGCCTTTTATGCCTGAGGCAACACCCTGCACGCCCAAATGGCCGTTCGCAAGGTGCGCCTCAATACTTTTTGTTATTATACTGGTTGTTAAAAGCATTCTTTCCTTAAGTACCTCTGTTTATTAGTGAATACCATTTTCTGTTTCAGCCGGCAAATCTTCCAAAGTGCGTCCCAAAACTATTTGGTCAAAGATAGCACCGCCACCTTTTGAAGCAAAGGCTATACTATTAAAAATGAAGTCTCTATTTCCGGCCAACATCCAAAGGTCAGCACGAACAGTAGTCCATTCTTGCGGTACTTCTTCACTTATAACACGCGGACCACCTGCTCCCAAGATATCAGCATTACCACCAAGAGACAGATAGAAGTAAGGCATATTAAGAGCTATTTGTGTAGTCTCTGGAGAAAGAGCCTTAACAGCAAATTGGATGTATCTATACTGTCCAAGCTCCGGATTCTCAACTATCTCAAAGTGCCACATAGGTATTACGTGGCCGCCATACTGCGGATAGTAATACCCGGCAGTAGATCCTTCTTTTGTAAGGGCTAAAGATTTGCTTCCTGTATACGCTTCATCGTACTTGATAAAGATTGGTCGATCGCCGTAGTTCATCAAGGCAGTACCCGGCTGTAAATCACTGTCTTTCTCGTCAAAGAGCACAGCCACGGGCTTCTTAGCCACAACATCAGGGTGTGCACCACCGCCAACTGTCCCGTGCAAAACAAGCTCGCTAAAGCGGATATTACCAACAGGCCAACTACCACCTCCGGTAGATACCAGACGAATCTTTGACGCGCCAATCGGGGTATCAAACATATGCGTATGCACAGCACTGTCAGAAACCATATAAGGCCCTAATTTCCAAACTTCATCAATAGGATCCCAGTACTCTAAACGAACGTCACGCATCCAGCTTTCAGTGTGGTTCGGATCTTCGTAGAAGGTTATGCCCGTGATATTCATCTGAATCTTGAAAGTATCTATAACAAATGTATATCTGCCCACCCAACCGGAGTCAACATACTGAATATTTGACCAGTCAAGCCACGGTTTTTCGAGCGGCTTTGTGTCGCCGTCAAAGAGCAATTGCGGATCATTTAAGAACGCGCGTGGGTCAGCATGCGCTTTTGGATCATAATACATCGCTATAGAGGTTGTTATCTGCTTTAAGATATTACCATCAAGATCGGTATTCGTTGCTGTTGCATTGCCGACATTCATAACTTTAGAGATAGGAGCAGCTTCAATCGGTTTTTCGTTAAAGCCATTAACAGTTGTAGCTTTCGGGGTAACTGCCCACATCTTGTTAAAATCTGTAGCGTATCTTATAACACGACCATTCCAAGTAGCGACGAGCAGAGTGCCGTCAGCAAGCCATTTGGAAGTTGCAAGCCCACGCAAATCCTCTTTGTGCAAGATAGAGCCGTCGCGAGCACTAAGCACTGTTAATATACCTACGTCATCAGAGACAGAAACCTTGCTTCCGTCATCTGAGAACGCCGGATTTCTTACTTTGTCAACAGATGAATATGACCAAACGACATTTTCACTTATATTATAATACCTAAGCTGCCTCTCTTTGGTAGAAACCAAATAATCACCGTTTGGAGAGATAGCCACCATATCAGCATAAGTTTCAAAGGTATTTATGAGTTTGCCGCTTTCGTTCAGAACATATATTCTGCCGCCTAAAGTGTCTGAATATAGTGCGAGCGTATTATTATTTTTCGCTTTTACCGCAAACTCAAGTTTTCCGGTGTTAGCAAATGTGTTTTGCCAAATAACTTTTCCGTCTGCCGCGTTGTAGCAGGTAGCGGTCATGCCGTCCATAGCCACGAATCTGTTATTGTCAATGCTCTGCAAGTAGACGCGTTTTCGCTCTTTCGCCCACCACTCTTGTCGCCAAAGCTCTTTGCCTGTGCTATCCCAGACGATAAGCCCGAGATCGCCGCTTGCGACAACATAACTACCGTTTTTCGCAACAGTAAAGTTATTCAGTTTATCAAGCAATACAGCAGCGGTAGCCCAGTTTGTTGCGCGTTTTACAAAACCAAATGTCGAAAACTTCCTTATAGGATTGCCGCTCTCATCTAAGAGATAAAGATGATAGCCCTCACCGGTATTTAGGTCCATACCCTGTACAGCAAATCCGTTGTCAAGTTTGATAGGAGCATATGCAAAGTGGTGCCCTACTCTCTTAGTCCAATTCAGCTCACCGGTAGCCATGTTAATTGAATAGAGGTTATTATCATAATTCATGGCGTTAAGCAGCGCATTCGCGTTATCGTCGGTTATCGCGATATCCTTAAAGTGCGCGCCAAAATTATTATCTATTCTCTCAAATGAGCCGATGGAAGCGCCGTTTATCGCTGCGTTTGGTGTTACGGCAGCAGTAACAGTATCGCCGGTCAAAAGAGAAAGAACACGCTTATTTGTAAGCGCAATATCAATAGATGCCTCTTTGCCGGAGATTAACTCTGTTGCGACTAATTTGACAGAATTGCCCTTAGCGTTTATCGGGATAGTTATTTGTCCTGCAAACATCCTATTTAGCGGCGTAAAGGTGTACTCTTCTACTAAAACAGTACCATCTGCATCAAAGAGCTGATACCTTATAGGCATTGAAACGTTGAAGATTCTGTTCGATTCATCTTGAATTTCTATACCAAAGTTATAGTTCTGTCCAAAGTTTGAGCTGTTGTTAGCGCGTAAGACTAACTTTCCGATAGGTGCCGGCAGTACCGCGTAAAGACGAGCAGGCATATTCATAAAGTCGGCCTCAAATTGCAAGTTATTAGCAACCTTCTTTGAAAGCTCTTTTTGCGCAAAAACATCGTAAACAGCTGCGTTGTTCGCTGTAACACTCATGGTAACTGCTTGCGGAACATGAGAAGACATAGTCAAACTCATTCTCCACATATCGCCCTGTTCAAGGTCAAGCATATCATTTCTTACAGCCCAGATAAATTTGCCGTTTCCACTTAAACGCTCTGACATCATAATATCGGTATTGTCGCATTTCATTATCTGCGAAACTGCAGCAAGCGCAACATTTAAGATTTGAGCATTTTCTCTGAAATATTTCGGCAATCTTAAATATGATCCGTCATCCTGCCATGCGTGTGCCTCATTCATAACTTGCGTAAATGACAGGTCTAACATACGAGCGTTTGAAACAAATTCAGGACGACAACTCTTATCCGCAAATATCGGGATATTTCGTTGACGAGCTTCGCTGAGCCCACGCAAGATATTAGGATCCCACTCTACGGTCTGATTCACAAGCAATATCGCCTGGTATTTTGTCAAAACGCCGGGAGCTATATCTTCCGCAAAGACAAACTTCGGAGTTCTGTGTGAGTAGAGGCAACTGTTATAAGCTTCAAATAAATTCGTAAAGTATGTGCCGCCAATAGTTGACCACTCTTCTATACGCATCATCCTTGTAGAAACAGGAATAGCGATAACGTCATTATTCTTAAGTTGTGTAGACCAATCTCCGTATTGATTTAGAAGATTGAACATATTTCTGTAAATGGATAAAGTTCCCGCGGCAGTTCCATTAGATTCACTCTTTACACCGTTAGTCCAACCGGCAAGGTCACCGGAAAGCCCGATACCGTCAGCGCCGCGCATAAACACCTGGAAAAGTGTGTTATAGATAAAATCGCCCGTGCCGCTGTCATTCCACATCTCGGGGTGACTGATGGCACGCTTTCCGTCGAGCTTATAAAAGTCAACGTTGTGTACTGCTGTCTGCGGTGGCTGAACCTGTTCTGACTGATATTGTAAATCCATCTCTGCCGCGTTTTTGAATGTTATGGAAGGTATCATATACGGCTGACGGTAAGGAGCGGTCATGATGTTTTGCAGCCCTTTTCCTTCACGCTGTAATACGCTGTTTAAAAACGCGTCTGCCTCAACCGCCCAATTTATGTAAATATCAGAAACCTCTTCAAGTACAGGGCTCCATTTACCGGTCTCACGAGCAGCTTTTAGTGCTTCGTCATATTGTGCGCGTTTTTCAGTAGACAATGAATTAAGCGCACGCCCCTTATCTATCCACCAGTTAGCAGCCCAACACCAGCCCCTAAATCCCGGATATATCTTTAACGAGTTAGTAACAAGTGTTATTGCTTCATCATACTGCTCCCTTGTTCTGGCATCAAAGCTTGTGCCAAGCGGGAGACCTGCGTCCATATAAAGCAAAATCGCCTCTTCTTCAATGCCTTTAGAGCTGTAAGCCCCTATGTATTGCTGAATTGGCATCTCTATCTGGAATTTCTCCATTGGGATAGACTGCACATCATCCTCAATTCTCTTCTTAATATCTACCAAATAGCGGTTTACAGTACCATCGTAGTTAAAATCGCCGAGCATACCGGAACCACCATGTCCCAAACGGTCTACATAAAGGTTAAAGCCAAAATATTGTGCTCTTTCCAAAAATTGCGCGATAGCATCGGGAGTTGACGCCGGCAAACCTGTCCATAGATAGCTCCACATACCTGTGGAATAGTCGCCGTACTGTACTACGCTAAATAAGCTGCGTTTAGGGGTTCCTTTACCCAAAATAATCGGCTGTGCCATACAGGTAATACCATCAGCTTTTGCGGTTATCATATATCTGCCGACAGCGAGCTTTGAAAGAAGGCCTTCGGTTATACCTGTTCTTGCAATACCTTGCGCCACATTGACCTGACCGCTTATAACTACAGTTCCGGCATCATCGGTAACTTCAACCAAAACAGAGGTCGGAGCTTTTTCTGTATCTCTGAATTTCACAACTATTGGGATACGTTCACCCTTGCCCCAATAAACCCTATTATTTTGCGACATTACAGCAGCATTTAAAAAAGCTCCGGGCTTTCTTATCTCAATAAAATCCTCTATCAAGTAATCACTGCCGCCATACACCTTTAATTGGTACAGCCCGGCAGCATCAGCCGGAACAGTAACTATGCCGTTACTAAACGGTAAGCTTACCCACGTTGGGTCATTAAATAAGCGCATTGCAACCTTCCACTGTGGATTCACCTTTCTTGAGCCACTATTTAGGTTTATCTTAATAGGTACTTGACTTCCCGAAGTCCATACGTATGAGTCATATGAAACGTTCAATATCTCAACATCAGCATCAACAGATCGTTTAAACTCTCCGGTATTTATATCATAAACTTCAAAGAGTGTGATACGATCATTACGTTTTAAGTAGATTTCATCATTGTGTCTTTCCATCCATGTAACGCGACCGGAGCGTTCTCCGAAAAGAAGTGTTATAATGCCTGTTTGGTTTCCGTCTTTGTCATAAACATATATCCTGTTATCAGTATATGCCATAACATATAGTGTGCCATCAGGATCAGCACAAAATGCACGCTGATATCCGTTCCAAGGATCACCACCCATACCTGCGTTTTCACGCTTATAGTGTAAAGTACCGTCAAAATTTAACGCGTAAAGATTTCCTCTCGGTGCGGCAATATAGAATATCTGTGCCTCTTCGCTAACCCTAAAGCGAGCGATAGTTCGTATAAATGACTCGCCAACAGCATCTGTGGGGTGAGAAGAGATCATACGTCCATCTTGAGAGATTCTAAGTATTCTATTTTGGTTTGAGTCAAAACCGTAAAAGTCGGTATAACCAGCCTGAAGGTCGCACGGTCCAAACCATTCTGTTGCATCATTATTCAAAAAGTCGCTCACTCTACCGATATTCTGGAAGGTTGGTGACCATACATTTACAGCATGGTTAAAGTGCGCGTTAGCGGATGCCATAATGCCGTTAACATTTGCTCCCACGTTTGATGTGGCCCCGACGATAGCGCTTCCCATCCTCTCCTTCCCGTCAGGGGACAGGCGTTGAATGTACGCGCCTGAAGATATATAAACATTACCGTCAGCGCCTACAGTCATCCTGCCGCCGGGAATGTCCAACCCCGCGTCCTCACGTGAAACAAACTGTTCCAGACTAACTGAAAATACAGCTATCGGCAGCATTAAAACTACCAACAATATTAATGATAAAACCTTTTTCATTATTATCTCCAACCATTTTTTTCTTTTATTATATACTTTTATGCTTTATATTACAATAGAATTTACTCTAAAATACTACCTTTTTTTAAGATTATTCGGCAATATTTTTCTATATAAACTTAATTATACCCGTTTTCACTTTCAGGCGGCAAATCTTCCAAAGTTCGCCCCAAGACTATCTGGTCAAGCAACATGCCACCACCTTTAGATGCCAGATAAAGAGTATTTAAAATATAATCCTTACCACCGTTATAATTCCAAAGGTCAACCCTAACAGTAGTCCATTCTGCCGGTACTTTTTCGTCCAACATACGCGGACCACCCATTCCCATAATGTCAGCTGCACCGCCAAATGAAACATATAGCCCTGTCATAAGCACGCTTATTTGAGAAGTTTCGGGAGACAATGCCTTAACGGCAAACTGCAAATACCTATACTGCCCGAGCTCAGGGTTTTCCACTATCTCAAAAGCCCAGTTTTCTACTACGTGACCGCCATGTTGCGGATAATGGTATGGCGCAGTTGTTCCCTCAGTTGACAATGCTATAGACTTATTACCGGAAAAACCATCGTCATATTTTATTATATAAGGACGCCCACCGTAATTCATAAGAACCTTGCCCGGCAATAAATCGCTGTCTCTCTCGTCAAACAGTACGGCAAGAGGTTTTTCAGCAACAACATCGGGATGAGAAGCTTTACCGACACTACCGTGGAAAACAAGTTCACCAAGCCGTATATTTCCTACAGGCCAAGTGCCACCTCCTGTAGTTACTAAACGTACCTTTGATGCGCTTACGGGCTTATCAAACATATGAGTATGAACTGCGCTGTTAGATACCATATATGGACCAAGTTGCCAAACTTCAGCTACAGGATCCCAATACTCAAGCTGAACATCTCTTATCCAACTTTCAATATGGTTTGGATCTTCATAGAACGTTATACCGGTAATACTAAGTTGTCTGTTAAAGGTATCTATTTCAAAGCTATATCTGCGCTGCTCCCCGATGCCTTGAATGCTTGTAAAGTCAATCCATGGGTTTTGAGGTGGCGCAACATCTCCGTCAAATAATAAGTTAATTGGGTTTAACCATGGACGTGGGTCACCATGAGCTATTGGGTCATGAAACATGCCCATAATCGGTGATATTTTTCTTAGCAGATTATCTTCAAGGTTCACCTCTGCCTTTGTGGCATTGCCAATATTTGGAATATTGCTTACCGGGATATTTTCCTTAAATTTTGCGTCAAAGTTCTTCATACCCGGAGCTTTTGGAACTACAGACCAAATTTTCTTAAACTCTTTATCGTATCTTATGACCAGTCCGTTCCATGTTGCTGTAAGTACTGAGCCATCTTTGAGCCATTTTGAAGTTGCAACCCCACGTAAATCTTCTTTTAAAAGTACATCTCCGTTATCGGCATTTAAAACAGTGAAAATCCCTACATCGTCAGATACGGAAATATTTCTGCCGTCCAATGAAAAAGCAGGGTTCCTCACTTTATCAGTTGAGGTATAAGCCCAAACAATACTTTCAGCGACATTATAGTAACATACCTGCATATTATTAGTTACAGTCAAATAGTCACCGTTTGGAGATATAGCAAGCATATCGGCAAATGTTTCAAATGTGTTAATTAGAGTTCCGTTTCCGTTTGTAACGTAAACTCTGCCACCCAATGTATTTGAGTAAAATGCCAGCGTATTGCTATTTTCCGCTTTCACCATAAACTCTAATTTACCTGTATTTGCAAATGTATTTTCCCAAACAACATCTCCGGTTGCAGCCATATAACAGGTAGCTTTCATACCGTCTAACGCAACGAATCTCTCATTATCTAAAGCATACAAGAAGATACGTTTTCGCTCTTTATCCCACCATTCTTGACGCCAAAGTTCTGTGCCGTCACTTTTGAAAACTATTAAGCCCAAATCACCGCTTGCAACTACATAATTGCCGTTTTTAGCTATCGCAAAGTTATTTAATCTGTCCAAAAGGCCTGCGGCAGTTGCCCAAACCGTAGCACGTTTTATAAAACCAAAAGTAGCAAATTTCCTTATGGGATTTCCATTATTATCAAGCAGATAAAGATGATAGCCCTCGCCGGTGTTTAAGTCCAACCCTTGAGCTGCAAAGCCGCTATCAAGCGCTATCGGGTCATATGCATAATGGTTACCTATTCTTTTTGACCAATTAAGCGCGCCGGTTTCAACATTTAATGAGTACAAGTTGGTGTCATAGTTCATTGAGTTTAGTAAAATATTATTGCCGTCATCGGTTATAGTCATACCCTTAAAGTGAGCGCCAAAATTATCTTCAATCTTACCAAAAGATCCTGTTGTAATACCATTTACCGCGCTGTTCGCGTTAACAGCAGTGGTTATAATATCAGCTGCTGAGAATGACAACACACGCTTATTAGTAAGATTTATGGTAACGGTAGCCTCTTTGCCCGATATAAGTTCGGCAGCGACCAGCTTAACGGTATTGCCCTTAGTATTCAGCGGCACTGTTATTTGTCCCGAATAAGGTTTCCCTAGAGGTGTAAAGGTATAATTTTCTAACAATATTGTTCCGTCAACATCAATCAATTGGTATCTTATAGGCATTGATATGTTAAAGATTCTGTTTGATGTATCTTGTACTTCTATCCCAAAATTGTAAAGCTGTCCAAAGTTGGAATTAACATTCGCGCGCAATACAATTTTGCCTATAGGAGACGGCAAAACTGCATAAAGACGAGCAGGCATATTCATAAAGTCTGCTTCAATGTTTAAGTTATTATTGACACGTTGCGATAACTCTTTTTGCGCGAAAACATCATAAACTGCAGCAGTATTTGCTGACAAAACCAAGTCCGCAACTAAAGGAGTATGCGAGGTCATAAGCATACCCATTCTCCACATATCTCCCTGTGTCAAGTCAAGCATATCATTTCTTACTGCCCAAATAAATTTACCGTTGCCACTTATCCTTTCAGAAAGCATAATATTTTTATTTTCACATTTCATTATTTGAGGTATCGCGCTAAACGCAGCGTTCAAAACATCCGCGTTTTCTCTAAAAGATTTCGGCATACGCAAATATGCGCCGTCATCCTGCCACGCATGAGGTCCGGAACTTACACTTGTAAAAGATACGTCTAACATTTGAGCTCCGCCAACAAGTTCCGGTCTGCAGCTTTTATCAGCGAATATTGGTACATTTCGCCCTCTTGCTTCTGCTAAACCACGTAAGATATTTTCGTCCCACTCAACAGTCTGATTAACCAATAGTATAGCTTTATATTGCGATAAAACGCCCGGCCTGATATCTTCGGTAAATACAAACTTTGCGGTTCTGTGTGAATACATACAGCTGGTGTAGGCCTCATAAAGATTAGTGAAATACTCACCGCCTATGGTTGACCATTCCTCTATACGCATCATCCTTGTTGAAACCGGAATAGCTATAACATCACTGTTATTTAATTGCGTTGACCAATCACCGTATTGGCTTAGGAAATTGAACATATTTCTGTAAACCGATAAAGTTCCGGTAGATGTACCCCTTACATCGCTCTTAATATTGGCAGTCCATCCCGCCAAATCGCCGGAGAGACCTACGCCATCAGCTCCGCGCATAAATACTTGGAACAAAGTATTATAAATAAAGTCGCCCGTGCCGCTGTCATTCCACATTTCGGGATGGCTTATCGCGCGTTTTCCCGGGCGTTTATAAAAGTCCACATTATGTACAGCTGTTTGCGGTGGTTGAATCTGTTCTGACTGAAATTGCAAATCTATTTCCGCAGCATTGTTAAATGTTATTGACGGTATCATATACGGCTGACGATAAGGCGCAGTCATGATATTTTGCAGTCCTTTCCCCTCACGTTGCAATATACCATTTAAAAACGCGTCTGCATCTATAGCATAATTTATATATATATCCGACACTTCTTCTAAAATAGGAGACCATTTGCCTGTTTCGCGTGCTTCTTTTAAAGCTTCATTATATTGTGCTCGTTTTTCTGCAGACAAAGAGTTAAAAGCATAACTTTTTTCTATCCACCAGTTAGCAGCCCAGCAAAATCCTCTAAACCCGGGATACATCTTTAATGCGTTGGTTACCAGTGTTATATCTTCGTCATACTGTTCTCTGGTTCTACGGTCAAAACCTGTGCCGAGCGGCAACCCTGCATCCATAATCAACAAAATCGCTTCTTCTTCAATACCTTTAGAGCTGTATGCTCCGACATATTGTTGTAAAGGCATCTCCACCTGTAACTTTTCAAGCGGAATGGAGGCTGCATCAGTTTCTATTCTCTTCTTTATATCAACTAAATAACGCTCAACAGTACCGCCGTAATGGAAACCGCCAAGCAGACCCGGTCCACCATGCCCTAAACGATCAACAAACAGATTAGAACCAAAATACCCTGCGCGCTCTAAAAACTTTGCCACATCGTCAGGAGTAGATACAGGTGAACCTGTCCATGAATAGCTCATCATGCTTGCAGCATAATCTCCATACTGCACTATACTAAATAAATTACGTTTTGGAGTGCCTTTACCTAAGATAATAGGTTGTTCCATACATGTTGTGCCGTTTGCCGAGGCAGTTATGGTATAGCGACCAAGCGCTAACTTTGAAAGCATACTCTCTGTAATGCCGGTTCTTGCTATGCCGTTTGTAACAGGAACTGTTCCACGCACTACAACTGTTCCTGCTTCGTCTTTCATCTCCACTGATATATTTGCCGGAACACCTTCTGCTTGTCTAAATTTAACCATCACAGGTATACGCTCACCTTGCCCCCAATATACTCTGTTATTTGGCGACAAAACAGCAGCATTTAATGTTGCACCCGGTTTTCTCACTTCAATAAACTCTTCTGCCAAATAGCTATTACCTGCATAAACCTTTAATTGGTATAGTCCTCCCAAATTTTCAGGGACAGTGATTGTACCGTTTTTAAGCGGAAGATCTATCCATTTAGAGTCATTAAACAGTCTCACAGCGACTTTCCAAATAGGATTAACTTTTCTGCGACCGCTATCTAAATCTATTTTCATTGGAATAGTGCTGCCTGCAGTCCAAGTATATGAGTCAAATGTAACGTTCAGTATCTCAACATCAGCGCTGACACTTCTCTTAAATGCGCCTGTATTTACATCATATACCTCAAATAGTATCAGACTATCTTCACGCTTTATAAATATTTCATCTTTAAACCTGTCTATCCAGGTTATTTTTCCCGATCTGTCACCGAATTGAAGGTTAATAACACCTGTTTGGTTAGCGTTTTTGTCATAGACAAAAACCTTGTTATCTGTGCTTAAAATTACATACAATGTTCCGTCAGTGTCAGCGCAAAAAGTTCTTGGAAAACCTTCCCAAACATTTCCGCCAAGTCCAGCGTTTTCAAGTTTATAATGCAATGTACCATCAAAATTTAAAGCATACAAATTACCTTTGTTAGATGCTATATAAAAAATCTGCGCCTCTTCACTGACCCTTAAACGCGGCATAGCCCGAATAAAAGATTCGCCGGTTGCATCTGTTGAATGAACTGATAACCTACGACCATCATGAGAAACTTTAACTATCCTGTTTCTGTTTTGGTCAACAGCGTAAAAGTCAATCTCGCCTGCTTGTACATCGCATGGCGAAAACCATTCCATTTGGTCGTTATTCAAAAAATCGCCAACACGCCCTATATTTTCAAAATTAGGAGACCATAAGTTTACAGCCATTATAAAGTGAGCATTAGCTGACGCCATAATACCATTAACGTTTGCTGCCACATTATTTGCAGCGCCTATAATAGCACTTCCTTTTCTTTCTTTGCCGTCAGGTGATAAACGCTGAATGTATCCGCCGGAAGAGATATACACGTTACCGTCTCCGCCAACGGTCATCCTTGCTGTTGGGATATTAATCCCTGCATCTTCACGCGAAATAAACTGCTCCAGTGTTACTGAAAACAAAGATATCGGCAACGCTAAAACAACCAACAATATTAATGATAAAACCTTTTTCATTATTATCTCCAACCATTTTTTCTTTTATTATATACTTTTATGCTTTATATTACAATAGAATTTACTCTAAAAAACTACCTTTTTTGCAGTTAAAAGCAGAAAAATTGCAATATATTTAGTTATACCCATTTTCACTCTGCGGAGGTAAATCCTCTAATGTACGTGCAAGAACTATCTGGTCAAGTGCAACACCGCCGCCTTTTGCTACAATCGATATGCTGTTTAACACAAAATCTCTATTTCTATTCAGCATCCAAAGGTCAGCTCTTACGGTAGTCCACTCAGAGGGAATAGTATCCGCAACAACGGTCACAGGAACTAAAGTCCCGATAATATCGTCTTTGCCACCAAATGTCAAATGTGCTCCGGTTAACAGAATTGATGCCTGCCTCGTATCTTTTGAAAGCCCTTTTATAGCGAATTGGATGTATCTGTATTGCCCGGGTTGCGGGTTTTCAACAATGTCAAAGAGCCATCCCGGCGTTACATGGCCACCATACTCATGAATGTATTGCGGGGCAGTACCACCTTCATCGGTCAAGGCAATAGATTTCCCACCGCTAAACGCGTCATCGTACTGTATGACATAAGGTATACCCCACTCTTTACTGCGCATAACTGTGTACGGCATAAGGTCGCTGTCTTTCTCGTCAAAGAGCACGGCAGCGGGCTTTTTCGCCACAACATCAGGGTGAGACGCGCCGGTAACAGAACCATGCAGTACAAGCTCAGTTAAGCGGATATTGGAAATTGGCCACGAGCCACCGCCTGTTGAGACAAAACGAATCTTGGATGCGCTCACCGGTTTGTCAAACATATGAGTGTGAACCACAGCATCAGAGACCATATACGGACCTAATTTCCACTCTTCGGCAATAGGATCCCAATACTCTAAACGTATATCTCTAAGCCAACTTTCAGGGTATTTTGGATCTTCATGGAAGGTTATTCCCGTAATTTCCATCTGCTTATTAAACATATTAATCTCAAAAGTATATCGCCCAACCCAACCTGAGTCAATAAACTGAATAAGCGACCAATTTATCCACGGATTTTCAAGCGGAGCAGTATCTTTGTCGTAAAACTTTTCAACACTGTTCAGCCACGGTTTCGGGTCTTCGTGCGCTATGGGGTCAAAGAACATACCTATCATCGGTCGCGCCATTCTGAGAATGTTATTCTCTACATCCATATTCGGCACAGCTTCAGCATTGCTTACATTCGCTACTCTTGTTATAGGGATATTTTCAACGCGTTTTGCCTCATAGTTTACAGCAGTTGCAGCGCGCGGAACCCTCTCCCAAACCTTTTTATAATTATTGTCATATCTCACCAATTTACCATTCCACGTACCGACAATGAGTGAACCGTCCGCAAGCCATTTTGGCACAGGCAATCCCTTCAAATCTTCCGTGTAAAGCTGCTTTCCGCTTAAAGTATCAAAGACAAAGAGGAGGCCCACGTCATCGGAGAATGCTATACGCTTTCCGTCCGGAGATATTGCCGGGTTTCGCACATTGTCAAGAGAGATGTGCGCCCACTGAATATTCTCCTCTACGTTATAGTATCTTAGCTGCGCGTCATTTGTAACAGCCAAATAGTTTCCGTCAGGTGAAAGCTCCATCATATCAGCGTAAGTATTAAATGAGTTTACAAGTTTGCCGTCCCTTAAAACATATATCTTTCCACCCTTTGTGGTTGAGTATAGGGCTATTACGTTAGAATCTTTTGCCTTTACCATACTTTCAAGCTGCCCGGTGTTATCCAAAGTATGCTCCCAAACAACTGCACCTGTCACGGCATTATAACAGGTAGCTTTCATCATATCGAGCGCAATAAATGCAGTATCGTCAAGCGCGTAAACATATACACGTTTTCGCTCACTCTTCCACCAATCTTGTTTCCAAAGCTCACGCCCCTGTCCGTCCCAAACCGCCAAGCCGAGGTCGCCGCTTGCCACTACATAGCCGCCATCTTCAGCTACGGCAAAATTATTTATTCTATCCAAAAGTATTGATGCCGTGCTCCAGTTTGTCGCGCGTTTTGTCAGACCAAAAGTGGCAAATTTTCGCGCCATATTTCCGGCGCTGTCTAAAAGATACATATGATACCCTTCAGCGGTGTTTAAATCAAATCCCTGCACAGCTGCGCCACTCTTTAATGCCTTTGGAGCATACGCAAAATGGTTGCCCACTCTCTTTGACCACAATGTCTGCCCGCTCTCCAAATCTATTGAGTAGAGATTCTCATCAAAGTTCATGGTGTTCATTATAGCAGTTTTGTTGTCATCAGCTATTGAGATGTCCCTTATATGTACACCAAACCTATCCTCAACTTTGCCAAAACTACCTACATTTAGTCCGGTAACAGCAGTATTTGGCATAACCGCCGCAGTCACTGTATCAGCTGCCGTAAATGACAGAGTTCGCCTGTTTGTAAGCGCAATCTCGATACTCGCCTCTTTACCGGAAATAAGCTCAGTCGCGACTAATTTAGCTTTAGTTCCCTCAATATTCAGCGGGATACTCACCTGCCCCATAAAGGGCTTTAGTGCCGGAGTAAATGTGTAGTCTTCAGCTAAAATATTTCCGCTTGCATCAAGCAACTGATAGCGAACAGGAATAACGGTGTTAAACATCTTCTTAGCTGTATCTTGTACTTCTATAGCGAAATTATATGCTTGCCCAAAGTTTGCTTGATTGTTTGCGCGCAATACTACACTCTCAATAGGCGCAGGAAGTACAGCGTAAAGGCGTGCCGGCACATTTATAAAGTCTGCTTTTATACTAAGTTCATCGGCATTTCGCCCCAGCTCTGTGCCGGAAAACACATCATAAACCGTGCCGCCGTTTGCCGACAAAGTCATATCAGCAACAAGTGGGGTTTGTGATGCCATAATAAGCCCTATACGCCAAATATCCCCATATTCAAGCTCTAACGGCTGATTTCTTATAGCCCAGATGAATCTACCATCGCCGTTTTTACGCTCTGAAAGCGTGATATTTATATTATCACACTCCATAACAGCAGGGATATTAGAAAACGCCTCTCTTAAAATTTTTGAGTTTTCTCTAAAGTAATTTGATATACGGATATACGCACTGTCATCTTGCCATGTATTGCGGTCAGCGCTCACCTTATTAAAGGAGATATCTAACATCGTAGCGCCGCGAACAATCTCCGGACGACAAGTTTTATCTGCGTAAATAGGAACATTAGCGCGCCTCGCCTCTTCCAAGCCTCTTACGATATTCGTATCTAGCTCCATGGTCTTATGAACGAGCAAGATAGCTTTATAACCGGACAATGTTCCGGGCTTAATATCCTCGGTAAAGACAAACTTTGCCGGTCTGTGCGCATACATACAGCTGTTCCACGCTTCAAACAGGTCAGAGAAGTACTCATTGCCAAGCCCGCGATCCCAAACGTCAATGCTCATAATCCTCGTTGAAACAGGTATAGCTATCTGATTTTCGTTCGTAAGCTGCGTTGACCACTCACCATACTCATTAGCGAGGTTAAATATATTTCTTATAACAGAAACCGTTCCTGTCGTAGTTCCCCGCACATCAGTTTTTGTGCGGATAGAGTTTGCGTGCTGTGTTACCCCCGATGGGTCACCTGAGATACCTACACTGTCAGCGCCGCGCGCTAACACCTGAAATAGTGTGGTATATACAAAGTCACCCGTGCCGCTGTCATTCCAAAGCTCAGGGTGAATTGTCGCGCGTTTTCCGTCACGTTTATAATAATCCACCTCATGCATAGCGGTTTGCGGTCCGCGTACCTGCTCTGCCTGATAGTGTAAATCAACTTCTTTTGCAAGACTAAACGCTATTGAGGGTAAAAGGTGCTGCTGACGATACGGACCTGTCATAATATTGCTGAGTCCTGTGCTTTCACGGTTCATAATACTTGTAAAGAGCTTATCAGCATTCAAAGGCCAATTCATATATATCGCGGCAACTTCCTCTAATATCGGATTCCACTTTCCGCTCTCCCGCGCTACCTTTAAAGCAGCATTAAATTGCGCTAACTTTTCCGGGGATAAACTGTTATAAGCATAATTATTATTCGGCCACCAGTTAGCAGCCCAATTCCATCCTCTAAAGCCCGGGTATCTCTTCAAATCATTTGTAACGAGTGTTATTGCCTCGTCAAGCTGTGCATCCGTTCTGCTGTCATAGCTTGTGCCGTGAGGAAGTCCGGCGTCCATGTAAAGCAAGATAGATACTTCCTCAATACCTTGCGAGCTATATCCGCCAACATACTGCTGAATAGGAAGTTCAATCATCAATTTTTCCGGTGGAAAAGAGGTCTCGTCCCCCTCAAGTCGTGAGCGAATATCGGCAAGTATTCTTTCAAAATTCCTTTTATCAGTAAATGAAGCAAGCATTCCGGCGCCACCATGTCCAAAACGATCCATATATAAGTTAATGCCCAAATACCCTGCGCGTTGTAACATCTGGCTCACATACTCAGGGGTGCGCACAGGCTCATCGCTCCATCTGTAAAAACTCATACTTGAAGTATAATCGCCGTGCTGCACTACGCTAAATAGATTTCTCTTCGGCACTCCCGGTCCGAGCACTATCGGCTGTTCCATACAGCTCACGCCGTTAGCGGTCGCGCTTATAACATAGCGCCCGACAGCAAGCTTTGAGAGCATTGACTCGGTCAGACCGGTTTGTGCTACCCCATTTCTCACGGCAACAGTGCTCTTTACCACGCTATTGCCGCGTTCATCCTTCATCTCTATAACAACAGACTCCGGTAAGTTCGCGGTCTGTCGGAATTTTACGATTATGGGTATGCGCTCACCTTTGCCCCAATATACGCGGTTGTTTTGTGACATCACGGCAGCAGTTAGGTTAGTGCCCGCTTTTTTCACCTCTATATAATCTTCAACAAAATAGTCGCTTCCGTCATACACCTTTACATGGTATAACCCCGCTAAATCGTTCGGAACCGTAACTTCACCATTAACAAAGGGCAATTCCACCCACTTTGAGTCATTGAAGAGGCGAAGAGCTACTTTCCATCTCGGATTCATCTTCTTTCCACCGGAATTTAGGTTTATCTCAATAGGAATCTTCTCGCCGGTAATCCAAACATATTTGGGATAATTTACCGTTAAAATCTCTACATCGCCGTAAATAACACGTTTAAACACTCCGGTATTCGCGTCATAAACTTCAAAGAGCGTTACACGGTCGGCGCGACGTTTAACAAAGTATTCGCCCCCATACTTTTCCAAAGAAATTATCATACCTTGACGCTCACCAAACTGAAGAGGAACAATGCCTATCTGGTTCGCGTTTTTATCATAAATATATACGCGGCTGTCATTGCGCGCGTTTATTATATATAAAGTTCCGTCAGAATCTGCATCAAATATTTTATCGAATCCGTCCCACGGATTTCCGCCCATTCCGGCATTTTCCAACTTGTAATGTATAGTGCCGTCAAAATTTAAAGCATACAGCGTATGACTCATAGATGCAATATAAAAAAGCTGGGCATCAGCGCAAACTTTAAAGCGCAAAAGCCCTCCGACAAAGGTCTCACCGGTAGGAGATAACGGATACGCGCTAAGCACGCGACCATCCTCTGATATCTTTAAAATACGGTCTCTGTTCTGGTCTAAACCGTAAAAATTTACTCCATCAGTCTGTACATCAAACGGAGCGTGAAACTCTACGGTATCATTCACAAGAAAGTCCTGCACTTTATAAATATTTTTAAAATCATCTGACCATAAATTTACCGAATGGTTAAAGTGCGCGTTAGCAGTAGCCATGAGCCCATTTTTGTTTGCTGTAGCGCCTCTTGTAGAATAGACCGTTACGCTTCCTTTACGCTGTGCTCCGTCAAGTGAGAGACGTTGAAGATAAGTATCTGAATACATATAGGCATTACCATCTTCACCGATTGTGAGTTTAGCGTTCAGTATGTCAAACTTTGCATCTTCTTTTGAGATAAATTGCTCCAGTGTTACCGAAAAGAGAAGCACAGGCAAGAGAATAAACATAACAATAGGAATAACCGACATTAATTTTTTCATAAAAACACCTCATACAATTTCATTTTAGTATTAATATTATACCTTTTTTTTAGAATTTTTACAAACTTAAAATTATTTTTCTTAAACCCTTTACAAAAGAATAAAAATGTGTTATAATATTATCTCAATAAATTTTTGGAGGGAAGACAAGTGCCTTTATCAAAAGAGCAAAAGAGTCAAATCATTGCCGAATACGCTACCTTTGAGGGGGATACTGGTTCACCTGAAGTACAGGTTGCGCTATTATCGGCTCGTATCAGTCATTTAACTGAGCATTTTAAAGAACACAAAAAAGACCACCACTCACGTCGCGGTCTCTTAATGTTGGTAGGTCAACGCCGCCGACTGCTCAACTATTTAACTAAAACTGACATCAATCGCTATCGTTCACTTATCTCAAGATTGGGATTACGCCGATAGTCGGGTCATTAAATGATTTAACAAAAAAAAGAGTGGCGTCTCAAAAAGAGGCGCCATTTTTGTTATAGTTTTTTGAAACTTTTAGTAAAACAAATCGGGTGAGGTTAAAATAACCTCACCCGATTTGTTTTATACTGAAAGTAACTTTTATCTTCCGCCAAATGTAAAGTTAGAGTAATATGACGGATAGTCCCATTCTGCTTCGTCTATAAGTCTAATCTTTGGTGGGTTTGCCATATCAATCCCATCCAATTTACCTGTAACGAAATTTTTACCATCTGACAAATAAACATTACCGTCCTTATCAACAATACAAGTTACCTTGCTATTACCATGAACATAAGAGTAAGCTGCAGCAAATGTAGCTTTGGGGTCAGCAACTGCTGCTCTTGGTAAGTTATAAACTAATTTTGTTGCTGTACTGCCACTAATCTCACCCTGAACATTAATTGATGTTGCATTTCCACCGATATACATGCCTACACCTTTAAAACGTGAATCCCAATTGTTAAGCTGTACAAAATATCTGGCTATAAGCTTATCATTGTTATCTAAGAAACTAATACCCATAATAGCTCTATTATTAGCATCAGACGTCAAACGATAATCAACACTTAACCCCCACCATGTCCAAGTTGTTGGAACATTACCATCGTTATCTTTAAACTGTTCAGATGGCATAACATAAGTAACAGAACTGTCCCAGTTACCATTATATTTTAATTCTTTTGCATTAGCATCCCAAGTGAGAACTCCTTTAGCCGTAGTACCATTATACTGAGTACCATAAAAATCTCCATGGTTTTCCTCTCCGCTAAAACTACTCGTACCCAAGCTATCCATAAGTGAATTGTTTGTTAAGAAAACAACAGACAGAGCATTAGCTGTAAGCTCAACATGGCCGTCAACATAAGACATAATAGCCTTATTTGTGTGGCGCATCGTCACATCTAACGGAGTAGTCATAATGTTATTAGCTGCTTCTGAGTCAGAAGTTAAAGCTATAACCGTTGGGTCGTCAATCTCGCCCAAACCTTTGCTTGCTATATTTGCGTTATAAGCATAGGCATTTGCAATCTTTTTGCCGGCTGTTGGACAGATGAGAATTTTGCCGCTCGCGCCATCAACAGCACTCCAAAAATCAGTGCCGGGCATTATTTCGTTGTTCTCCTGAACATACATCATTGTTGCTGTAGCGAGTTGCTTCTGGTTAGAAGTACAAGTGGTTTGTCGTGCTTTTTCACGAGCTTTTGAGAATACGGGGAATAAAATAGCTGCTAAAATAGCGATAATCGCAATAACAACTAAAAGTTCAATTAGGGTAAATCCCCCCCCCCTCGTCATTTTCTTCATAGTATTAATCTCCTATTGTTTTTTATCATAGCTTAAAAAACTATAATATATTGATATTATACCCTTAAAAAAAAGTATTGTCAAGAGTATTCCATTGTTTTTTCAGCATATTTTCAAATTATTTTATTATAAACTCACCCTTAAAAAATACAGTCTCTCGGAAATAAACAGTTAATAGACTACCCTAAATCATTTTCCGAGATACCACGTTTCATCATTTCATTTAAAAGTGTATTTTTTATATTATCTGTGATGGAACGCGCAACTTCCTTTAGCGCCCACCCCTTGGCATCATCTTTGGTAACAGTAAATACTGTACGGCGTGCTATAATGATATCAGCACGTGTGTTATTATCATAAACGTTATACTTAACATCAATTGGTCGAACCGTAGATACCTCTGTAGAAGTGAGTATCCCATTTATGTTCTCAGCCGCTGCCTTTGCGCGCTCTTTTGAATCTACGCTCGTAAAACGATAGATAAAATTGCCGCCTATATACAGCTCATCTTTTGAAAACATACTCTCTTTAGCGTTAGCCAAAAGTCCCAACGACAGCCAAATGTTTATGTTTTTCCCGTCACGTTTCATCTGCTCCCTTATGATACGCATCCTCGTATCATTCGCCGGGTGTGTAGAGAGATAACCGTAATAGATGGGTGGACGCTCACGCTCAATACGCTTAAAGCCGAGCATAACCGTATAAAGACCTCCGGCATTATATTTCCCAAGTTTGTTTAAGTAAATCACCGCGTTTGTGTCTGCTTCACGCTCCAAATTCTCTGTATAACCGTTATTAAGTGCCTGCAATGTGATGCTGCCTATAACAGCAATGCTCCCGATATCAGCAGTTTCACCCGCCAAAATGCCCATAAATACACCTATCATAGTCCACATACTGGCTTTGCTCTCATGTTTCGCGCTTCTCTCAAAGTGGTTGAGGGAATTATGCGCCACCTCATGTGCTATAACGCCCGCAAGCTCATCATCCGACTCAACCGCCTCAAACAATCCCTTGGTTATAAAGAGATATCCACCGGGTATCGCCATAGCATTGTACGCCGGACTGTCTAAAATCCAACATTTATAAACCACACCGGGCCTCTGTGTAAAGGACGCTATCTCATTTGCTATATCCGTAACCTTTTTTATCTTTACCTCATCATCGACAAATTTATATACTTTCTCAATTTCCTTTAGCGTTTCATTGCCCAAATCTGTCTCTTTTTGTGTTGTAGTCGTAGAGACTTGAATATTAATTCCGGTGCCGGTAGAAACAGTCACAATATCGTCTGCTTTATCTTGCGCTGATGCTATATATGAAACCGAGATAAGTATCACGGCAAACAGTAGTAAAAGTATCTTTTTCATATCAGTATTATACCCCATATTTTCGCTAAACCAAGCGGTTCAACTTAGTTGAGCTAAAAATAGTTTCCGCTATTTTTTCAGCTGTAAGTGACAAATCTTCCAAAATCTCTTCCCGCGTTCCTTGGTCGGGGAAATGATCGGTAATGCCTATATTCGTCACCTCTTTAACCCCGTTCTTCGCCAAAAGAGCCATTATCTCTTGCCCGAAACCGCCCTTTAAGACATTCTCTTCAAGCGTGTAAATTTGTGGCGCGGATTTTGCAAGTTTGATGATATTTTCCTCATCCAGCGGCTTAACAAAACGAGCATTAAAGACATTTACATTAACGCCTCTCTTTTTTAAAATATCTGCCGCTAAAACTGCTCTTGTGACCATAGAGCCAACAGCAATTAAAAGCGCATTCGGCTCATCTTCATTAATCAGCGAAACGCCGCGCGCATATTCTATAGGCACAGAGTCGCTCACCAATGCATTATCAGCGCATTCCTTCGGGTAACGGATAGCGACCGGCTTATTTAAGCTCACGGCAAGTGTTAACATCTGCTCAAGTTCATAACCGTTTGCCGGAGCCATAATTGACATATTTGGAATCATTGACAAATACGAAAGATCAAATATCCCCTGGTGCGTCGGGCCGTCTCCCCCTACCACCCCTGCCCTGTCAAGCGCAAAGATAACAGGCAGGTTTATGAGTGCGACATCATGAATTATCTGGTCGTAAGCGCGCTGACAAAATGTGGAATATATGGCAACTACCGGCTTTAACCCTTCTGCAGCAAGTCCTGCCGCGAGCGTTACCGCGTGCTCTTCTGCCATACCCACATCGTAAACTTTGCCCTTATCCATACACGCAAGCCCATTAACCCCTGTACCGTCAGCCATAGCCGCGGTGATGGCAACTATCTTATCATCCTCTTTTGAAAGCGCACAAAGCGCGTCAGAAAAGTATTCTGTATAGGATCTACAAGTGCTGGATTTATGCTGGTACCCGGTTTCCGGGTCAAATGGGGTTACGCCGTGGTATTTTGACGGAAATTCTTCTGCTTTACTATACCCCTTACCCTTTTCGGTTATAACATGGAGCAGAATAGGCCCCTTCACATTTTTCACATTATTTAAAATCTGCACCAAATTTTTTATATCATGCCCCGAAGTCGGTCCATAATAAATAAAACCCAAAGTCTCAAACCAATTTGTATCGCGCAAATAAAGCAACCGCTTTAATGAGCGTTTAAAACGCACAATAGCGTTAATTACCTTATGCCCGAAACGAAACTTTTCAAGCCACGATTTCACACTATGTTTTGCGCGGATATAATTAGCGCGCGTGCGCATATCGGTCATATAATTTGAAAGTCCGCCAACATTGGGGCTTATTGACATACCGTTATCATTGACAATAACCAGAAGATTACTGTCTTTATTATGCCCGGCATCATTTAACGCTTCCAGTGCCATACCCGAAGTCAGTGAGCCGTCACCAATAACCGCAATAACCCTATCCTCGCTCCCGTTTTGCGAAAAAGCCCTTGCCATACCGAGCGCAGCGGAGATACTTGTGCCACCGTGACCTGCATCAAAAGCATCATAAGCGCTCTCTGCTCTCTTTGTAAAACCTGAGATGCCGCCCCGCTGTCGCAGGGTTGAAAAGCCATCTCTTCTGCCGGTCAAAAGCTTATGCGCATAAGCCTGATGACTGACATCCCAAACTATCTTATCATTTGGCGTATTAAAAGCGTAATGAAGCGCTATAGTTAGCTCAACAACCCCTAAATTTGACCCTAAATGGCCACCGGTATCGCTTACGGTATTTATAATAGTGTACCGTATCTCTTCCGCCAACTCCTCAAGCTCTTCTAATGAAAGCTTTTTTAAGTCAACGGGGCTATTTATATCATTTAAAAGATAGCTCTTTCTTGGATTCATATTTTTATAAAACTAACCTTCTTTTATCTTTTGCCAAACCCTCAAAATCTCGCTTACACTCCACGCTTGGCTCACCGTTCCCTTCGGCAAATGCGGAAAATCCGCGTCAAAAATCTCTGATACGCTGTTTATACACGTCGCGTTTTTTGTGTGTTCAAGCAGAGATTTTAAAAGCTCTCTGCAATGCTTTTTCTCTCTGCTGCCGCTACCATAAGCGTAAAGATAAGCGTCAATATACGGACCTATAAGCCAAGCCCATACTGTTCCCTGATGGTATGCAGTATCACGAGACCAGACATCGCCGATATATTCGGGGCGGTACATACTATCAGCGGGCGATAAGCTCCGCAAACCATATGGGGTCAAAAGATTTGCTGTCACAGTATCAACTATTTTCTGCGCTTTGCTCTTGTCCTCTATCAAACTATGGCGCAAGCTGAGCGCAAAGAGTTGATTTGGTCTTAGAGCATAGTTTGCACAGTCATCGGAGATAGTATCATACAGATACCCCTTCTCTTCACACCAAAATTTTTCATTAAAGCTCGCCTTTACCTTTTCAGCCAATGGCTCATACTCATTATCCAACCCAAAATCGCTAAAAAACTTTAACGCATTATACCACATCGCGTTAATCTCAACCGCTTTTCCGTTTCGCGGAGTAACAACATAATCCCCAATCTTGGCATCCATCCACGTGAGCTGCCACTCACTTGAAGTGGTTTTTATAAGCCCATCTTCGCTATCCATAGCTATGCCAAAATCTGTCCCCTTGATATAGTTAGACACTATTTCAAGCAAATATGTTTCAAGCTCTTTTGCTATTTTTTCGCCAGATGAACTCAAAATATATTCACGAAGGGTATTTATAAAGAGGAGCGGGGCATCAACAGAGTTATAAGCACCGCCTCCGTCATCGTTGCTGAAAAGGTTTGGAATCAGCCCATTCTTTATATTTTTTGCCCAAGTAAAAAATATATTCCGCGCAGTTTCATACTTTTTCAAAGGAAAGAGAAGTCCGGGTATGGCAATAGCAGTATCACGTCCCCAGTCGCCAAACCAATGATAACCGGCTATAATAGTCTTATCCCCTTTAGTTCCGCGCTCAACGACAAAGCTCTCGGCTGTGAGCATAAGTCGTCTAATATCTTCATTCTCTTCTTGACTTATCTCTAACAATGTACTTTCGCTAAAGTATGGACAACTTTTCTCTTCACTCTCTTCACAAGTAGAAAGGCGAAGCGTTACTTCCTCATAACCTTTAAGGCAACTAACAATAGTAAATGGGCAATAGTGGTTATCTATTGGGTAAAGCCCACGCTCATATTCTATTCGGTGGTAAAAATCATAATACCAATAATCGGCAGGCACGAAATTTCCCTTTGAAGCGCTCACGTAAATTTTCTGCCCTATGTTCTCTGCTGTCACAATGCGACTATTCATGCTTACAATTTCAGTACTAAAGGGAATGGACGAAGCAATGGTTTCGCTATGAAAATCACGCGCGTTTAACAGCGGGGAAAGCTCAAGCATTATATCATCTTTCACCTTCGACTTATACGTAACAACAACCGTATTTTCACCCTTTAAAAGCTGAACGCTCTTTTCTAAAACACCAAAATCCCACACGACCTTGTCATGGTAAATAGAGACGCTTCGCAGGTTTTTATATCCATTTGGGTGAATGGTATTTTTGTATTCATTAGTTGAAAGCTCAACAGTTTTCCCATCTATGCACGCGCGGTCCTCTATTTTTGCTACCAAAAGAGTTCGCTGATACGGAGGCTTTAGGGGCGCTATCAATAAACCATGATAGCGGCGAGAGTTTAAACCTGTCACCGTTGACGATGCATACCCGCCAATTCCGTTTGTAAGTATCCACTCTTTAGCTGTTGAAAAATCACTAAAATTGCTAAAATCATCTATAATTATCGGAGAGACCGACTTTTCCATAAAAACACTCAAAAAAGCAGTTTATTGCCTGCTAACCCCGTCTTCTTCTTTTTCGTCCTTCTCTAAGTAATTCAAATATTTCTGTATGGCATCTTTGAGCACGCCTTGCGCTCTAAATATATGCTCAATAACTTCACGGAGCGCACCCTCACCACCATTTAATGTGGTTGTATATAAAGAGACCTTTTTCACTTCAGCTGCGGCATCATTAACCGCGACAGGTAAGCCGACCTTTTTCATGGCAAACAGGTCATTTATATCATCACCGACATAAGCGATATTTGAAACGCGGACATGAAATCTCTCTGCTATCTCGTCTATGGCGCGCGATTTATTATTAACCCCATCGTAAAGAACCGCGCCAAGCTCCTTAGCGCGAAGAGTGACTGCTGCTGACTTTCTGCCGGTTAAAAAGACAACAGGCATACCGAAATCAACCGCCATCCTTATACCGAGACCGTCCTTGACATTGAAATTCTTAATCTCAATTCCGTCATTGCCGTAATACAATTTGCCGTCGCTTAAAACGCCGTCAACATCACAAACTATAACTCTTATCTGCTCCAAAACATCGTGGGACGTAAAATTATTCATTATCTTCTGTATTCCTCAACCATATCTAAAAAGTATTTATGTATTCTGTAATCCTCGGTCAACTCAGGATGAAAACTGCTAGCTAAAAGCGAACCTTGTCTTACCATAACTATATTGCCCTCTATCTCACTCATCACCTTTACATCCTTATGAACGCTCGTCACATAAGGCGCGCGAATAAAAATAGAATGATGCGGCTCCTCTTTTGTTGTAATGCCAGCAATGTCAAGATCTGCCTCAAAGCTATCAATCTGCCTACCATAGGCGTTTCTTTTAACAACAATATCCATCAATCCCAAACGGTGCTGCTCACTCCCCTCTATCTCTTTGGCGAGAAGTATCATGCCGGTGCAAGTGCCGTAGATGGGTTTATTTTCGTATGAAAAGCTACGCACAGTCTCCATAAGCCCAAAGCGGTCAAGAAGTTTTCCGACCGTTGTGCTTTCGCCGCCCGGAATTATGAGAGCATCAACCGATAAAAGTTCTTCAACAGTCTTTACTCTTACACCTGTTCCGCCTGCACCCAAAATAGCGCGCAAATGCTCTTTGACATCTCCCTGAAGGTCTAAAACCCCAATTAAGTGTTCTCTCATCTATAAATCCAGCAACTTTTCAAGCCCAATGACAATACCGCTCAACGAATCCACCTTAGAAATAGCGAGTACAACGCCCGGCATAAAGGATTCACGATTTATGGTTTTATGGGAGATAGTAAGTGTCTGTCCAAGCCCGCCAAATATAACCTCTTGGTCAGCGACAACGCCGGGCATCCTCACTGCATGCACGCGCACATTTCCTTTTGCCATACCGCGCGACTCTTCGCCATGCTCGGGAGTTGCGGTATCGCTAAGTCGGTTACCCGTAGCATCTCGGATAAGCTCCGCTGTTCTGAGAGCTGTGCCGCTCGGGGCATCGAGCTTCTTTTCGTGGTGAAACTCTATGACCTCAGCCCACTCAAACTGTTTGGCAGCTATTTTTGAAAACTCCATCATTAAGACTGCACCAATGGCGAAATTCGGCGCGATAAATATTTTGGATTTGCCGCACTTGTTTAGTGCCTCTAACTCGGCAATATTTTCAGCTGTCAGCCCGGTGGTACCAACGACTGCGTTTATGCCACACTTTATTGCTGTTTTAATGTTATTTAGTATCAAATCAGGACGTGTAAAGTCCACCATAACATCAGCCGCACACTCTTTAATACTCGTAAAAGTATCACTCGTTACTAAAACTCCAAGCTCTCCAATGCCACAAATAGTGCCGATATCCTGACCGACATTAGCTATATCAACAGCGCCGACAATTTCCATATTTTCAGCGTTAGTTACTGCCTTTATGACGTCTTGCCCCATCTTGCCGCAAGCGCCGTTCATCAAAACTCTTATCATAAAATAACATTCTCCTTTACTATTGCCTTTTATTAATTATACTACTTTTAAGGCCTTTTTTCAATCTTTAAACTAAGGTGAACTTGCAAAAGTTTGCTTTATTGTGTATAATATTAGTCTAAAAGAGTATTTTCATCTCTTTTGGGTTGGAATAAACATCATGATAATATTAATAAGCGGTGGTACAAACAACGGGAAATCGTATCACGCAAAAAAAATAACTGCAAACCTATGCACAAAGCGAAATTTGCCTCTCTATTACGTGGCTACGGCTATTGCGACCACGCAAGAGATGAAAGAAAGAATAGCTAAAAGCCAAAAGGATCGTGAGGGCTTGGGCTTTACGACTATTGAGCTTACCGTAGACATAGAAAAGCTGAGCGAAACCGTGAAAAATGATGGTATTTTCCTCATAAATAATGTTACTGCGCTCCTCTCCAACGAGTTTTCGACAGAAAACCAAACTACTGTGTACAAAGAGCAGAAGGTTATAGATGGATTGAAAGAAATCGTGCGTAAAAAGGGCTCGGATTTTATCATTATTTCCGACTATATGTTCTCAAATTCCGTAACATATGATGAAAACACCGACAATTTTTGCCGTGCTCTCGGAAGAATAAACGCTGAAATGGCAAAAATCGCCGATGTAGTCATAGAGGTCAGCTACCATAATTTAATCATCCATAAAGGGGAAGATTTACTGGCAGAGTACACGACCGTGTAACGGACGCGCTTTCGCGCTCTCAATAGTGCAATTTCGCTCTAAATCCAAGATATATACGCCCTTATCAATAGATGACTCAAACAAAATATCCATATCATTAAGGTGCGGCTGACTTAAGTTTATAGCGTGAAGTCCCTTCATTTCAGTGGCTATTGGTATATAGTGGTCTCCGCGCCCACAAAAGTGCATTGCCGCGCCATAGCGCTCACACAAAACACTGTCATACGGCAAGAAAAATTCACGATACATATCAGGTGAAAAATTCATGGCAGAGTCGTTTCTTAAAAAGACCCTTCCCTTATGAACCATACCCCAATGTACAGACTTATCAGCACTATATTGAGGAATGTAGCTAAGCCAATAGTCAATATATTTTATGTAAAGGCGCGTAATAATGCCGAGCATATCATGTAAAACTTCGGGACAAGTATAAGCGTCAACAAAGATATCACTGCCCCACATAATCTCAAGTAAATCCATCGGTCCTTGGGTATCAGGATGGTAAATATGAACATATTTTGCTATTTTCGGGTATTTCGAGAAGGTTTCAAGCATTATTTCGCCCATCTCAAGCGCTTTTGTCGCAAAGTTATCATAAGCCGGTATATCATCAATATCGCCCTTATCCGCTATCTTCCTAAAAACCTCTTCACCACCCTTTACAGGATAATTAGCGGGCAGACAGTCAAGCTCATCTGCCATTTTAACGATCTCAATCGGAAAATATGTTGCAAGAGTCGGGGTGCCAAAATTAGGACGTACAGAAAGGAGTTTCCCATTATCTGAAGACAACATCTTAAGCACCCCTTCAAGCTGTTGACATATCATCTTATCATAGCTTGTTAATGCGTCATTGACTGTTACGTGCTGTAGGTCATTCAGTATTGGCGATAAATCTTTTGCACTTCTCTTTGGCAAAAAGTACGGTTCGTCTATTTTCCCGTCCCAAAAAAGATCCCATTCGTGGTTTAATCGTTCTTCCTCATTTTCATCAATATTTTCTTCAAGATTTTTCAAAATCCACTCAAGTTCTATAGACATATTCTTCATTTTATGGTATCCTTAATATAGCGTATTAATATAATACAATAAATCTAAGGAGTAGTCAAGTGCTAAGTAACAAACAGAGGATATTGAATCAAATAAGAGGAGAAGAATTTGATATACCACCTATCATAGGTGGATGGAGTTTGGGAGTAAAAAATCTTGCCGCATTTTTAGGGGTTTCTACCGAAGAATACCTTAAAGATCCGGAAAAAAATGTCTTTTTAGCAAATAAAAAATTAGAAGTTAACGGTATGGTGCCGCCAATAGTTCCAAAAGATTTAAACGCAATACGCGATGGTGAGCTTCAAGAAGAATCATTTGATGATGTTGAACCGGAAGTTATACTTGAACGTGCAGAAAAAATAGCGGACAGCGAAGAGGAAATAATACGCACGAAGGTCAACTACGATAAGATGTACAAGAAGTATTATGACTATTTCTCATCCATGCAAGCACAAATGGGAGATATGACTTATATTATAACAGACTGGTATGTGCCGGTCACATTTTCCCTCTATTTTTCTTATGGCTACATCGCTTTTCTCTCTGCAGCCGCGCTTTACCCCGAGAGTTTAGAGCGTATCTGGTGGGAAAACAGCGTTATAAACCGTGAACATAATCACGCTCTTTTAAAGGTTATCAAGGATTTAGATGTAACACCGCTCGTCTTTTGCGGTGATGATATTTGCAACAACAGTGGTCCCATGGTAAGCCCCGAACAGCTTAGAAGAGATTTTTGGCCACATAACAAATACGCGTTAGAGCCGCTTGTGGAAGGTGGCGTGCGCTTGGTGCATCATTGCGATGGAAATGTTATGCCGCTCGTAGACGATATGGTTTACGCCGGATTTTCCGGATTTCAAGGATTTCAGTATGAATGCGGAGTTGATATCTATGATTTAAGGAAGAGAAAAAGTTTGCTCAACGAAGATATGCTCATAATGGGCGGATTGTCGGTCACACGTACCCTTCCCTACGGTACTGAGAAAGATGTGATAAATGAAGTAAATTACTCAATAGACGCAACAGACGGCGGGAATGGCTTGCTTCTTTTCACGAGCAACGTTACCGGAGTTGAAATGCCACCTGAAAATCTTGTCACAGCTTATGATTATTTGCGCAGTGGCAAATGGAAAGAGCCACGGGAAAAAGTAATCGCACCTCCGGCGCTGAATGTACCGATAAAAATTTAACAAAAAATATAAATCTTGGGAACATTTGATATCTTTTACAGTCTAATAAGTATATTTTGAATAAAAAATATAGGAGATTGCCATGAAAAGTATAAAATTTATCGTTCTAATGTGTATGACGTTACTCGTTTGCGTTGCGTTATTTTCACAGAGCACAGCTAAAATTGATTTAGAAAAAGCTGATACAGAGTACAAAAACGGAAATTACCGTGATGCTCTTGATATATATCAAAAGATACTGACAGTAAAGGAAGATATTGATGGCGAAAAGTTAGTTACAGCATTTCAAAATGCTGTAAACGCACAAAGAAGGCTAAATCGTGTAAAAGAATTTGACACCCTTGCAGAAAAGTCGGTTTTAGCTTATAATGACTGTCCTGAGCTTATTTTTGCTGTTTCAAATGGTTATATATCTGTTTCACATAGTGGTTCACTTATAAACAATGAGTTCGTACGAAACGAATGGGGTGGACTGTACAGGACATCAGTTAAGCGAGATAACGTAAGAGCCATTCAGCTTCATATGCTGGGGATAAAATTACTCGAAACGAACAGTAAAAATAATGAGAAAACTGCGCAAGAATATATAAATCTGGCTGAAAAAATTCGTAACCTATCCTCAGGGCAAACATGGAAACTACAACTTCTAACAGATTTAGAGGCATTACCCGACTATGAAGAGGACAGCAGATATATTTATTACGGAAACTACTCTAACGGCGCTCCGATAGATCTTAACGGTAACCCAATGTTTTACTATACTCCAAAGACATTTGTTGATGCCAAAAATGATGGGGAAAGATACAGATATTGTCTTGAAAAAGCCATCTCACTCTCTAAAGGAGATGCTAAGTATTCAGCGCACTCAGTATGGGCAGGATTTTTAAACTCCCAATTTGGTGTGCAAACTTTTGCCGGAGTAAACATAGCAGAAGCAGACCCGTTTAGAAAAAACACTTCCGGCACATTTGAGCTTGCTACACTAACAGACTCTGAGACAATAGCACGCCTTGCTAATGGCGTCAAACGCTTTAAATTGCCTAACGAATTTAACTATATCTACCAATACAAACAGGTAGAAAAGAGCAAGAATAAAACTCAAGTATCATCTGCCAGACAAGCTTTAGCTCAAATCTATTTAAACAGAAGACAATATAAGACAGCTGCAGAATACTACAAAAAAACTGACAATAAGAATATGGTCGAGCAAATAAAAGGCAACTGGATACAAATAATGCCTATTGAAACCACACATGCAGGCAAAAATGTAGAGCTGACCTTGCGCTATAGAAACGCTAAAGAGGTCACTTTCATTGCAAAACAGGTAGATATGGAAAAAGTTTTTGCTAAGCTCAAAAATATTTACCAAGGAAAAGAAACGGATATTGACATTCCTAACGGCTCAAAACTGAGCTCATTAGAGCTAAATAATATTGCAAATTATCTCTGTGCATTGGAAAATAGCGATCTGTTTACAGAAAAGACACTCACCTTTAAAGAAAAACTTTCGCCAACTTCAAACCATTTTGACGTTGCAAAAACCATTATCACCCCTATAAAAGAAGTCGGAGTATGGTACATTACCGCTACAGCTAAAGATGGCAATACAATCACTGTTATAGCTAATATTGAAGACATTGCCATTGTCCAACAAAGTATAGCAAAACAAAATGAAACATATTTCTATGTTGCTGATGCTGTAACCGGCATTGGAATAGACAAAGCTACTATAGAATTCTTTGGCTATAATAACTATCATAATGACAACAATAAACCTGCATACAACAATATAAATTTCGCAGAATTTACAGACAATAATGGCGGAGCAACCATAAATAATGCACGGCTGGATACAGATTATCGCTGGATAATAGTCGCGCGCAAAGATGACAAAATAACTGTCATGGGAAACAATCAACATTTTTACAATAATCACAACACCGGCTATTACATTAAATATAATAACTCAAAATGTTTTGTTTTAACTGACCGTCCTGTATATCGCCCTGATAATACCGCAAAAATAAAATTCTGGGCAAACACAGCTAATTATGGGTTTAAAGAGGAAGAATCTATCTATAAAGGCAAGGTAGCAGAAGTTAAAATATATGACCCTAATTATCAAATAGTAAAAACACAAACTGTTGAATTAGACAAATTTGGCGGTGGCGAAATTGATCTTGAGTTAGAAAAGGATGCAGCACTTGGAGCATATCGCATCATAGTAAATATTCTAAAAGATGAAGTATCAGCTAACCAAAAAGCAGTAGGAAAACCCATATCTTTTGAGCAAAAAGAGATTATTTTGTCCGGGCATATCTCATTTAGAGTTGAAGAATATAAAAAGCCGGAATATGAGGTTATCGTTAATGCACCAACTGAACCAATAAAGCTCGGCGATACTATAAGCGCAACCATAAGCGCAAAATACTATTTTGGTGAACCGGTTTCCGGTGGAACTGTTAATTATAAGGTTTTACGAACAGCAAGCAGCCGTACTTGGTATCCCATCATGCGCTTTGACTGGCTTTATGGCAGAGGTTACGCTGTTGCCGGCTATGACACAACATTTTATCCGGGATTCTCTATATGGGGATGTGTAAGACCTACGCCGTACTGGTTTGGTTACAGGGCTGCAGAACAGCCTGAAGTTGTAGCTGACGGCACTGCGAACCTTAACAGTGACGGCACATTTTCAATAAACATTGACACGAAAAACGCACTTGCAAACAACCCTGACAAGATTCATACATACGCTATTTCCGCAGAAGTGTATGACAGCAGCAATAGGATAGTAAACGGCTCTGGCTCGGTCATGGCAAGCAGCACACCATTTAAGGTGTACGGTTATTCCGGATGCGGCTATTATCGTGCCGGTGATACACTAACTGCAAACTTTACGTCACTCACCACTAACAGTCGTCCGGTATCCGGAAAAGGAACACTGACGATTTACAGTATTGAATACAAAAAAGACAAGAATAACAACATAACGCCTACCGAAAAAGCTGTTCAGTCATTTAAAATTGATCCTGATGAAAATGGCTCTGTCAGTCATAGATTCGTTATACCGACAGCGGGACAATACAGAGTAAGTTACCTCCTTCGTGACTGGAACGGCAACAGCTCAGAGGGCGCGTACATTGTCAATGTTATTGGCGAAAATTTCAAGAGTAGCACCTATCAATTTACCGAGCTTGAGCTTATCCCGGATAAACCTGAATATAAGGTTGGTGATAAGGCTAAATTGCTCATAAATACCAACTGCGAAAATGGTATAGTTCTGCTTCAATTGCGAGCTGAAAATGGTATTTACATGGATACACCACAGCTTATAAAACTAAACGGAAAAAGCACGGTAATTGAAATTGACATTGAAGATAATGATATGCCAAACTTCTTTGTTGACGCTACTACAGTCTACAGTGGAAAAACGTATTTTGAAAGCAGACAGATTATTGTTCCTCCGGTTGACCGCTCTTTGACGATAGACATTTCGCCAGACAAGGACATTTACGAGCCGGGAGAAACTGCCAAAGTGTATGTTTCAGCTGTTGACGCTGACAACCTGCCCGTCTCCGGCGACCTTGCGATTACTATGTACGACCGTTCAATAGAGTATATCTCAGGTGGCTCAAATGTTGCAGATATTAAGCAATTTTTCTGGAGTTTTAAACGTTATCATAGCCCAAATATCGTGAACAGCTTATCTAAAATTAACCATAACATATTTATGAACAAAAAGTATATGCAACAGTTGGGAATATATGGTAATAATATATTAGAGTTTTTTGATGACTCTGTACAAGTACTTTCAGATAGTAGTACGGTCAACAGATACGAGCTTGCAATGAGCCTTGGACGAGTTAGTGGCAATTCATTCGAATCAATGAAGATGACAGCTGCATTTGATGGTCCGTCAGGTCCTGCTGCTCCTATGGCGGAAAAATCTATGGGGGGCGGAGCAGGAGAAAATGGAAACGCTGACGACATTGCATTACGCACAAACTTTGCTGACAGTGCTTACTTTAACGGTACTGTACACCTCGACGAAAATGGTAGAGGATACGTAGAGATAAAAATGCCGGATAACTTAACCAGTTGGAAAATATACGGTTGGGTTATGGGCGCAAAATCTTCTGTAGGCAGTGCAGACATTACCGTTAACACCAAGAAATCTTTGATGATTAGACCTGATACCCCAAGGTTCCTAGTTGATGGTGATACGGTAACATTAAGTGCCATGGTCGACAATTATACAGGCAAAGAAGTAGACATAAAGACGACTCTCACACTTTACGGTGTAAATATTGAAAGTATAGACAATCAACTACCTACTTTAGCTGATGTGACAATAAACAACGAAAAGGTCAATGCTAATGTTAGCGAGAAGATTATTAACGTTAAAGCTAACACAACAGCCAAAGTCGATTGGCAGGTCAAGGTGAATGGCGCAGGCGACCTCAATTTACGCTACACAGCGACAGCTGACGGCTTTAGTGACGGCACGCTAGTGACCATTCCGGTAAAAGTTTACGGCGCGCTCGTGACTGACAGCTATTCTGCGGATATCAAGAAAGATGAAGCCACGACAACGCTAAAGCTCACGGTTCCTGAAGAGCGCGATAAAGATTTAAGCAGCTTTGAGCTTCGTTATTCACCATCTCTCGCAGTCGCTATGATTGATGCATTGCCGTATGTTACAAAATATCCGTACAATCACGCTGATGCTATAGTTCAGCGCTTTATTCCGGCTGTTTTGACTAAAGATATCTTAAATCAGATTGGCGTAACGTTTGAAGAGCTAAACGCACAGACGACAAACCTCAATGCTCAACAGATAGGCAACGACAAAGAGAGAATCATCGATAGCTTTAAACGCAAAACTTACGGATACATTCCAAACCGTGAGCCGATAGTCTCAAGCCAAGATCTTGACCGTCTCGTCAAATCAAGCATGTCTGAGGTGCAAGGTTTGCAAAATTATGACGGCGGTTTCTGCTGGTATTATCACCCGTCATATAGAGAATCATCGCCATATGTAACAGCAATAATTGTCCGTGGGCTAACGCTCGCTAATGAAAACAACATCGCTGTAGTGCCGGGCGTTATAGAAAAAGCTGTAAGCTATTTAACCAACTATCAGAACGAACAGTTAAGGCGCTTTAAGCTTGACCCGGAAGATATGATGTACCGCTCTACAGCAAACTCTCTTGATGTCTTGATATACACAACGCTCATAGAAAACGGCATCAGAAACCTTGAGATAAGGGAAAAGATTTATGAAGATCGCTTAAAACTCCCTATCTACACTTTAGCGCTCTTTGGAACAGCCCTCTTTGTTGAAGGCGGCAATGACGAAAAGCTTGCAATGGTTGTAAATAATATTGACCAATATCTCATAGTTGATGCTGAAAACCAGACTGCGCATTTAGACCCTGGACGCAATAATTACTGGTGGTGTTGGTATGGAAATGATTTGAGTGCCAATGCAGCATACTTGAGCTTGCTTTCAAAAGTTGATCCGCATGGCGACAAGGCGAGCGGACTGGTGAAATACCTCTTAAATAACAGAAAGAATCAGTATTATTGGAATAACTTAAATGATACAACAAATATCATTGTTGCATTTTACGAGTATATAAAAGCAACCGGCGAACTTAACCCCGATCTTTCGTTAACCGTGAAAATTGACGGTAAGACTGTGAAAAATGTCAAGCTCACCCGTGAAAACATCTTTAATTTTGACAACCGCGTATTCTTAACTGCTGATGAGATTACGAGTGGCGAACATACGGTGGAAGTTATAAAAGAGGGACGTGGCTCAATTTACTTGAACGCTTATCTGACTAATTTCAGCCAAGAAAAACCGATTCCGGCTAAGGGATTAGAGGTAAAGGTTAACAGGGCTTACTATTTGCTGACCGAAGAGAAGAAGAGTGAAAGTTTCCAGAATATTTCCGGAAATCCGTATGAAGGAAAGACCATAAGTTACAAGCGCACCCCGATTAGAGAAGGGCAAATAATAAAACCGACAGACCTTGTGGAAGTTGAGCTGACTGTTGTATCAAAGAACGATTACGAATATATTCAGCTAGATGACTTTAGGCCTGCAGGATTTGAAAATGCCGAGCTTTTGAGCGGATATATCAGGAACGCTTACATGGAGATGCGTGACGATAGAAATGTGATGTTTATCAATATGCTCCGTCAAGGCACAACCACCTTCACTTACCGTATGCGCGCGGTAAACTTAGGCATATTCTCTGCGCTTCCGGCTACAGCTAAAGGCATTTACGCTCCGGAGCTTGTCGGAAACTCTAAAAGCGCAATATTAGAGATAAGATAAAACAGCTCTTAGCGCATTTTGTTAACAAAAATAAGAGGGAAGGTTTTATAACCTTCCCTCTTATTTTTAAGGGTATCATTAAAATCAAAATCAGCCACGTACTGACAAGGAAACATTCTAATCCAAAGTAAAATGGATACTATTTACTAAATAAAACTTAGGTTATATTCTTCTTGGTGAACTTTGCTTAATCACATTTCCATCCAAATCAAGAAAATTTCCATAAAGCAAATCACCAATCCTTGCGCGAAATATGATATCATCTTCAGTGCCAAACTCCATATCAGGTCCGGCAGAAGTTGTTTTTAACTCTTCCTCAGTTATCTCAAATTTTAGTTCAGTGCCAAAATAATCTTTTAACGATTCAGCATCACCAAAGAGAATAATGTGCCCAAGTTCCATTTTAGGAAGAACCTCTAATTTCCAATTCAAAAAGAGTTGCAATTCTCCCTCATTTTTCGGAAAACCTCCTTCTATTTCAGGTGGCGGAACAGGATACTGCTCTTTTGCGCCATATACTGACAAGGGTCGAGACAGCTCAATTATACGGTTTCTTGTATTCATTATTTTCTGTATATTCAAGTACATCTCATCTCGTTCCGGATCAAGTTTTTTGGTTAAAATTATATCATCTTTTGTATCAAATTCCTTGTCTTTTCCTGCGCTACTTAAAGTAATACCACCTTCAAACATTTCCCATTTATACGGAGTTCCATACCAGTCATATAAAGCACCATATTCGCTAACTTCACCA
>JGI994J12354_10000043_pt1 | contig 103266 bp, 100 predicted proteins | sample IntmicLarv3ML3BL_FD_12354 | JGI IMG/M metagenome (IMG submission 12354) | reverse complement strand
CTTCTCAAATGCCAGACACTCAAAAGTTAACAACGTTCTGAGATGGGGAGTAGCTTATTGCTACTCCTTTTCTCGTTTTCATAGTCACTTCAACTTCGGGAAGTGCTACGAGGTTAGGAATCTCAATCGTAATGAATCCGAAAATCTTGATGATGTACGCCGTCAATCTTCGTTGACTGATGTACTTCTATGCGCTGTATCAGCTCGTTTAGCATACCCTCAGTGAGTTTCTTCGCTCTCGTATACTTACGAACGGTAGCGATAAAAACATCGGCTGTCATAGCCTTGTTGTCCTCTTTATCAAGCTCAGATTGTAAAGCCTTTACCCTGTCGGCAATCTCGGCTTGCTCTGCCGTGTATTGAGCAGGCATCTTTGAAAATCGTGCATCATCAAGCTTGCTGTTGATATTGTCTCCAGATAGCTTTTGTCAAGGAGGTTTGTCTAATTTTCAAAAAATTGCTTAATACAGCAATTCTATTTAATCTTTTTATCTGACAACACAACAAAGCGGCTTGAATGCAAAGTTAAGGCCGCCTTGTTGTTCGCATAATTTACGTGGTTTGTTTTATTTCCTACTGTAAAGCGTTTTCTATGTCCTGCTAGATATTCCAAAACGCAAGCAGCTTATCATTGTTAATAGGTAAGGAATAGCCTAATATAACCCGAATATCTATCTGTCGTGCATTATGCCTCAACGGCTTTAACTTTCTTTTCATGCCAAAAGAGAATTGCAATAGAAACCACGGTATAAACGGCACATATAACGATTTTATTTACTGTATTGTCGATTATTGGCAAAGACCCTTGAAGCGAATTGATAGCGCAGTGGAACAATACACACATCCACACACTGCCGGTAACGCGCCGTACCACGGCCAATGCAAACGAAAGTCCTACCACCGAGACGAAAAATAGTCCAAAGTGTATCTCCGCTTGTCCCGTGCCGGCTATAAACCATAGCGGCAAGTGCCATAATGTCCAAAAAGCTGCTGTAATCATTGTCGCTGGAATGACATGCATTTTCTCTTCAAGCCCCGGCTGCATTATGCCGCGCCACCCCAGTTCCTCAGATCCTCCTCCGAAAAAGAATAACGGAATAAGAATGATAGCGAGATATAATGGCATATGTCCCGAAAACCCCATGCTTTCGAGTGCTGCTACCGGCTCGGTAGCCAGTCCGCCTATCATGGCAGGCGTAATGAAATTAAGCGCCACCATGACGATTACCAGCAGATAGTACAGCGGCTTTTGCTTAAAGGTAAAAACGCTCTTAAGATATTCCTTAAGTGTATAACCGGGATTGGCACGTCTTAAAGACAGATATGCAAGAATGGCCGGGGAATTTCCGCCGATTATGTGTAAAAGCGTGAACCCCGTGCTGCCGGGAGCGAATCCGCCCATTTGCTGGCCTATGATAATAATTCCCCATAGCACAAAAGAAAGCAAAAATGTTCCTATAGTAAAGTATAAAACGGATGGCTTCTTTTTCATTAGTATTCCTCCTGTTTGAGATGTATTTTAAAAGAAACTAGGTTCAGATGCTCCAAAATGCAAGCAAGTGATAATTGCACAGCCAGAAGATGAACAGCATCCCGCCTATAATCAATAGAACATTAACCGCTTTGTCCATCTTGGCAACCTCTTTGTTAGGCAGACCACGTGCCATAAAGACAGCAGACACCGCCATACCAACGGCGAAAAGCAGATTGGCTATCAAATGTATCCTGTAATTACTGATGGGTGCGGAAAAGTCTGACATAACACGCATAAGGGATATGATTGCGTTGACGAAACTCATCAGCCCAAAGGCAGGCAGAAGCATACCTGATTTACACCTCTTGGATTTCCCTTTCTTCCGTGTCAAAATCCTTGCTATTATCCCATACACGAGACTCAGAGCAAACACCACCACACAGAATATGACAATACCCCGGTTTAGGGCTGCGTTTTTATGTAAAGAAAGATCGATATAGTCGCCAATGTTACCTGTCCGAACAATTCGGACTGCCCCGGAATCATCTGTAATAAATTGCAGATGCGTCATAGCCGCGCCCATCCTATCCACGGCCGATGGGGTTGATTCTGTCCGTTCAAAGACAAACGGCTCTGTTTCGGCATAGCGCAACCGTTCCTCAACCCCCACCATTTGAACTTCAATCTCACCATTACCCAAATCCTTTACCGTTATACCTTCAGGTATTAAATAAACGATTGACAGGAATGAACTTTGGATAGTACGAGCGGCAGCATAATCCCCGCTCAAATCAACAGAACGGTTTATGCCAGTGTTTACAGTTGCCTCATGATTGAACCCCGCCGATAATGCGGCGAGAATATCCGTTCTCATTCCGTCTGATTCGCCGTTTACATTGGTAAGTACGCATATGCCGAAGTTCTCTTCCGGAACTATGCTAAGTAATGCCGTGAAGTTGGTGGTGTTGCCGCCATGTTCCAACAACCGAACGCCGCTTTCTTCTCTTGTCCAGAAACCGTGCGCATTGGCAGGCATTGTGCTTGGCGTAAGAAACGAATCGGTGTGCATTTCCCGTGCGGTATCGCCCGAAGAAAACAGCGAATATTGCGCAGTCTCATCATAATTCATATGCGCGATCATAAACCGCCCCATATCTTCGGCAGTAGCCATGATAGAACCTGCCGGACCGTCGGTAATGTAATTCTCCGACAGCAGCACAAATCCGTTCTCGGCAGGGTCGTAGCCCTTACTCTTGTTCGCCAGAATATGAAGTAAATGATAGTAGTCTGAATAAGCAGTACTCATGTTCATGTCAAGCGGTGCAAATATACGCTCCTGGAAATAGTCTTCCCATTTCATACCGGACTGCAACTGAACAATGTATCCGGCAATGCTCGTGCCGAAATTGGAATACGCGATTGTACTGCCTGGTTCGTAGACCTGTTTTGGTTGGTGGTTCCGGCTTATCCAATCTTCCAGCGGAATGAGTTTTTCTTTGTCAAAGGTCATCATTTCGCTGATGTTCTCTTCAAAGCCCGCTGTGTGATTCATCAAATCCACCACCCTGATCGGCTTCTCAAAAGCCAGATCCAAACGGTCGTAACCGATGTATTCCCTGATATCATCTTCAAGGTTTACCTTGCCTTCCTCCACAAGCTGCATAAGCGCAGTCCAGGTAAACAGCTTGGTTATAGAGCCAATCTCAAAGACTGTTTCTGTTCCTGTTACAAGCGTACCCGCATCTATATCGCTCACGCCGTAGCCTTTACAGAAGATAATTTCACCGTCTTTGACTATAACTACAGAAGCACCGGGCGCAATTGTCCCGATTCTGCCGTCCATAACACCGTCTACAATGGACTCAATGTCATTAAGTGACACACCTGTGGGCGTTGTCTGTGCCATTGCTGTACTGCCGCCGCCGCATAACAGGCTTATCATTAGCACCCATAGTAACAGCGCTTTACAAAACCCGTGAACTTTCCTCTTTTCAGGTTCTTTTCGTTCTCTTCTTGTCATTGTCTTTACCCCCAAAATATATTTTTTTAGTATTAATACGTACAATTTCACTTATCCAAGCGATTTCGAATGAGCATCCTGTTTCTTATCGTTTATATCCATGTAACCCATAAATACATTCTTTAACTGTTCCGCATGCTCCTTCGAAGGTACAACACAGGCGAATACAATATGAAAAAAAGTTTCCATACGTCTCTGTTGTCCTACTATATCGGTAGCAGGCAAAATGTTGGAATCGGCAATCGCCCTAACCAAAAGCGAACAAAACTCTGCCACTTCTTTTGGATAGGCAACATTGTATATTCCCGCCGCTATGCCTTGTTCAAAGATTTCCGTTAACAGCGGGATTACAAGATGTATGTTATACTCGCGAACCTTATACGCAACGATTGAATCTTGATGCTGGCTTGAATAACTTAAAAGTTTACTGGCAAAATCGCCTACATCAGCGCTCTGCGCGAACGCAATCAGCCTTTTCTCAACCGGTAAAGCAGCCAAAACGTCCCGCGTTCTCTCACTTTCCTGCATCAGTCCAAACTGGATTACTGCGTCCAAGATTTCTTCCTTTGATGAGAAGTAATGATACATCCCACCCTTAGAAAGGTTCGCAGCTTTCATAATCCGAGTTACGGTTGTGTTTTCGTAGCCATATTCCAAGAATAAATCCAATGCGATTTTAATTAGTGTTTCCCGTGTAACATCATGATTTTTGTTTGATCGAGCCATAGAATCTCTCCTTATTATTAATTAACCGCAGTCGGTTAATTAATAATAGCATTCACTCCGTAAATTGTCAAGCACCAAAAAAATAACAACCCATTCGCCTTGGTTATTAACAAGGTTTGTCAATTCGCAAATAGCAAAAGCCGAGAGATGGAGCTTACAATTCCATTCCCCGGCTTTTCGTAATAGCGGATTTGTTTCGTCTATGATCATGCATAATATGCTCATCTGCCTTTTGAACAATTTCTACTTTGCGAACTTCATCTTTCTGGTTGATATTTAATACCACTTCATCGCCAACATGGGCGTTTTTCCCTAACCAAACGCCTTCGCCCCTGTCGTATTTCCAATATCCCGAATCTTCGTATAAACAAAACTATCTTTGCAAAATTCTTCTTATTGGCACCTTCACCAATGAACTCTGTGATAATTTGTCTCCTCTACTTGTGGCTCCTTCCAAATATAGAATGCAATCTCGAAATATATCTGAATAACTGTATTTGTCCATTCATCTTCGTTCCGAAACAGGAACCCCGTACTTGTTCTTCCTTCTTTGTTATTCATCTCCTCGATACGCCACGAACGAAACATCCGAAAATCTTTTGCCAAAATGGTTTCGATAAAAATCATATTAACCGCTTACGCGCAAGCCAAGAGACATTGAATCATTCGGTCTTTCAAGACACAAAAATGGACATGTCTCGAAAGCTCAAGCCATATCCGCATATTTTGTGTAAACTCATTCTGACGGAGGTCTCTCCGCTAAAAAAAACGAAATAGAAACAACGTCGTCATTTGTATCAAAGGAAAACCTTACGAATTCGTGATCCACTACCCAGTAACCATAAGATTTAATAGGCTCACCTGAATTACTGATACCTTCATTAATATTAAAGGGCTCATCTCCGAGGAGTGCGATAACATCCGTATAGGCAGAATTACCGCTGATACCATTGAAGTGATATCGTGCAAAATTCTTGTCTCCAAGTAGAATGTTCAAAGAGATAATCTCACCGTAATCATTCACTCCCACAAATATTCCCGTATCAAACAAGTACTCATAAGATGTAATCAACCCTTCTCCACTGCTTATCTCGTCACCGAACAAGTCCCGCACCTCGTTAAAATCACTCCGCATCAGAGGGTAAACATTGATGGAAAGCTGCTGCCCTTCTTCCTCTCCTGAGGCTACATGGTCCTCTTCTGTACCGGCTTCATTCCATGCTGCATCTTCTTGCATATGATTTGGTGCGATATCTTCTACCTCAGCAAAATCCTCCGCTATGCTTGCCGACGAGTCAGGTGAAGTTTTTCCTGACCGCCAATGCCACATCCTATCAGTGTGACCATTGCCCACAAAAGCATAAGAGTCAATATTAAAATTCGAAAAAACTTCATTTTTGTTCCCTCCAAAAAAATATCTGTATCCCTTTAAACGCAAATAAGCCGAACAAAAAACTTCAGAACTTTAAATATAGTATATCATAGGCTAGAAACGTATTACAAACCACTTCATAAATCCGTACCAACTAAAATGAACTGCATAAAACCCGCACACTTGATAAGTTAAACACCTGTCTGAATGTATCAAGCAATGGCCCCCAGCGCCCCCCCTAATGCATGTATTTTGGCACATTTTGATGTATTTTAACGAAATAAAAGGCTCCTGAAATGTTTTCAAAACATCCCAGAAACCCTTTATTTCAAGCTAAATCAACCAGTCGAGACGACAAGATTTGAACTTGCGACCTCTACATCCCTAATGTAGCGCTCTACCAAGCTGAGCCACGTCTCGCCAACGGCCTTATTATGATACAACAACCGCGAAAAATTGTCAATTGCTTTTTACAACTTTAACCGGCAAAAGCCCTTTTAGTTCGGCCAGATGCAAAAACTCCAATGATTGTCATCTGCCCTATTAAAGCACCGAATGTCTGGCTCACAACGAAATATGCATCTGTTTGTTCATCTAAATTTGTATGCGCAAGAAAAAATCGGATTTATCGCTCAAATTTTAAATAAATCATATCAATCAACTGTTCCCCATTCTCAAGCATCGGATGATCATAGTTATCTGCGAAAAAATTCTTTATCCGATGCGATTCCGAAAACCCACAATCGCGATAAAAGTTGAGAATAGAGTCGCTTTCACCTGTACCGACGAGCATAACCTTGCAATCCGTGTAGTAACGTAGCAAAAACTCAATCAAACATTTCCCATAGCCTTTTCTTTGACAATCAGGAATGACCGCAATATTTTTTATTTCATAAGTACCATCTGTCTCTTTCGTCACCACACATTCGGCCTTAACGCCATTGTCATCTAAAATGAACATTTCGCCTCGTTCAAGATATTTATCTATCATATCTTCACTTTCGTCTGCCAGCAATAACAAAGAAAGATAGTCTTTTTTATTTTCTATGACTTTTTTGATATGCATCAGTCACCTCTATAAATTCTAACTTGGCTGTTTTTCGGCGCAATGGCATTCATCGAAAGTACAGGTACAATTTGGATTATGCCCGCCCGCACATGCATCTGTACAGGTGCACCGCCACCTTTTTAATGTTGGAAATACCATTTCGCAGTGTTCTCTCATCTGTTTTTGTGTCATGCCTGCCTGTTCTGCAAACGGTATGTTCATTTCAATATACGCTTCCATACTTACATTGTCTATAAATTTCCCCTCGTTATAGCAATAGATACAATAATCCTCATTCTTGCCACCATCTTTATTGGTTCCAAGTTCTTCACTTTTCGTTAGCGGCATACTACAACTTTGACATATTTTTCCGTCCATATTCTCCTCCATACAAATTCAAAATCATCACCTCAGCCGCACCATATGGCAAATGCTCTTATACTGTACCCTGCCCCGTTCGGCTTATCCTCGGCAAAATCACAGGTTATGTCGTGACAATCTGTGATTTTCTTTCAATTTTCCAAATCTTTAATCAACATTTCAACTGTTTTGGATTCTGTCGCCCAACTGGTACAAAANCGTACGGCACTTCTCTCTTCATTTACACTTTTCCAAATAAAAAATGCATATTTTTCTTGTAAACGCTCAATAAGCTGATTCGGTAATATCGGAAATTGCTGATTCGTCCATGAATCATAAAGGCAATCATATCCCTGCCGCTCACAAGCCTCCCGAATACGCATCGCCAGCGACACTGCATGTTCGGAAACGTCATAATAAAGCCCATCCTGAAACAGTGTTTCAAATTGCAGCCCCAGGTAACGCCCTTTCGCAAGCATTCCGCCCCTTTGCTTAATCAAATACCTAAAATCCTTTTTAAGCGCAGAATTGAGAATCACAACCGCCTCCCCAAACATAGCGCCAACTTTAGTTCCTCCAATATAAAACACATCGCAAAGACGCGCAATATCCGCTAAAGATAAATCATTATTCTTTGCCGCAAGAGCATAACCCAACCGCGCCCCATCAATAAATAACGGCAGTTCACACGTACGGCATACCTCATAAATTGCCGTCAGCTCTTCTTTGCTGTAGATTGTTCCATTCTCAGTTGGATGAGAGATATATACCATTCCCGGTTGAACCATATGNTCAGATGTGCTGTCTGCCCAATGNGAATCATATGCTTCTTGAATTTGTTTCGCTGTTATCTTTCCATCGGCNCTGAATAATGGCAGTACTTTATGCCCCGTAGCTTCAATCGCACCGGTTTCATGAACATTGATATGCCCTGAATCAGCACACAATACACCTTGATGAGGACGCAAAATGGATGAAATTACGGTTAAGTTCGTCTGTGTTCCTCCGACCAGGAAATGCACGTCCGCATCCTCCTGCCGGCATTCTCTTTTGATATATGCTCTTGCTTTCTCACAAAACGTGTCCTCGCTGTAAGCAATCGCCTGCTCCATATTGGTTTCCACAATTCTCTCTAATATTCTGGGATGCATTCCCTCTGTATAATCGCACTCAAAACGTATCATATTCTCTCCTCCATTTCTTTCACAGTGTAGCACTTCAACAAGAAAAAAACAACCTCGCTCTCGTCTATATCTCTCTTCCCCGGCGCCGAAGGTGCAAGAAAAAACGGTATCACGGATGAGGTGGCGTAGGGTTTCCTTAGAGAAAAAGAAGTTTCCTCATCAACATATATCCCGCGCCCGCAAACTTTGCCTATATCTGCCGTCCTCGGAAAAATGAGTCCTCTCCCCATGCCTCCCCGTACCTATACTTCGTCAAATCAATTGCATCTCCCGCAAAATATAAATAAACAAGAAAATGGTTATCGCCGAAGCCACCATTGAATAGACCAAAAAGTCCCCTGCCAATTCGGTGTCCGCATCGTATTGCATCGCCATTTGATAGTTGGTAATGGCGGTCGGCGCCGCCAAGAAAATGAAAATCGGTATCAGCTCCATTCCTCGAAAACCAAATACCAAAACTGCGATAGATAAAAACACAGCAGGCATAACAACCAACTTCGCAAAAATGCCCCCTGCCAGAAGTCTCATGTTCTTTTTTGCCGTCTTCAACTCCATCTGCGCGCCCAAAAGCATAAACGCAAGCGGTGTCGGAATTTTCGACAAGTCTGTTCCCGCATGGTTTATGAAGCTTGGAAGGGAAAGCGGCAAAAAATAAAAAACAAGCCCCAACATGACGCCCCAGATAATCGGATTTTTAAATGTATTCAGAATTACCCGCCTAAAGTCAGGCTTTTCATTCTCCTCCGCAAATGCGGAAAACACAAACACACCTATCGGATTCAATATAGGAAGCGTTGCCGCCATGACCGATGTCGCCAGTGCTACACACGACGGCCCACCCAAAACTTGAGAAAACGGCAATGCGTACAGCATAAAATTCCCTCGATAAATAGACTGAATCATGACACTTTGCTGTCTTCTCTCCTTCACAACTTTCGGGATCCATAAACTCAATATCATGACCGATATCAATATAATACCAACGATATACAAAATCACCTTTATGTAATGCAAATCAATTTCTTCCGCATTGTATAAATTCAAAAAAATCAACAACGGAAATAACACCTGAAAGCATAGGCGATTTCCCTGCCGAATCAATTCAGGTGTGATAATTCCTATTTTGCGCAGCAATACGCCACTAAGCATAACCATACATGTCGGCGCAACCGCTTGAAATGCATATATCAAATTTTCCACAGACCTCGTCCCCTTTAGGTGCTTTCACATAAGGTTGCCTGAAACCGAACATGTTTTTTCCGCATTTCCCTATGCATACAAGTGCTTCCCATCTTATTCATCAAGCGCAATGGCCTGGCCTGTTTCATTCCAGACAATAACCTCTTCGTCCGGCTGCGCATACTTTTGCGCATCCCGCTCTGCCATTTTGTAATACAAGAACCGGTCATCATCCGGTGAAGGCAGATGGTAAATAACCACCTTCCGCACCCCGAGAATATCCCGTAAAATTCGGCGGCCTTTGGAACTATTATAAAAAATCGGCGTGACAAAAGCAATATCACACTGAAAATCTTTCGCTTCTAAAAAAGCTTCCTCATGATAATCTGCGTCCGAGAAAAACGTCAACTTTGTTCCGGCAACATCCAGACGGATACATTGATTGGGGATGTCGTAGAACTGTTTATCTATATGCCTTACAGTAAAATTCTTCATCGTAACTTCATCATCAAGAACAACCTCAAAATTTTCATCCAACCGTAATAATTTCGAAGCGTACTCTGCTTCTGCCTCTGCCAGTCCGGATGTATCGTCGACCGGCGGTAAAAAAAGTCCCTTTATCTCATTTTTTTCCATATATTCAAAAAAGTATGGAGAATAATAATGATCATAGTGAGAATGAGAAAAAAGCAAATAATCCACATTGGCAAGCTCTCCCTTACCCTGCTTCATCTGTTTCCATGCCCACTCCGGCAAATCCGTAAAATTCTTTCCCAAATCTTTATATAAACCATCCAACAGTATCCGAACACCCTTGTGCACAACCAAAACGGCTGTATTCGAAACCAGTATGGCATAACTCTTCTGTCCCATAACGTCCTCCAACCTGAATATTCCATACCTAATCCACATCGAAAAAATCTATCCATTTACCCCTTATAAAAAGAAAGGCGGTGTCCAAACACCGCCCTCCGAAAACTTTTATTTCTGCTTTGGTGCAAAGATGAATACTTCCAAGTCCTCATCGTATCCACGACCCATTTCCATGCCGTCAATTTCGCCGATGATAACATCAACTGTCATAAGCACCTTGTTACCTTCGATTAAGTGTCCGCCATGTCCTGTTCCGTGTTGATCACTCAAACCATAATGTACATGAAGCAATGTTGTTCCTTCTGCGTCATGACAAATCATACCGGATAAGCTCACCAATTCAATCGGTCCGCGCAAAACAATTGCTTCGCCATAACCATAGCCCGCTTTTTTGTCTTTTAATGGTACAGGATTAAAGAACTGTGCTCCATCCAAACTGCCGATACCGCTTAAGATAACGCCATCTTTGATGCCATAATCCGCACAAATCTTTTCCAAGCCCAAAAGAACATCCTCGCCGGGGCTCATTCTTGCTGCAACAATTCTTTTAATATTGCCTTGTGCTGTTGAAATCATAATCTCTGCTCCTCTCCATCTTACCTTTACTTTTGACTTTTATTTTACCTCAATGCCCATTTCTTTCTCGTAAACCTTCACGAGTGCGCATTGGTCTTCGTTAATTAATCCGGCATCTTCCATCTTGTTCATGCAATCCAAAACATATTTACTCATAGGAATCTCAACACCCATGTCATCCGCCAGCCGCACTGCATTTTTCATATCCTTTTGATGCACAGCAATTCTTGCACTTGCAGAGAAGTCTCTGCTGATGATTTTTGGCACCTTAATATCCATAACTGCATTTTGAGCAAAACCGTCCTTAATTGCACGATATAAAACGTCAGGATCAATACCGGCTTTTGTCGCATATGCAAATGCTTCAGACACAGCAACCAAATTACAACCAACAATCATGTTGTTCGCCAGCTTCGCAACATCGCCGCAGCCGCTTTCGCCCATGTAAGTCACTCGTGCGCCTACACAATCCAGCAAAGGTTTCATTTCGTCGAAAACTTCCTTTTCACCGCCGGACATAACAACCAAGGTCGCCTCAACTGCGCCAATCTCGCCACCGCTTACAGGGCAATCTAATAATGTCATGCCAGCCTCTTTTGCCAGAGGGAATAGCGTGCGAATAACGCCGGGTGCCGTGGAGCTGAAATCAACGATTATGGTTCCTGCCTTTGCAGCCGCAATGATATCTTTCGTAACACGCTCAACCAGTTCGTTCTTGGGCAGACATAAGAAAATAACATCACATGTCTTATATATCTCTGTTGCATCTGCCGTCGCTTGTCCGCCGGCCTCAGCAAACTTCACGCGAGATGCCTCAACCACGTCAAATCCCAAAACATCTTGCCCGCTTTTCTTTAGAATATTTGTTGCCATGGGAAGTCCCATAATTCCCATACCGACAAAGCCTAACTTCTTCATACAATTCCTCCTCCGCCATTCTCTCTTTTTGCCAATGGGTTCTTTTGCCCTGCAAAAGAACCCATATTTAAAATGAGGTAACTATTCTATTTATTTGGAATATGAATTGCTCTCTTTTCAGATGCCAATGCTGCTTCTCTTATTGCTTCTGTCACAGTCGGATGTGCATGAATGGTAGCAATAATGTCTTCCACTGTTGCTTCCATACCGATTGCCAGTGCACATTCGCCGATTAAATCGGTTGCTCTTGGGCCAACAATATGAACGCCCAAAACTTCTTTGTATTCCGCACCAACAATAAACTTAATCATGCCCTGTCCACCGTTCATAATCAGAGCCTTGCCATTTGCCATCAGCGGGAATTTGCCTACTTTATAAGCAATCCCTTGCTCTTTCGCCTGGTCTTCTGTTAAACCAACACCTGCGAATTCAGGATCTGTGTAAACACAAGAAGGATTCGTTTTTCCATCATAAACCGCGCTGTGACCCAATGCATTCTCAGCCGCAAGTTCGCCCTGCGCACTCGCAACATGCGCCAACATAACCTTGCCCAGACAATCGCCGATCGCATAAACATTGGGCACATTGGTTTCCATTTTATCATTTACAGAGATACGGCCTCTGTCATGAGCAATGCCAACAGCATCCAGATTTAATGCCTCTGTGTCTGTTCTTCTGCCAACAGCAACCAGAACTTTCTCTGCTTCAAAAGCTTGTACTTTGCCACCAACTTCAACATTCACCTTCGCGCCAACGTTCGCCGCTTCCACAGACTGCACTTTCGCTTCGGTCATGATTTTAACGCCTTTTGCTTCCATTGACTTGCGAACCATCGCTGTCAATTCGCCATCCATCATTGGCAATAACTTCTCAGCCGCCTCGACAACCGTTACATCCGCACCAAAGCGAGAGTACACCGTTGCCAACTCGATACCGATAACGCCGCCGCCAATAACAACCAATGTTTTCGGAATGCTATCAAAAGAAAGCGCACCTGTAGAATCCACACAGTTTGCATTTTCTTTCACCCCGGGAATTGGAGGTGCTGCGGGAACGGATCCGGAAGCTATGATGATTTTATCAAAAGTCAAGCTTTCTTTGGAACCATCATTTTTCGCAATTGCAAGTGTGTCCTTGCCGGAAAAAGAAGCTGTTCCTTCGATTACTTTGATTTTATTTACTTTCATCAATCCTGTTACGCCACTAACCAATTGCTCTGTAATGGAAGATTTCTTTGCCTGAACCTTTTTCCAGTCCACGCCCTTCACTTCAACATTGATACCAAATTCAGCCATTTCCTTCGCTTCAACCAAAGCTTCCGCGGAGTGTAACAATGCCTTTGTAGGAATGCAGCCCACATTTAAGCAAGTGCCGCCCAATCTATTTTTTTCAATCAACGTTACCTGCGCACCCAACTGTGCCGCAGAAATTGCCGCAACATAGCCGCCAGGACCGCCGCCGATAACAGCAACCGTTGTCTTTCCTTCTTTTTTGGGTACCGGAACTGCTGCTGCCACTGGCGCTGGCGCCGCTGGTGCTCCGCCTTCGCCTGCTGCACCAATGTATGCCAAAGTGCCTCTAACCGGAACGTCTTCACCCTCTTGGGCTACAATTTTAATCAAGGTTCCCTCTTCTTCACTGGCAACCTCGCTTGTTAACTTGTCTGTTGTAATCTCCAAAAGAACATCGCCAACTTTAACGCTGTCCCCCTCTTTTTTGATCCATCTGGAAACTGTACCTTCTTCCATCGTAAGACCAAGTTGAGGCATCTTTACCTCTACCGCCATTCTGAATTCCTCCCTAACGTTTTCTATAACTTCTAACGCTATGTGTTATAAAAAAGAATGGCCTCCGCCGGCAGCTGCCGACGGAAGCGCACCTTTTGATTTATCTTTCGTACCTTCTTGATTTATCTTTTGTATGTTACGCAAAAACGAGACTATCTATATCAATTACAGTAAAATTGTCATCGGATTTTCCATCAAATCTCTGATCGCCAACTCAAATTTAGCCGCTGTTGCGCCATCAATCACTCTGTGGTCAAATGTAAAGGAAATTCTCATGAACTGTCTCTTGGAGATGTTTCCTTCATCATCCATAACCAATTCATCCTGTGCCGCACAAACGCCAAGGATACCGGAATCAGGCTGATTGATGATAGGGTCAAATGTTTCAACACCGAACATACCCAAATTGGAGATGGAGAATGTAGAACCTCTATACTCGTCCATGTTCAATTTGTTTGCTCTTGCTCTTTCTGCCAAATCTTTAGATGTCGCAGAAATTTCATCTAAGCCCATTTTATCTGCATCTTTGATAACAGGAACAATTAATCCATCATCCAACGCAACTGCCATACCAATATTCACATGCGCACGTTTGATAATTTTGTCGCCATCCAATGTTACCAGGATATGTTTGTTGTTTTTCAGTGCTTTCGCAACTGCCTTCAAAATGAAGTCATTCAGGGAATATTTTACACCTAAATCTTCATTCATCTGTTTACGGAACTTAATTAAGTTTGTTACGTCGATTTTTACATTTTGTGTTACACTAGGAATCTCTCTGCGAGATTGGCTCATACGCTCAGCAACAACTTTTCTCATGCCTGTCAATTTTGCAACTTCGTCGCCATCCATTAACTCCACATTGCCGGAAACCGCAACAGGTGCAGAAGCCACTGACGCTGTTGGTGCTGCTGCTACCGGAGCCGCTGCCGCAGGTGCGTTTTTCGCCGCTGCCAAAATGTCCTTTTGTGTAATACGTCCCGCAGGGCCGCTGCCCTGAACATTTGTGTAATCAACGCCCATTTTTGCGGCCGTTTTCTTTGCTAATGGAGAAATACGAACTCTTCCACCGGCAACCGTAACAACAGGAACCGGCGCCGCCACAGGTGCTGCTTCAACTACCGGCGCAGCGGCAACAACAGGAGCAGGCGCTGCTGCTCCGGCGGATTCGTTTGCATCGCCAATATAGCCTAAAATTCCCATTACAGGAATATCTTCGCCTTCTTGCGCTACAATTTTAATCAGTGTGCCTTCGTATTCGCTCTCTACTTCGCTTGTCAATTTATCTGTCGTGATTTCTAAAATCACGTCGCCTTTTTTCACTGCATCGCCTTCTTTTTTTACCCATGTAGTAACAGTACCTTCTTCCATGGTAAGGCCAAGCTGAGGCATTTTGATTTCAAAAGCCATGGTTTTCCCTCCTTAAATTTTTATCTTACTTGTTTAAAACTTTCTTTACCGCTTTTACGATATCTGCAGGTTGAGGGAAGTTTTCATCCTCCAACGTAGGGCTGAACGGAGAAACGATGTTCAAACCACATGCACGTGCCACAGGTGCGTCCAATTCGTCAAACAATTCTTCAGCAATCTGTGCGGAGAGTTCACCTGCATAGCTACCTCTTTTTACTTCTTCAGAAACCACGAGAACATTGTGCGTTTTGGAAACAGATTTCACAATCGCATCCCAATCCAATGGAACCAGCGTACGAAGGTCAAGAATTTCAGCATTGATGCCCTCTTTTGCCAATTCTTCTGCCGCTTCCAAAGCAAAGTTTACTTCACGACTCCAAGTGATAATCGTTATGTCAGTACCTTCCTTCTTCACTGCAGCAACGCCCAAAGGAATTGTGTATTCGCCTTCAGGTATGTCTTCTTTTCTCGCATATAGTAATTTATGTTCTAAGAACATAACAGGATCGTCATCACGAATAGCAGACTTTAATAAGCCTTTTGCATCTTCTGCGGAAGAAGGTGCAACAACTTTCAAACCGGGTGTATGACAGAACAAGTTTTCCATACACTGGGAATGCTGACCGGCATTTCTTCTACCCGCGCCCATAGGCATTCTCAATACCATAGGTACTGTTGCCTGTCCGCCTGTCATATATCTCATTTTTGCAGCTTGATTCAAAATCGGGTCAGCCGCAACGCCAATAAAGTCATTATACATCAATTCCACAACAGGGCGGATGCCTCTCATCGCTGCACCTACTGCCATGCCGCAAAAACCGGATTCGGAAATCGGCGTATCGTATACTCTGTGCTCGCCAAATTCTGCCTGGAAACCAACAGTGATACCAAATACGTTACCCATTTTACCCATGTCTTCACCAAGGATGATTACATTCGGGTCTCTTGTCATTTCTTCATGCAAAGCCTCACCGATTGCCTTGCTGACACTTATTTTCTTGCTCATCTTACAACACTCCTTTCATTGTCGGAAGCGTATACGTCAGTCAACGCTTCGGATGGATCAGGATATTCGGAATTCACAGAAAAATCGTAAGCTGCTGCCATTTCTGCGTCTACGCCAGCTTCAACAGCAAGAAGTTCTTTTTCGGTTGCCACTTTATCTTTTAACAATCTGTTTCTCATTGTAGGAATACAGTCTTTTTCATAAGCTTCTTCCAGATAGGACGCCGGACGATATATTGCAGGGTCGCCGCAGTAATGTCCCTGATGACGGAATGTCATACACTCAACGATGGAAGGACCGTTACCTGCTCTTGCGAATTCAATTGCTTCTTTTGCTGCTTCATATACGACTGTAGGATCGTTGCCATCAACAGTTTTTCCAGGAATATCGTAAGCCAACGCACGAACTGCAATTGTATCTGTATTTGTTACAGAATGGATGTTTGTAGAAACACCATAATTATTGTTTTCGCAAAGGAAAACTACAGGCAATTTCCAAGCTGCCGCCATGTTGATTGCTTCGTGGAATGTACCTTGGTTAGATGCACTATCGCCAAAGAAGCAAACTGTTACGTTTGTGTCACCCCAAACCTTGGATGCCAATGCAGCACCCGCAGCGATTGGAATACCCGCGCCAACGATACCATTTGCGCCCAAAGAACGCAAGCCTTCAACGTCAGCAATATGCATGGAACCGCCCTTGCCTTTGCAGTAACCTGTTTTCTTGCCAAACAATTCAGCAAGCATTCTATCTAAGTCAGCACCTTTTGCCACACAGTGACCATGTCCTCTATGTGTAGATGTCATATAGTCGTTTTTATCCATTGCAAGGCAAACACCCGTTGCCACTGCCTCTTGACCGATACATAAGTGGATATTACCCGCTAACATACCTTTTGTAAAGCAATCAGCCGCTGTGTTTTCGAAAGCTCTGATTCTCAGCATCATACGATACATGTCCACTAGCATTTCTTTTGTGTATTTCTTCTTAGCCAATGTAATCACCCTTTTCTTTATAATTATAAAAAGTTAACAAAATCTTTACTGCCAAAACCATAAAATGCTTGTAACACAATACTATATGCTTGTATTACAAGCGGATTAGCAATCAAAACCGTNAGACTACGGCTCTAATTCAATTTTTGGAGTTTCAATATTTCATCTTGGGAGTTGCAATCCGCNCTTCCCAAGATGAAAATACTTAATCANCCATCAAATATTAATAAATTTGACCAAACATTGTTGGTAAGAACATTGAAATCTGAGGAACNAANGTTAAAATCATCAATGCTACCAAGCCTGCTATTAAGAAAGGAATAATTTTCTTGATAATATTGATAACCGGAATTTCCGCTACATTACAGCCTACATAAAGGTTAATACCTACCGGAGGCGTAATCATACCGATAGCCATGTTAACTGTTAAGAATACACCAGCGTGAATCAAATCAACGCCAATTGCATTTAATACAGGAACGATAATCGGTAATAAGATGTAAAACGCAGAGTTTGCATCCAAGAAACAACCAGCGATCAAGAAAATAACGTTGATGATTAATAAAACCACGATTTTATCTGTACTAATGGAAAGTACAGCTGCTGACAGCTGTGCTGCAACCTGGCTTGTTGTCAAAATCCATGCAAAGATCGCCGCCGCACCAACAATGAACATTACTGTTGCAGAAGAAACTGCAGAGTCCATGAAGATGTTGTAAAGTTCTTTCCATTTGATTTCTTTGTAAATAAAGATACCAACAATCAAACCATAAATAACTGCAATACCGGCTGCTTCTGTCGGTGTAAAGATACCAGCGTAGATACCACCAAGGATGATAACCGGTGTCATTAAGCCCCAGAATGCATCTTTCATTGCTGCCATTCTCTCTTTTGCAGAAGCCTTTGGCTGTTGGATAATGTCTTTGTTCTTTCTGCAATCCCATACTGCTGCATAGTAGTAACAAATACCAACAAGGATACCTGGAAGGATACCAGCAGAGAATAATGCACCTACAGAAACGTCTGTACAAGATGCGTAAACAACGAACGCAATGGAAGGAGGAATGATAATACCGATAGCACCAGAAGCACTAACAAGTGCTGCGGGCAAATCTTTACCATAACCAGCTTCAACCATGGCAGGAATCAAAATCGGACCAATCGCTGCAACTGTCGCAGGGCCGGAACCGGAAATAGCAGCAAAGAAACACGCTACTACTACTACTACTGCCATCAAACCACCTTTACGGTGACCTACACATGCATTTGCAAAGTTAACCAATCTCTTTGAGATACCAGCATATTCCATGATGCTGCCGGCCAAAATAAAGAATGGGATTGCAAGCAATGTAAATTTCGCTACACCTGAGTATAAAATACTAGGAATAACGGACATTGGAAAACCTAGATATGCCAAACCTGCTGCTGAAGCCAGACCTAAAGAAACAGCGATTGGCACGTTTGAAAATACCAATACAAAGAAGATACCAAATAACACTAAAATTGTCATGCTTTTGTACCTCCTTCACTCTTCCAAAATTCCATGCACTGCTTTGTACCTGCCTGAGCAATACGAACCAAGACAAATGCCGCTCCAACAGGCATAGATGCGCCCTGAACTGCCTGTGGTAATCTCAAAACAGGTGTTGTTGCGCCCATGTTAATCTGACCTTGAACCATTTCTATACCATAGTAAAACACGAGTGCCATAAAAATAAAGCTGCAAATCCAAGAAAATGCCGCTGCAATTGCTCTTTGCTTGCCTTTAAATAAATCCGCAAGGAAGCTCATACCCAAGTGTGCGTTTCTCTTGAACCCTGCAGAAGCACCCATCATTGTTACCCAAACGAAAACGGTTACTGTTAATTCTTCTGTAAAAGAAAAGGAACTTGAAAGTAAATATCTAAATGTAACATTTAAAAAGTTCATAACAGCCATGTATGCTAACATGATGATTATGACGGTTTCTTCAAAATAGTCTAAAAGCTTTGCTGCTGCTTTCATCTATATCCACCTTTCTGATTGTCATTTCTTAAATAATTAAATAGTATATATAATAGCCATTTTAGATTTCTATCTCTTCTTTTGTAAACTTTCGGATACAACTTATATCTTTTGCCGTTTCAAGTATATTATGCAAACACATACATCATACATTTGAATTCATAACATAATCCATTGCGTTAAGATTTCTTTATTTTGAATTCTTAACGCAGTAAAAAATAATAAAAAATTCCGTTCTGCATTTCAATATTTTAAGCTTTTGCCCAAAACCTGCCAAAACTTAAAATCCAAGAGGGCAAGAGTAGTTATCTCCCACCCTCTTGGCATTGCATTATGCGTTAAGAATTAAGAATTATTCTTTAATCAAATGCTGCAATTAGTCAAATGTATAACCGAAAGCCGCAAAAGCGTCGTCGCCGAACTGAGCTCTATATTTGTCATATACAGGAATCATAGTAACTTTCATATCTTCAATTCCTTCAGCAGAGAGTTCATTAACTTCTACGCCGATTGCTTCGAATTCTGCAATAATCTGTGCATCCAATGCTCTGGAAGCTGCAACCTGAGTTGCACACGCTGCGATACCAGCTGCGTCAAAAATCGCTTTGTCTTCGTCGCTTAAGCTATTCCATACATTACCACTTACGGAAAGGATAATTGGATCGTAGCAGTAGTTCCAGATAGTCATATATTTCTGAACTTCCTGAACTTTTGCAGATCTGATTGTGTCATAAGGATTTTCCTGTCCATCGATAGCACCCTGCTGTAAAGCTGTAAATACTTCACCGAAAGACATCTGTGTAGGATCAGCGCCCAAAGCCTGGAACACGTCTACTAAGATAGAGATTGCAGGGATTCTGATTTTCAACATACCCATATCCGCTGCGGATGTAATAGGACGTCTGTTGTTTGTAATCTGACGGAAACCATTTTCGCCGATACCAACAACGTGAGCACCTTTAGCTTCGATTGCTGCTCTGATGAACGCACCCCCAGTAGCGCCTTCGTTCATAACATACTCGTCAACGCTGTCATATCCGTTAGGGAACAACCAAGGCATACTAACTACGGAAAGTTCAGGAACAACGTTAGAGATGATCATGGAAGAGTGAAGATCAACGTCAGTAATGCCGTTGAACAACATTTCTACACCTTTTGTCTGATCGCCTGCTGCTAACTGCTCATTTGGGTATAATTCAATAATGAATCTACCTTCTGTTTCTGCCTCAACAATTGCTTTGAATTCCTGTGCTGCAACCATCCAAACACTTGTTTCAGAAGGCGTAATCGCCATTCTTAAAGTTCTTGTTTGTACACTGTCGCCTTCGCTGCTACCGCCACCGTTATTGCCGCCGCCGTTGTTACCGCCGCCGCATGCTGCCATGGAGATCGCCATTACCGCACACATTACGCCTGCAAATAATCTTTTTTTCATTCTTTTACCCTCCTCATGTTTCTGGTTCTTTCGAGTTTTTTATTTTTTGTTGCTCTTCTTTTGCCTCATCTTTCGATTAAAACAGCAAAATTTTATCTTTCGTACCTATCTCGGCAAAAAGCCGAATCGTCTTTCGCGTACATACTGTAAATCATGCACACTTTATAAAAAAATCACAAGCTGTGACTCTTCTATCGCTTTTGTTTTTCTCACTTGCTAAAATATGCGACATGGTAATATGTGTTGTCGCAAAACAGATAATCATGCGCCAATTTCGGCTTTTTCCCAATCAAATATGTATATAACAGTTGATGCTCTTCTGCCAACACTGCCAACGGCTTGTCGCTCAGCCTAATAATCTCTTCCATATAATGAAAGAAGAACTCTTTTGTTTGAAGCATTGCATTGTATAGAAACACATTTCTCGCACCTTTAATAATAGCCATGTGAAACTCAAAGTCATACTTCGTAAAACTCAGTTCACTGCCAGCGCTCGCCGCCTCCTGCATTTTAAGCAATAGGCGGTGCAACTCTTCTTCATCTTCTTTCGTCGCTCTTCGAACAAAAAAATCAATCGCTTTAAATTCAATTGCCTGTCTGAATTCGAAAAACTCTTTAAAATCCTCACTGCTGATATCTGTTGCATGAGGTATCTCTGCATCCGCCGCATACCGCGCCGGATCTTTATGCACAAAAGAGCCCACGCCTTGCATCGTTGCAATGATTTCACTGCCTTGCAAATTCTGAAGCGCTGCTCTTACACTCGTTCTGCTCACACCAAACATACTGCATAACTTGCTTTCGGATGGCAACTTATCTCCGACTTTCCACTCACCATCAGTAATCTTCGCAATGATTTGGTTGTAAACCTCATCACTCAATGACACTCTTCCTTTATAGTAATCCACGATTCCTCTCCACTCCCATATGGCTACCCTGCCTGAATAAAACCCGTAACAAAATTTTCGGAGATTTTTTCGCCGACTTCATTTATGTCTGTTATATACGTTTTTGTACCATGTATTACTTGTAATATAAGTTACCACATTGCTATGCGTTATTCAACGATGCTTTTGTACAAACAAATATACATTTTTTCGTGAAAAAAATCTAAAAACGACAAAATTGAATACTTTCAAAGGCAGATTCTCTAGTTAATTATATTATTTCTTATTTTTTTTAGTAAACACTCCCACTAAGATAAATTGAATTTATCCAACCATTTCTTTTTGTTATACGCTATGAAAATATAATCACCGAAACCTCTCTTTTTACGACAAAAACCCATCCTGCAAACGTAATTGTTTTAGATGGGTTTTGTCATCGTATTCACTTTTGTGAAAATATTTATTTATAGTACTTTATGGCAGAGGCAAATAATTTCATATCATAATTGCCCTCCACATTTTTATACAAGCCCTCTCCGATTCTCTCTGAATGCCCCATTTTTCCAATCACACGTCCATCTGGAGAAATCAGACCTTCAACGGCATATACAGAACCGTTTGGATTGTATTGAATGTCCATTGCCGGCATGCCATTTTGATCAACATACTGTGTCAATATCTGTCCCTTTTCAGTCAGTCGCTTTACCAATGCTTCTGATGCCAGCAACCGCCCCTCTCCATGAGAAATCGGCACCGTAAAGATGTCGCCCACGTCCACATTCATCAGCCAGGGAGATGCGTCGGAGGCCACTCTGGTACGTACCAATTTGGATTGATGCCGTCCAATCACATTGTAGCTCAAAGTCGGCGAATTCTCATCTGTATCTACAATCTCTCCAAAAGGCACAAGTCCCAACTTAATCAGCGCCTGGAAACCGTTGCAAATACCGCATATCAAGCCGTCTTTTTCTTTTAATAACCTTGTTACAACATCTCTTACCTCAGGATTTCTGAAAAAAGCAGTGATAAACTTCCCAGACCCATCAGGCTCGTCCCCGCCCGAGAAACCACCGGGTATAAAGACCATTTGCGTCTGCTCTGCCATCTTTACAAAACGCGTAATAGAATCGGCAATGCCTGCGGATGACAAATTATTGATTACAAATATCTCCGCCTTTCCGCCGGCCTTCTCCACCGCTTTCGCAGAATCGTACTCGCAGTTTGTACCCGGAAAAACAGGAATCAAAACCTTCGGCTTTGGCACAGATATCAATGCCTTATATTTTGTCTCTGTAACAAAAGAAACGATTGGAATTTCCACAGACTTCGAACATGTATTACAGGTATAAATCTCTTCTAATTTTGTTTCGTATGAGTTAAATGCTTCCTCAAAGGAAACTTCACTTGTATTACATATGAACGATTTCTCATGCGTTGTCATGCCCAAATGAATCCCGATATTGACATCTTCCGTCGTTTCCAATACAAAGCTTCCGTATTGATATTCAAACAGCAGGTCCATCGCCACACCCTCAGCAACACAAAAACCTATCTCATTGCCCATGGACATCTTCAAGAGTGCCTCGGCAACTCCGCCATAAGTGGGTGTATATGCCGAAAAAATCTTTCCGCTTCGCATCAATTGTGTAACAACCTCGAAATTTTCCTTCAAACTCGCCGCTGTTGGCAAACCCGTTTCATCGTACACCGGAGACAATAAAATCACTTTATGATTCGCTCCCTTAAATTCGGGCGAAATGATATAATCCACTTCTTCCGTTGTCACAGCAAAAGAAACCAGCGCTGGCGGTACATCGATATGCTCAAACGTTCCGCTCATAGAATCTTTTCCGCCTATCGCCGCAATGCCAAGACCTGCCTGCGCTTTAAACGCACCCAACAGTGCCGCCATCGGCTTGCCCCAACGCACAGGGTCTTTTCCGGGTTTCTCAAAATACTCCTGAAAAGACAAATAAACATCCTCAAACGCGGCTCCCGCCGCAATCAATTTTGTCACAGACTCCACAACCGCCAAATAAGCACCATGGTATGGACTGGCTTCGGAAACAAAAGGATTGTATCCCCAAGCCATTAACGAACAAGTCGTTGTATCCGCCTTTTCCACAGACACTTTATTCACCATTGCTTGAATCGGCGTCCTCTGTTCTCTGCCGCCAAAAGGCATCAATACAGTTCCTGCGCCAATCGTGGAATCAAACCGTTCAGACAATCCCCGCTTGGAGCAAACATTCAAATCTTGTGCCAAATCCAAAAAGCCTTTTCTGAAATCCGACACCGCCCGTTTGGGAATTTCTTTTATCTTTTGCGGTGCGATATCAATATGCTTCTCTGCACCATTGGAATCCAAAAATGTACGGGATATATTCACAATATTTTTGTCATTCCATTTCATAATCAGATATGGATGCGCTTTCACTTTTGCAACAACTGTCGCCTCCAGATTTTCTGCGTACGCCAACTCCTTAAAACGTGCCACATCCGCCGCCGCAACCACAACCGCCATTCTCTCTTGCGATTCACTGATTGCAAGCTCCGTACCATCTAAACCATCATATTTCTTCGGCACTGCATTTAAATTGATTTCCAGCCCATCTGCCAGTTCGCCAATCGCAACAGAAACTCCGCCCGCACCAAAATCGTTGCATCGTTTGATCAGACCCGATGCCTCTGCGTTACGGAACAAACGCTGAATTTTTCTTTCTTCGGGGGCATTGCCTTTTTGTACCTCCGCCCCACAGCTTTCCAAGGACTCAACTGTATGTGATTTTGACGAACCGGTTGCACCGCCGCAGCCGTCACGCCCCGTACGTCCGCCCAGCAGAATGATGATATCTCCGTCAAGCGGCTGTTCTCTGCGTACATTCTTCGCCGGTGCCGCACCAATCACCGCACCGATTTCCATACGCTTTGCCACATACCCGTCATGATAAATTTCATCTACCTGACCTGTCGCCAATCCAATTTGATTGCCGTATGCGCTGTATCCGCTCGCCGCTGTCGTAACAATTTTACGTTGGGGCAATTTCCCCGGAATGGTTTCAGAAATAGGTGCCAACGGATTTCCCGCACCCGTCAGGCGCATTGCCGCATATACATAAGAACGCCCCGAAAGCGGGTCGCGAATCGCGCCGCCAACACAAGTCGCCGCCCCTCCAAAGGGCTCAATCTCCGTAGGATGGTTGTGTGTCTCGTTTTTAAAAAGCAATAGCCAAGGCTCTTTTTTTCCATCCACACTGACATCTATCTTCACCGTGCAGGCATTGATTTCATCAGAAACATCCAGTTTTTCCAATTGCCCGATTTGACGCAGATATTTCGCCACAATCGTACCCAAATCCATTAAATTCACAGGCTTTGTTCGCCCAATATCCTCACGCATTTGAAGATATTCATTGTACGCGTCCTGTAACAGCTGATCTTCAAAACACACACTATCAATCGTTGTCAAAAATGTTGTATGCCGGCAGTGGTCAGACCAATATGTATCAATCATTTTGATTTCCGTTATTGTCGGATCACGCTTTTCCGAAACAAAGTATGCCTGACACGTTTTGATATCATCCAAATCCATAGCCAGACCCAGTTCTTTTATAAATTGGTTCAGCGCATTTTCATCCAAATTGCAAAATCCGTCCATAACGGCCACTTCTGTAGGGATTTCATATTGCACTTGCAGCGTTTGAAAAGCTTCCAATGTTGCCTCTCTGCTCTCAACCGGATTGATTACATATTTCTTAATCGCATCCAACTCTGACTCGGTCAAAGCCCCTTCAAGAAGATATACTTTCGCTGTACGCACAACCGGACGTTCCTGCTTCGAAATGATCTGAATACATTCTGCTGCCGAATTTGCCCGCTGATCGAACTGTCCCGGCAAATATTCCACTGCGAACACCGTGCCGTCGGTTTTTGGCATCTCTTCATAAACCTCATCCAGCTGAGGCTCAGAAAATACCGTTTTCACGCAAGAATCAAATAGATTCTTCTCAATCTTCTCCACATCATAACGATTTAGCAGGCGCAATCCCGTTAAAGACGAAATGCCTAAAAGATGGATAATATCACCATAGAGAGAATCCGCTTCCGCCTGTAATCCATTCTTCTTTTCCACGTAGATTCTGTAAACCATATCGATTACACCTCCGCCGCAAGGGCTTTCTGTCCAATATCTTTACGGTAATATGCCTGCTCAAACTGTATGCCTTCAACGGTTTCGTATGCCTTCTTCATTGCTTCTCCCAGTGTATCCGCAACCTCCGTCACCCCTAAAACACGTCCCCCGCTTGTTACCAGCACGCCATCTTTCATCTGCGCTCCGGCAACAAAAATTTGCTCACCCCGTTCGGGCAGCGTAATCGAGAAACCCGTTTTATAACTTACCGGATACCCTGCGGAGGCCATGATTACACAGCATGCAGACTTTTGTGCGAACTTTATTTGTGCCTCTGACAAAGTACCCTTTGCCACATGCTCCATAATCGTCAGCAAGTCGCTTTCCAGGAGCGGCAGTACAACTTGCGTTTCCGGATCGCCGAATCGGCAATTATATTCTATCACTTTCGGGCCATTGCTTGTCAGCATCAAGCCGAAATATAAACAGCCTTTAAAGGTTCTGTCTTCCTTATTCATCGCATCCATGGTCGGAAGAAAAATTTTCTCCATACATTCTTTTGCCAATTCTTCAGTATAGTACGGGTTTGGCGCAATCGTACCCATGCCCCCTGTGTTCAGGCCCTTATCTCCATCCAACGCACGCTTATGATCCATCGAAGAGACCATCGGAACCATCGTTTCCCCATCCGTAAATGCCAATACCGACACTTCCGGACCTGTCAGAAATTCTTCAATTACAATACTGTCTCCGCTTGCACCAAAAACCTTATCCTCCATCATGGAACGCACTGCCTGCCTCGCATCTTCGCGATTTTCCGCAATCATGACACCTTTTCCCAGCGCCAATCCGTCAGCCTTGATGACTGTGGGCATCGGTGCCGTCTCCAAATATGCAAGTGCCGCCTCCATGTTGTTATAAATTGCATACGCTGCTGTCGGTATACTATATTTTTTCATCAAGTCCTTAGAGAACACCTTACTGCCTTCAATAATTGCCGCCTTTTTATTGGGTCCAAAACAAGGAATGCCTTCTGCCTCCAAAACATCTACCGCACCCAAAACCAACGGGTCATCGGGCGCAACCACAGCAAAGTCAATCTGTCTCTCTTTTGCAAAGGCGACCATACCTTCCAGATCATTCGCAGCAATGTTTACGCAAACAGCGTCCTTCTCCATTCCGCCGTTTCCAGGCAAAACGTATAACTCTATCACTGCATCATTTTCTTTTATTTTTTTCACGATGGCATGTTCACGCCCGCCGCCGCCAATAACCATAACTTTCAAATTCCGTTGCCCCCTTATCAGTGGTGGAATAATCTCATACCCGTAAACGCCATAACCATACCAAAACGGTTACATGTTCCGATAACATGATCATCACGAATAGAGCCGCCCGGCTCAGCAATATAGCTTACGCCGCTTTTCGCCGCCCGCTCAATATTATCGCCGAAAGGAAAAAACGCATCACTGCCCAACGCTACTCCTGTAATCGTATCTAAATACGCACGTTGTTCTTCTTTTGTAAATACCTCCGGCTTTTCGGAAAAGACATTTTGCCAAGCTCCATCCGCCAACAAATCATTGTAGTCCTCGGAAATATAAATATCAATGGCATTGTCACGGTCAGGCCGCCCAACCGTTGGTAAAAACGGTAAGTTCAACACTTTTTTATGTTGACGCAAGTGCCAAATATCTGCCTTACTGCCCGCCAATCTTGTACAATGGATACGCGATTGCTGCCCCGCTCCAACACCAATCGCCTGTCCGTCCTTCGCAAAACAAACGGAGTTTGACTGTGTATATTTCAACGTAATCAAGGCAATGATCAAATCTCTCTTCGCCTCTGCCGTCAGGTTCTTATTTTCTGTCACGACCTGATCAAGCAAGGCTTCGTTTATTTCAAAGTCATTTCTTCCCTGCTCAAACGTGATACCATAAAGCTGCTTTTTCTCTTGTTTTTCAGGAACGAAATTTGGATCAATTTGCACGATATTGTAGTTTCCGTTGCGCTTGCTCTTTAGAATTTCCAGCGCTTCCTTTGTATAGCCCGGAGCAATGATACCATCAGAAACCTCTCTTTGAACCAATTTCGCTGTGGTTCGGTCACAAACGTCACTCAGCGCAATCCAATCGCCGAAGGAGCACATTCTGTCGCACCCTCTCGCCTTTGCATATGCCAACGCAACCGCCGAATCATCTAACCCCTCAATATCGTCTACGAAACATGCCTTTTTCAAATCCGCGCTCATGGGTATGCCCACTGCTGCTGATGTGGGGCTCACGTGCTTGAACGATGTCGCCGCGGGTACGCCCAGCGCCTCTTTCAATTCCTTCACCAACTGCCAACTGTTAAAAGCATCCAAAAAATTGATATATCCGGGTTTCCCATTCAAGATTTCAATGGGTAAATTACCTCCGTCAGCCATAAATATCTTTGCCGGCTTTTGATTGGGGTTGCATCCGTATTTCAGCTCAAACTCTTTCATTTCGATTTTCCTCCCCTCGGCCTACACATTCAACTCTGCCTCTATCTCGCCCGTATGCCATTTCGCAACCATAGGCTCCGCTATTTCCTTGAGAAACTCATCTACCTGCGAGACGCTCCTCCCAATATATAACGCCGAATCCAACTCCGCTTGGATCTCTTCCAACGTCAATGGGAAAGCATCATCTGCCGCAATGCGTGCAATCAAATCATTCTGCCTGCCTGCAAGCTTCACCTGCGCTGCCGCACCATGAGAATGAACGCGCAGACGCTCATGCAGCTCCTGACGGTTGCCGCCCTTCTTGACAGATTTCATCAGGATGTTTTCCGTCGCCATAAACGGCAGCTTCTCCATCACCCGACGCGCAATAACCTTATCGTAAACAACCAATCCGGCCGTCACATTCATATAAATATTCAAAATAGAATCTACCGCCAAAAACGCCTCCGCAACCGAAATACGCTTGTTTGCAGAATCATCCAAAGTCCGTTCAAACCATTGCGTTCCCGCTGTCAATGCAGGATTCAAAGAATCCACAATCACGTATCTCGCCAAAGCGGAAATGCGCTCACTGCGCATCGGATTTCTCTTATAAGGCATTGCCGAAGAACCAATCTGGTCTTTCTCAAAAGGTTCCTCCATTTCTTCAAACGCCTGTAAAATGCGCATATCGTTGGAAAATTTGTAAGCACTCTGTGCAAATCCGGAAAGCGTTGCCAGAACGTACGCATCGACCTTTCTGGAATACGTTTGTCCCGATACCGGCACACAACCCTTAAAGCCCATTTCCCGGGCAATCATTTCTTCCATCTGCTTTATTTTCTTTTCATCGCCTTCAAAAAGCTCCATGAAACTTGCTTGTGTGCCCGTTGTGCCTTTGGAACCCAACAGTAACAAGCCGTCCAAACGGTGCTCCAACTCCTCTATATCCTGACACAATTCATAAATCCAGAGGGTCGCCCGTTTGCCTACCGTCGTCAATTGCGCAGGCTGTAGGTGTGTATAACCCAAACATGGCAAATTCTTATATTCTCTTGCGAAAGCCGATAGGTTTTTCACCACCTGCGCCGCCTTTTTTAAGATAATCTCAGATGCCCCTTTTATAATAATCACATCCGTATTGTCTCCAACATAGCAAGATGTCGCACCCAAATGAATGATCGCCTCTGCCTTCGAACATTGCTGTCCATAAGCATAAACATGGCTCATAACATCATGACGAACAACTTTTTCCCGCTCCTGCGCCACTTCGAAATTAACATCATCTTTGAAGCGCTCCAATTCCGCAATTTGCTCATCCGTAATGTCCAAACCCAAGACCTTTTCCGCTTTCGCCAAAGCAATCCAGAGCTTACGCCATGTACGGAATTTAAATCCCTCCGAAAACACCGCCTGCATCTCCTTGCTGGCATAACGTGTAGAAAAGGGCGAAATATATGTATCCTTATCGTCATTCATTCGAAAAACTCCTTATTGGTTCTTGTTTATCATACGGTTTTCTATCTTCCCTGTTTCCAAATCCAGAAATCTAACATAAAGAGAAATTTTGTTCTCGCCATCCAAGTTCTCCCAAATTTCTTTGGTAAATACATCAATATCATCGGGAATCGCCACTCGTTCAGGCTCACCCTGAAATGTCGGTAACGGATTGCCATCGCAAACGTATGTATGAATAAAATGTCCCATACCATTTAACGGTTCAAACGAGAACGTATATCTGTTGCAGGCCGAACCATCCGCATCCGCACTCTTCAAAATGCTCATCTTATAGGTGAAATCATTCTCTGAAAAATCAAGAATCCCACTGATTCTGGGCGTTAGATTCGGTGCATCCGGTTCAAAGCATCTTGTCTGTAGTGCATCCTCAAAACGCTTGCCATCCTTGACAAAATCATACACCGTGTCCGTCTGGTCACCGTTCGTCACAATCAATTGGTTCTCAAAACATTTGATTGGCGAATAGATGATCAAAGATGGGTCTTCAACTTTAGATTCGTCAAACGGATAAATCAACACTTCGTTATCATCCTTCTCCACAAACACGCGGTTACGGCTATTTTCGCTGCGTCCCATAATGAAATAGGCAACCGCAGCAGACTTTCCGCTCTGGGATTTCCCGATGATGATACCCCGCCCAACATAGGGATCCTTCAGCAGTTCAGAGATTGGATTTATTTGATAAATATTCATTCGCATTCCCTCACTTGTAATTTCTTTGCCACCGCTTCCACCGCCCTGGGCAGCAGAATCCACTCTGCATCCTCCATAACCCTGCGCTGCAACATTTCGGGCGTGTCGCCATCTTTCACCTCAACCGCTTTTTGCGAGATAATCTCTCCGCCGTCAGGAATTTCATTGACATAATGCACTGTGGCACCAACCACTTTTACACCGTACGCCAAAGCTGCCTCATGCACCTTCAATCCATAATACCCCTTACCGCAAAAAGCAGGAATCAGGGATGGATGAATGTTGATGATTCTCTTTGGGTACGCGGATGTGAAACCTGCGCTTAAAATCGCCATAAACCCCGCAAGAACAATCAAATCTATGTCATATTCCATCATAACGGCTTTCATTTTTTCCTCATACGCCTGTTGAGAAGAAAACTCACTACGCTTTACAACCTCTGTTGCAATGCCGTTTTCTTTTGCTCTTATCAAGGCGTATCCATTCTCATTGCTGCTCAGAACAAGGACAATTTCTCCGCTGGGAATTTCGTCTCGCTTCGCAGCGTCGATCAACGATTGCAAATTTGTACCGCCACCGGAGACAAAAACCGCAATCCGTGTCTTTAGCATAAAATCACGCCCTCGTCAGAGGAGATTACTTCACCCATAATATAAGCATCTTCGCCGTTAGCTTGAAGAATCTCCAACGCCTTTTGTGCATCTTCTTTCGCAACAATGACACTCATGCCCACACCCATATTGAATGTATTGAACATATCCCGTTCCGGAATATTTCCTCTTTTCGCAATCAAGTCAAAGATAGGCAGGATTTTCAGCATACCCCTGTCAATCCTTGCACCAAAACCCTTTGGCATACTTCTCGGAATGTTTTCGTAAAACCCGCCGCCTGTAATATGGGAAACGGCCTTCACTTTTACCTCCTCAAACAATGCCAACATCGGTTTTACATAAATCTTTGTCGGCGCAAGCAAGACTTCACCAATGGATTTTTCGTCCAATTCTGCTACCGGCACTTTCATATCAGCGCTTTCTACATCCAGCACACGGCGTACCAGAGAAAAGCCGTTGGAATGCACACCACTGGATGGCAGAGCAATAATTACATCTCCTGCCTTCATGGTCTTGTTGTCTAAAATTTTATCCTTATCCACAACGCCAACCGAAAATCCAGCCAAATCATACTCATCTTCGGGGTAGAATCCGGGCATTTCCGCCGTCTCTCCACCAACCAACGCACAGCCCGCCTGTACACAACCCGCCGCAACGCCGGAAACAATAGATGCCACTTTTTCGGGAAAATTCTTTCCTACCGCTATATAGTCCAAAAAGAATAATGGCTTCGCACCGCAGCAAATAATATCATTTACACACATTGCCACGCAATCAATGCCCACTGTATCATGCTTATCCATCAAAAAAGCAATCTTCAGTTTCGTACCAACGCCGTCTGTACCGCTAACCAGCACAGGCTTTTGAATACCTGTTAAATCCAACTCAAATAAACCGCCAAAACCACCGATGCCTGACATGACGCCGGACGTCATCGTTTTTGCGATATGCTGCTTCATCAATTCTACCGCCTCATATCCTGCCGTAATGTCAACGCCTGCGGCTTTATAACTCTCGCTATAACTTTTCATTTTTGTCGGCTCCTCTCTCACTCAGCTTACATTCAAAGCGATTCTTTCCCTGCTCCATCGGTGTACTCGTCGGATATGTCCCATCAAAGCAGGCCGCACAATACCCTTCACCCTTTGCAGTTCCAATCAGCATTGCCAAATGATCGATATTTAAATATCCCAAACTGTCAACCCCGATAATATCTCGAATTTCCTCCATCGTATGATTGCAGGCAATCAAATTCTCCTGAGAATCCACATCCGTCCCATAATAGCATGGATACAAAAATGGAGGTGCAGAAGAGCGCATGTGTACTTCTGTTGCGCCGACATCCCGCAGAAGCTTTACGATTCTCGCACTCGTTGTTCCTCTGACAATCGAATCGTCCACCAGTACTACCCGCTTCCCTCTGACTGTATCCGCAATCACATTCAGCTTAATACGAACCTTATCCTCCCGCACTTTCTGCCCCGGCGCGATAAACGTACGCCCAATGTACTTGTTTTTTATAAAACCGATACCGTAGGGAATACCTGACTGTCTGGAATAACCAATCGCTGCGTCTAACCCGGAATCAGGCACACCGATAACCACATCCGCTTGAACCGGATGCTCCAACGCCAAACAAGCCCCTGCTTTCACACGAGCTTCATGCACACTGACCCCTTCCACGCAAGAATCCGGTCTCGAAAAATAGATATACTCAAATACACAAATGGTCGGTTTTGTCTTTCCGCAATGCTCTGTAATCGTACGGACACCATCCCCATCGAACACAACAATCTCTCCGGGGAAAATATCCCGAACAAATTTCGCACTGACTGCATCCAGCGCACAGCTTTCCGAAGCCACAACGTAGCTGCCGTCTTCCGTGACACCATAGCACAGCGGGCGGAATCCGTTTTTGTCCCTTGCCGCAATCATTTTTGATGCAGACAACATCACCAATGAATATGCGCCGTCAATACGGTGCATCGCACGGTTAACCGCTTCTTCAATCGAAGGCGCGCTCAATCGTTCCTTCGTTATAATATAAGAGATAACTTCCGTATCACTGGTTGTATGGAAAATAGAACCTTGCATTTCTAATTCCCGCCTTAACTCCATCGAGTTGACCAAATTGCCATTGTGCGCCAAAGCCAGACGGCCTTTGATGTGATTCACAACAATCGGCTGCGCATTTACACGCTCATTTCCGCCCGTGGTTCCGTAGCGCACATGACCAATGGCCATATTTCCTTCCCCAAGACCACGCATAATCTCAGGTGTAAATACATCATTTACCAACCCATTATCCTTATGATGTTCAAATAAACCATCATCATTCACAACGATACCGCAAGATTCCTGACCCCGGTGCTGCAAAGCAAACAACCCGTAGTACACCGTTGATGCAACACTTGCTTTTCCCTTTGCAAAAACACCAAATACACCACATTCCTCGTGTATCTTATTCATATCCATCCTCGCACCTCATCTATCTGCTCTTTTTGGGGTTTATTCACCTAACAACCGCTTCAATATCTCTTGGTACGCATCCTCTACATCTCCTAAATCACGGCGGAAACGATCTTTATCCAGTTTTTCGCCTGTCGCATCGTCCCAGAATCGGCACGTATCCGGAGAAATTTCATCTGCTAACACAACTTGTCCATCTGCTGTCTTACCAAATTCCAACTTGAAATCAATCAATTCTATATTCACTTTTTTTAGGTAATCGCTTAATATTTCGTTGATTCTCAGGGCATATGCTGCAATCAACTCCAGCTCCTCTTTGGTGGCAAAATCCATAGCCAAAATATGGTATTCATTCACCATCGGGTCACCCAAATCATCATCTTTATAACAAAACTCCAAAACAGTACGCGCCATCTTAACTCCCTCGTCCAAGCCCAAGCGTTTTGCAAGCGAGCCTGCGGCAATGTTTCTGACGATGACCTCCAATGGCACAATGGATACCTTCTTTACAACGGTTTCACTCTCCGAAAGCTCTTCCACATAATGCGTCGGAATACCCTCGCCCTCCAGCATGCGCATCAAGTGATTCGTCACACGGTTATTGATGGCACCCTTACCCAGAATCGTGCCCTTCTTCAAACCGTTGAATGCCGTCGCATCATCTTTATAAGATACGATACAATAATTTTCATCTTCGGTTGCGTAGACCTTCTTTGCCTTGCCTTCATACATCTGTACCGTTCTCTCCATATGTTTTGTTTCCTCCTAAACGAAAGCAAATTTATTTCATGTATCGCTGCCTTATTTATTATACTTTGCTTCCAAAGCGGCATTTTTCGCCAACACGTTCTTCGCCATTTCCGCTCTTGCAACACTCAATTTTTCTGCCAAAGCAACATCTTCTACCGCCAAAATCTGAATCGCCAAAAGTGCGGCATTTTCTGCACCGTCAATGGCTACTGTTGCCACCGGAAGGCCGCCGGGCATTTGTACTGTTGAGAGCAGCGCATCCAATCCGTCCAAAGTAGAGGATTTAATCGGAATACCAATAACAGGTAATGTGGTATTCGCCGCCATAGCGCCTGCCAAATGTGCCGCTTTTCCGGCTGCCGCAATCACCGCGCCAAATCCATTTTCTCTCGCTCCCGCAGCGAATGCTTTTGCTTCCTCAGGTGTTCTGTGCGCGGAGTAAACATGTGCTTCAAACGGCACACCATACTGTTCCAACGTTGCCATTGTTTTCTCTACTACCGGAAGATCACTGTCACTACCCATCAAAATCGCAATTTTTTTCATAATAACCTCCTAAGTTTAATAAAAAATAATAACAGAAACACAAAAAAGGGCAGTCCTATCTCTTTTTTATAAACAGGACTGCCCAGACGGTCGACAAAAGCAGCCACATTCTCCAAAGAATATGCGAATCAACACCCGATACCTTTCGGTCTCGAATCGTTTTCCACTGCCTCACTCAAACTTCTTGCTCCCTTGTGGTTTCCCACCAATCCGTCAGTCACAAAAAGCTTTTTGAAATTAACAATTTCAGTCTATCACAAGGTTTTTCATTCTGTCAACGTGTGGCAAAAATTTTGCATCCACAATTTCTTGACATATGAAAAAACCTATGCTATGCTATTGACAATTTGTAAACAAATCACTCAATAATTTATCGAAAAACGAAAGGGGCGACCGAGCTTGGACTACATTTTATCTAACGTAAACGCATTTGTTCAAGGTTCTTTTGTCAAATCCAACGTTTTTGTCGAAGATGGTATCATTATTGAAATTTCATCGAAAGCACCTTCCAAGGAAAAACGGAAAGACGCTTTGCTTTTTCATTTGGATAATTGCTTTCTTTTTCCCGGTTTTGTAGATGTACATGTACACCTACGAGAACCGGGATTTTTTTATAAAGAAACCATCAAAACAGGTTCGTTGGCCGCAGCACACGGCGGATATACCGACATCTGCTCTATGCCAAACCTAAACCCCACCCCTGATTGCAGGGAACATCTGGAAATACAACTGGAAGCCATTCGGGAAACGGCATGCATTCATGTTCATCCATACGGCACAATCACCGTCGGGCAGTTGGGTAATACATTGGCAAAATTCGACGAAATCGCCAATGATGTCTGTGCTTTTTCTGACGACGGACACGGCGTGCAAAATGATGACATCATGCGAAGCGCAATGCAAAAAATCCGCGATTATGGCAAAATCATCGCTGCTCATTGCGAAGACAATTCCCTTCTTCATGGCGGATATATTCATGATGGTGACTATGCAAAAACACATGGACACAACGGCATTTGCTCTGAAAGTGAGTGGGGGCAGATTGCCCGCGACTTGATACTGGCAAAGGAAACCGGTTGTAAGTACCACATATGTCACGTTTCCGCCAAAGAAAGTGTCGGGCTCATCCGCAAGGCAAAGGCCGAAGGCATTGATGTGACTTGCGAAACTGCGCCTCACTACCTGGCTATGAATGACTCCATGCTGCAAGAGGACGGGCGGTTTAAAATGAATCCGCCTATCCGTGGCGAAGAGGACAGGCTTGCGCTGATTGAAGGATTGTTGGATGGTACAATAGACATGATTGCCACCGACCATGCACCGCACACCAAGGAGGAAAAGAGCAAAGGCTTAAAGGATAGTGCCATGGGCATTGTCGGCCTGGAAACAGCCTTTCCTGTGCTGTACACAGATTTTGTGAAAACGGGCATCTTTACCTTGGAGCAGTTGATTCAATTTATGCATACGAATCCGCGCAACCGTTTTGGTGTCGGAACACCGCTTGAAATCGGACAACCCGCAAACTTTACCGTTTACGACCTAAATCAGAACTATACCATTGACCCCGAAGAATTCCTGACTATCGGGCGGGCAACACCCTTTAGCGGAAAAGCAGTGCAGGGAAAATGCTTGCTGACCATTTGTGACGGTGAAATCGCTTGGCAAGACAAATCCATATCCGAGGAACCATAATTATCTATCGCCATAACCATTGTTTTATATATAAGGAGGAAATAAACTATGCCTAAAAGAACAGACCTGAAAAAAATTCTAATTATCGGCTCAGGCCCAATTATTATCGGGCAGGCCGCGGAATTTGACTATGCCGGTACACAAGCGTGCCTCGCTTTGAAAGAAGAAGGCTACGAAGTGGTTCTGGTGAACTCAAATCCCGCAACCATCATGACCGACACAACCATCGCCGATAAGGTGTACATGGAACCCCTTACATTGGAATATGTTGCGCGCATCTTACGCTATGAACGTCCTGACGCCATCGTGCCGGGTATCGGCGGACAAACAGGATTAAATTTGGCTATACAATTAGAAAAAAAAGGAATCTTGAAAGAATGTCAAGTTGAACTCTTGGGCACAAGCTGCGAAAGTATCGAACGGGCGGAGGATCGCGAATTGTTCAAAGAACTTTGCGAAAGTATCGGCGAACCGGTTATTCCATCTGTCATTACCTATTCGGTCGAAGAGGCGCTTATCGCAGCAAATGACATTGGCTACCCTGTCGTTCTTCGTCCTGCTTTTACTCTGGGCGGCACAGGCGGCGGGCAACATTATGAAAAACGCTTTGAATCTCTCTCCAACACACCAAGTACTGGTTGAGAGAAGCGTAAAAGGATATAAAGAAATCGAATTCGAGGTAATGCGTGACGGCTCCGACCATGCCATCACCATCTGCGGCATGGAAAATATCGACCCCGTAGGCGTGCATACAGGCGACTCCATCGTCGTTGCACCCATCCAGACACTGAGCGACCACGACTTCAATATGCTCAAAGACAGCGCACTGAAGATTATCCGCACTTTGAAAATCGAAGGCGGCTGCAACGTACAGTTCGCACTGAATCCGAATTCTTCCGAATACTTCCTAATCGAAGTAAACCCTCGTGTATCCCGCTCCTCCGCTCTGGCGTCTAAAGCAAGCGGATACCCGATTGCCCGTGTTACGGCAAAAATCGCAGTGGGCATGAGACTGGAAGAAATCGCGCTTGCAAACACAAATGCAAACTTCGAACCGGATTTAGACTACGTTGTTGCTAAATTCCCCCGCTTCGCCTTCGATAAATTTGCTTCGGCAACCAATACATTAAGCACACAAATGAAAGCAACCGGCGAAGTCATGGGCATCGGACGCACGATGGAAGAATGTTTATTAAAATCCGTACGTTCCCTGGAAATCGGCGTTTGTCATATGCATATGGATAAGTTCGATGACACGCCGAGCGAAGAACTCCTCGCCTATATCGAAAAAAGTCCGGATGACCGTATCTATGCCATCGCGCAATTGATACGAAACGGTGTATCTCTGCAGGAAATTTTCGACGCAACAAAAATTACAGAATTTTTCTTGAAAAATATCAAAACCATTGTGGATTACGAAATCGTTCTTTCGGAGCATATCGGTGATATCAAGATTCTTCACGCGGCAAAGAAAATGGGCTTTACCGATAAATATATCGCAAAACTTTGGAACCAAAAAGAACTTGATGTCTTCAATTTAAGGAAAGAAAATAATATGTTCCCTGTCTACAAAATGATCGAAACCAGCGGAACTGGCGGATATATCCCCTACTTCTACTCCACCTACGAAGAAAAGAATGACTCTATCATCAGTGACAAAAAGAAGATTATCGTCTTGGCTCCGGTCCCATTCGCATCGGGCAAGGTGTTGAATTTGACTACTCCACGGTGCATGCAGTGGAGACCATCAAGCGCGTTGGTTATGAATCCATCATCATCAACAATAACCCTGAAACCGTTTCCACCGACTACACCACAAGCGACAAACTCTACTTCGAACCGCTGACTGTAGAAGATGTTATAAATATTGTTGAAATGGAAAAACCGCTTGGCATCATCGCATCTCTTGGCGGACAAACCGCCATCAATCTGGCGCAGCCACTGATGGAACGCGGTGTAACCATCATCGGCACCGATGTCGCTGCCATTGAGAGAGCGGAAAACCGCGATGCCTTCGAGCATATCATGACAAAATTAAACATTCCCCGGCCAAAGGGATATGCCGTAACCAATATCGAAGACGGTGTGACAGCAGCAAATAAAATCGGCTATCCCGTCTTGGTTCGTCCTTCCTATGTTCTGGGTGGACGGGCAATGCAGATTGTGGCCAATGAGGATGCTTTGCGCACCTACCTCGGTACAGCAGTGAAAATCAATGCCGACCAGCCGGTTTTGGTCGATAAATATATTCAGGGTAAGGAATTGGAAGTAGATGCCGTCTGTGACGGTCACGATGTGTTCGTTCCGGGCATCATGGAGCATGTGGAGCGCACAGGTGTGCACTCCGGCGATTCTATCAGCGTATACCCTACCTTTAGTGTAAGCCAAAAAGCAAAGGGATTGATTCTGGAGTACACAAAAAAACTTGGTTTGGGCATCGGCATCATCGGCCTATTCAACATCCAGTTTATTGTGGACAACAACGACAATGTCTATGTTATCGAGGTAAACCCACGTTCTTCAAGAACTGTCCCTTTCCTCTCCAAAGCAACCGGCTACTCCCTTGCGGATATGGCAACTTTGGTTATTTTAGGAAAAACATTGAAAGAGCAGGGCATCTTCTCCATGTATCCTGAGGAAAAGAAGAGATGGTACGTGAAAGTACCTGCATTCTCTTTCTCCAAGCTTCATGGCATGGATACCTACCTCTCCCCTGAAATGAAATCCACGGGCGAGGCAATCGGCTATGATAATAAATTAAACCGTGCCTTGTACAAAGCTTTGCAAGCATCCGGTATGAATATACTAAACTACGGAACGGTTCTTGTGACCATCGCGGATAAAGATAAGGCCGAGGCAATTCCATTAATCAAACGATTCTATCAACTGGGCTTTAACATTGAAGCAACAGCGGGTACTGCTAAATTTCTCAAAGAACACGGCATCCGCACCCGTATCAAGCGAAAGGTCAGCGAAGGCAGCGAGGAAATTTTTGATGCCATTCGCCAAGGCTACGTAAGCTATGTTATCAATACCAGAGACATCAACTCCGGCGAAGGTATGAGTGACGGACAAGAAATCCGTCAGTGTGCCGTAGAAAACAACGTGACTATGTTCACTGCACTGGATACCGTTCGTGTATTGTTGGATGTTTTGGAAGAAACCACCATCCGTATCTCTACCATCGATGCATAAAGGAGGCGGCTTCCTTGAGACAGTCATTCTTTACAATAATCAAAAATGAGCGCCTCACAAGCACTGTACACCGTATGGTACTTGAAGGAGATACTTCCGCCATTACAAAAGCAGGGCAGTTTATAAATATCAAGCTGGAAGGATTCTTCCTTCGCCGCCCGATTTCTGTCTGCGATTACGACGAACATACGTTAACCATCGTTTATAAAGTGGTCGGCAAAGGCACAACCCTTATGAGCCAACTACCAAAAGGCGTATGCCTTGATATTTTGACGGGCTTGGGTAACGGCTATGACACCAAGAAAAGCGGCACTCATCCCCTGCTTGTCGGCGGGGGTGTTGGTATACCGCCCATGTACCGTCTGGCAAAAAATCTTCTTGCCAAGGGCGCATCCCCAACGGTCATTCTCGGATTCAATGCCGAAAACGAAGCTTTTTATGTCGAGGAATTTAGGGAACTTGGTGTCGACGTCCTTCTGGCAACTGCCGATGGTTCTTTGGGTGAATGCGGTTTTGTGACAGACATTGTAAAAAAACAGACCGGATACAGCTACTTTTATACTTGTGGCCCCAAAGCCATGCTAAAGGCATTGTCTCAAGTAACCAACACAAGTGGACAGCTCAGCTTTGAAGAGCGCATGGGCTGCGGATTTGGCGCATGCATGGGCTGCTCCTGTCAAACAAAATATGGCAATAAACGTATCTGCAAAGATGGCCCCGTGTTGGAGAAGGAGGAGATTCTATGGTAAATACAAAAGTAACATTATCTCATCTCACCTTGGACAATCCTGTGATTCCCGCCAGCGGCACCTTTGGATTCGGCTATGAGTTTGCAGATATTTATGATATCAATTTACTTGGCACTTTCTCGTTTAAAGGCACAACAAAAGAACCCCGCTTTGGCAACCCAACGCCCCGTATTGCAGAATGTACAAGCGGGTTAATCAATTCCGTTGGTCTGCAAAATCCCGGCATCGATGCAGTCATCGCCGAGGAACTGCCGAAGATGCGCCGCGTATTCCATAAACCCGTGATTGCAAACATCAGCGGCTTCTCGATTGAAGAGTATGTACATTGTTGTGAAAAAATCAATAAAGAAGATCAAGTGGGTATCATCGAGGTCAATGTTAGCTGCCCTAATGTACATCATGGCGGTATGAGTTTTGGCACAGACCCCCTGTCCGTGGCAGAAGTAACACGGGCCGTAAAAGCAGTCACAACTAAGCCCCTTTACATAAAACTAAGCCCTAACGTGACGGACATTGTCACCATCGCAAAGGCATGTGAGGATGCCGGTGCCGATGGCATCAGCCTAATCAATACCCTCATGGGTATGCGCATCGACCTGAAAACAGGCAAACCTGTCATCGCCAATAAAATGGGCGGCTTCTCAGGAAACGCCATCTTCCCTATTGCTGTGCGTATGGTCTATCAGGTGTACGAAGCGGTAAGCATACCCGTTATCGGTATCGGCGGCGTCTCCACCGCGGAGGATGTCCTAGAAATGATGATGGCAGGCGCAACAGCCGTGCAGGTAGGTGCCGCAAACTTAGTCAATCCCTATACCTGCAAAGAAATCATCGAGGCCTTGCCCGGCGTCATGGCAAAATACAAAATCAACGACTTAAACGACATTATCGGAGGTGCCCACAGATGAATCATGATGTAATTATCGCTTGCGATTTTAGTAATAAAGCAGAACTTATGGCATTTTTGGACAAATTCCAAGAAGAACGTCCTTTCATAAAAATCGGCATGGAACTCTTTTATGCCGAGGGACCTGCCATTGTACGGGAATTAAAAGCACGCGGGCATAAAATTTTTTTAGACTTGAAACTGCACGATATTCCCAACACCGTAAAAAAAGCGCTTCACGTTCTCTCCGATTTGGATGTGGATATCTGTAACATCCATGCTTCAGGAACTGTCTCTATGATGAAGGCTGCAAAGGAAGGCTTCACCAAATCAGACGGTTCTTGCGGTTTGCTGATTGCCGTAACACAGCTGACCTCTACCAGCGAGGAACAAATGAAAAATGATTTGTGGATTGAAAAGACCTTGGAGGATACGGTCTTGCACTATGCAAAAAATGCAAAAACAGCAGGTCTTGGCGGCATTGTCTGCTCCCCATGGGAAGCAAACAAAGTAAAAGCAGTTTGCGGTCAAGACTTTATTACCGTAACCCCCGGTATCCGTTTTGCTGATGGTGACAAAGGCGATCAAGCACGTGTCGCAACGCCATCAAGCGCAAAAAGTCTGGGCTCTGACTATATCGTAGTCGGCCGCCCGATTACCCAGGCGAGCGATCCAGCAGCCGCATACAAACGTTGTGTAGAAGAATTTGTAGGAGGTGCCAAATGAAATACACCATTGCAAAAGACCTGCTATCCATCGGCGCAGTTTTCTTACGCCCCGAGGATCCCTTCACCTGGGCAAGTGGTATCAAAAGCCCCATTTATTGCGATAACCGCCTGACACTGAGCGCTCTTGATGTACGCGGCCATGTAGAAAATGCGTTAGCCGAGACCATCAAAAAGGAATATCCTGACTGCGAGGTACTCATGGGTACCAGCACCGCCGGCATTGCCCACGCCGCCATTACAGCGCATATTCTAAATTTGCCCATGGGCTATGTACGCTCCGGTGCAAAAGATCATGGACGAAACAATCAAATTGAAGGCAAACTTGAAAAGGGCCAAAAAGTTGTTGTTGTGGAAGATTTGATTTCCACTGCCGGCAGTGTTATCGAAGTGGTAAATGTACTTCGCGAAGCAGGCGCGGACGTTCTCGGCATCGTAAGCATCTTTACCTACGGCCTGCAAAAGGGAATCGAACGTCTGGCTGGCGCCGATGTAAAAAACATCAGCCTGTCAGATTTTGACACCATCGTAGATGTTGCAGCAGAAGAAGGTTATATTGAGCAGAAAGATATCGCCAGATTGATGGCATTTCGTAACAACCCCAGCGATGAGAACTGGAGGGTGATATAGAATGCAGCACTTAATCGACATTATTGATTTAAGCTTGGATGAAATTAATGATTTGGTGGCAACAGCGAATGACATCATTGCCAATCCGAAAAAATATAGCGATACGTGTCGCAGTAAAAAACTCGCTACCCTCTTCTTCGAAGCTTCTACCCGTACCCGCTTGAGCTTCGAAGCGGCGATGATGGAATTGGGCGGAAACGTCATCGGCTTTTCCGCAGCGCAGAGCAGTTCCGCCTCTAAGGGCGAAAGCGTGTCGGATACCATTCGTACTGTTGGTTGTTACGCAGATATTATCGCTATGCGCCATCCAAAAGAAGGTGCACCGATGGTGGCATCCATGCGCTCCGAGGTACCCATTATCAACGCCGGTGACGGCGGACATAATCACCCGACCCAAACTTTGACAGATTTATTGACCATTCAGCGGGAAAAGGGACACTTCGATGGCCTAACTGTTGGTCTTTGCGGTGATTTAAAATTTGGGCGTACAGTACACTCCTTAATCCATGCAATGAGCCGGTACGAAAATATCCGCTTCGTGCTGATTTCTCCTGATGAATTAAAGCTGCCTGATTATATTATACAGGATGTCTTGAAAAGGAAAATCCATCTCTTATATAGAAACAAAGAACCTTGAGTCGGTTATGCCGAATCTGGATATTCTATATATGACCCGTGTACAGCGGGAGCGTTTCTTCAACGAAGCGGACTACATCCGGCTGAAGGACAGCTATGTATTGACTATGCCAAAACTGCAAAATGCGAAAAGTACACTTTCCATTATGCATCCCTTGCCAAGGGTGAATGAAATTTCCGTCGAAATTGATGATGACCCGCGCGCATGCTACTTCGAACAGGTACGAAACGGAAAATACATCCGCATGGCGTTGATTTTAAAACTATTGGAGGTGGATGTATCATGCATATAGATTCCATTCAAAACGGTGTGGTTATCGACCATATTCAAGCAGGCAAAGGCATGGAACTTTACCGCCTTCTGGGACTTGAGCAACTGGATTGTCCCGTTGCCATCATCAAAAACGTACCCAGCAAAAAAATGGGTAAAAAAGACATCATCAAGGTTGATGGTGCATTCAAACTGGATTTGGATATCTTGGGCTATATTAACCCCGATGTCACCATCAACATAATAAAGGACAACGAGCGGGTAGATAAATTCCGTCCGGACTTACCTGAGCGTTTGACAAACATTATCCGATGCCAAAACCCTCGCTGTATCACTTCCATTGAACAAGAAATTTCTCATATATTCAAACTGACCAATAAAGAAGATCGGGTATATCGTTGTATTTATTGCGAATCCAAAGCAAAAAATAACTAAATCCTTAAGCCTCCCAATAAATTGCGGGAGGCTTGATCTATGGTCTTTTTTCTCTGCGTCACACATACAATGGTAAAAAATCATAAGGTGGTTCTTATGCAAAATCCTCATGTGAAGTACTTACAAGGAAGTAACGGAAGCTTCCATCTTTTTTATCACGAGCATGGCGTTATCTTCTTGAGGAGCTATGTAAATAATGCTTGGACGATGCCCATTGTACTTGCAGAAACAGCTTCTCCCATGTTCTCTCTCTCTGAGTACGAAAGCACAGGCTACATACTATACACAACAATGGATGGGAATTTATTCCTCGCCACATCCACAGACTTCGTCAATTGGGAACACAAGTCTATGATGCGAGGTTCTCAAAATCCGAGCAAAACAAAGTTTTTCATGATGCCTACAGAAAATGCCTTTCATATCATTTATCATATGCCCACGGAATCCACCGGCATCGACTCCTTGGTTTATACTGTGTTCCAAAACGGACGATGGGAAAAACCCTATCAAATAGACCGCTTCCTCGCAAATGCCAATAATCCATTCTTTGCCAGACGTCTGGATCAGGAACATGTCATTTTATACTACCGTACAGGGCGCAATGTATGGAGCGCGCGGGAAATGCTTCTTTCTCCCTACACCATGGGCAGCTTGACACCCCTATTTCAAACACCTACGCCCTGCACAGATTTATCTATTGTTAATGACAATGAGCGTATCCACCTGCTCTATGTTGTCAAAGGAATGTTTCGCACACAATTGGTCTATCAGTACAAACACACGCTTGCCGTCAGCACACCAAGAATCATCTGGGAGGGGCCCAGTTGTGAAAACTGCTTGGCATATTTTGAGCATGGCAATTTAATTCTCATATGGACAGTAAACGCTCAGCCCTATCGCTGCCTTTCAGAAAACAATGGCGCACTCTTTGGCAGCATCGAAAAATTCACAACAACATTTCCGGGGCAATGCGTAAAAGGCGAGTGCATTGGCACACAAAATGAAGCGATTAACGCATCCGAATTCTTCGGAGATGCCGCTAAAGGATATCTTCCTTCATTTTTACCGGCACAGATTTCTCGCCCATCAGATGCCCCATCAGCACGAGATATCTCACCGGCAGACCCCAACAAAGCATCTGCAGCATTAAAAGAAAGTCACCAACAACAACTTCAAGAATTAACACAGCTTCTCTCTCAACGCAGCGATGAAATCTCTACAGTAAATGCTCATTGGAAATCCCAAATCGGCCGACTGGAGGCGCAATTGCAGGCGGCGCTGGAAGAAAATCAACGCTTGCAAAAAACACAACCCTTCCAGTCTCCTGTTTCCCGTGAGGATTGACGATTTGGGCGGACCGCGTTGATAATCCGCCCAAATATCCGATACTTCTGAAATCCAACAACAACCACGTACCCCATAAAATAAAGGTACAACCTCTATCTCTTTGCATCAAAATCCCTTGTCTCTTTTATCTTTCTCACGCCGCAATAACCCGCTCCAGCTCTTCTCCAATACTTGCAATCAGCTCTGTACAATCACTCCCTGCCAACTTACAGCACTGAATGTCTCCGTGCTTTTCTTCAATCATAAAAAACAGCATTAGCGTTCTTTGTTTCGCCGCATCCGTGTCAAATAAAATACCCAGCACCATGACCGCCGCAACCAGAGAACTGCATATACCGCCAACACTGAATCCCGCACTGATTCCATTACAACAATCACGCATCTCCTGTGAAACATCAAATCCATATTTCTCTGCTGCCGCCAGTAAAATAGTTCTCGAACAATTCTCTCCCGCCTTACAATATTTCATCACCAGCTCCCGCACACCACGCACCTCCCTGCCACCGCCAAGCATATGTTCTCGATATATAAAATCGAATTTCTTTCTTACCATGGTATGAAAAAGAAGGACAATGGTTCCTTTATTCAAATAAAAAACAGTCTAACCCATCCGTTAGACTGTTTCCAAAACTTCTTGTTTAATCGTCAAATCCTTCCGTTGCCGCCAAACGCACCGCCAACGGCAAATAGCGGCCATTCTCCCATCTCTTATTCTGGCTGCGAATCCAAGTATAGCACAGCAAAACACCGGCAATACCGCAAAGAAACGCTATCAAACCTTCCGGCGAACCCACAAATAACGGTTCGATAAAAAAATGTCCCAAAAATAAAGCCGCAAGAAATCCGACAAAAGGAATTCCATAACTGACAACTATCGCTTTGAAGAATGCATTGTCTTGCAGCTCCAATTCCACCCAATCGCCCACCTCTGCATCGCAGAGATTTTTCGCTTCGATATTCATATNTTTTTCTATATATCCAGAAAGACATGCCTTGCAATGTCCACAAGCTTCTTTACGCACAATGTGAACAGTAACCATGTTTTTTTCTTCTCTCGTCACAAGTCCCTTCATCTGCTTACCGCCTCTCCATCCCAAAAAACCATTTAACTTTTCTCATTATACTACAAACAGGCGTCATTCGCAACATCAATAAGCACCGTACTTTCAAGGGTTTTCGAACTTTAGACACCCGAGGCATATCAAAAAAAGCAGATATCCTCCAACGTAGGGCAACATACGCTTCACCTTGCTTATACGTCCTTGAACGGGCGCCGATAGCCGACCATTACGGTGGCCCCTTGACAAAGCGCCATGTCTCATAACCTGTTATGGCAAACTGTTGATATAGAAATCAACTTTTCCATCTGTCCATATTTTTGCCTATTTTCTGTTCATCCACGCCTGACATTCGCCGAATTTTTTCTCGCAGCACCAGCAAAAAAATATCTTACACAATGCACCAAGCGGTACCGCTACCAACAAACCGACAAAACCAAATAGTTTCCCGAATATCGCCAAGGACAGCAATACCAAAACAGGATGCAACTCAACTTTCTTTCCCACAATCCTGGGCACAAGAACAATGCTGTCAATTTGCTGCAAAATTATAATTAAAATAGAGGCATACAACGCTCGAACAGGCTCTCCGCTAAGCAACCCTGAAATAATTGCCAAAAAGAAAGCCATAACTGCGCCAAAATACGGAATCAAGTTTGATAGCCCGGAAACGATACCCAGCACCACACCATAGGGCAATTTCACCATCGTGAAAGCCATAGAGAAAAGTATACCCATAACCAGGGCATCCGTCATCTGCCCGCCCAAATATCCCACGACCACCGTGTTGACTTCTTGTATCATCCGCCGTCCACGTCGTGTTGTCTGCTCCCCAAGCAACAACAGCGATACTTCCCGGCAAAACCGTAATATCCCATTCTTTTCCATAAGAAAATAAAACGCGATACTCAATCCAATAATAATATCTACAATACTTCCGCCCATTTGCGGTATGCTGGATGCAAATGACATGACCATGGCTTGCAAGCGGATGGTTCCTTGATCAATCCACGCGGAGAGAATGCCCTCCACGTTTTGCAATATTCCCAACTCTGCCAATTTCAAATGGAACAGTACCAATAAATCTCCCGCACTGCGGATATACCCGTTCAGTTGCTCCAAGAGACTCTCCATATCCATAGCACCAACTTCTTTGACAATCCAGCCGCCACCCAGTATCAAAAAGAATACTACCGAAAAATATGTCATTGCTGTCCCCGCTTTTCGGTTCTGAATTTTACTTTTTTGCCGTGCAGTCAACCTTTTTTCGTACTGCTTCTGAAAAAAAGCGGTCATAGGCTCCAGCAATACCGAAAAAGCAATCGCAAACAACAAAGGCGAAAAAACAGCGAGGATACTCCCCGCTGTTTTCAATATGACATTTTTCGCCGTAGAAAGCTGAAACAAAACCAAACCCGCTGCCGCCAATCCGGCAACCGTTATCACCACATGAAACGATATCTCCAGATACTTTTTGTTCCAAGGTAATTTCACAGCCATCTGCCCCTCTGACATCATCAATTTTGAGCCAATCGTGCAAGCGCCGCCAGTAAAAAGGCCCATGTGCGAATCGTCGAAGAAATACAAAGCCTTTCCTTTGGTGTGTGCACATCATACATTTCAGGCCCGATAGAAATCATATCCAAACCATCTATTTTTTCGCCGAATAATCCGCACTCCAACCCTGCATGCACCGCAGAAACCGAAGGCGTCTCTTCCGTCATCTCCTGATACACTTGACGTAATTGCCCTAACAACACCGAATCCGGATTATACTTCCAACCGGGATAATCATGCTCCTCCACTGCCACCGCACCGCAGCGCTTTGCGGCAAGCGCAATCTTGTTGCAAATCACTTCTTTCCGGCTGCTGACGGAGCTTCTCACCGCATTCTCAATTAGAATCGTGTCTTCCATTGTTGCCACGACACCAATGTTTGTAGAGCTTTCCACCAACTCGCTCATTTCTGAAGTCATCGTCTGTACGCCATAAGGAAGCAACATCAATAAATCAATCAAATTCTCTCTTGTCTCCATAGACATGACTCTGGAGAGCTGTGCGGAAAATGGTTCTATATCTATAGTTATGGACGAATCCCGGAAATTATATTCCTCCAAGAACATTTCTTCCATTTTCTTTATAACAAGACCTGCCTTTGCCGCATCTCCTGCCGCCAAAAGCACAATTGCCTCCGCTTCTCTGCAAATGACGTTATCCAATCGTCCACCATTAATTTCCACCAAAGAAAAATCAACATCTTCTCTTAGCGCGTCCAACAAACGCCCCATCAGGCAGTGGGCATTCGCCCGTTGCAGATGAATCTCCTGCCCCGAATGTCCGCCATTCAAACCATGAATCCCCAATCGATATGCCTCTGCATTTGTCGGCAAACGCTCCCACGTCACCGGCAAGCTCACTTTCACACGCCTTCCTCCACTGCAACTAACGAGCAAAACGCCCTCCTCTTCCGTGTCCAGATTAATCAAGCGCCGCCCTTCTAAATCCGATGTATCGAAAGCGGTGGCACCGCCCATACCAATTTCCTCTTCTACCGTGAATATCGCCTCAATCGGCGGATGCACATATGCATCACCATCCAGTAACGCCAGCATATATGCCACCGCAACGCCATTATCCGCTCCAAGTGTCGTTCCGTCCGCATAAATGAAATCACCATCTACAATGAGCTTTAACGGTTCTTTTAGAAAATCATGAGACACATCTGATTCTTTCTCACAGACCATGTCCACGTGCCCTTGCAAAATAATTGCTTTGGCACCTTCGCAGTTCTTCGACGCGGGTTTTTTAATCAACACATTATTCTTTTCATCTCGTCTATACACGAGTCCTCTTGTTTGCGCAAAATCCACCAAGTACTGGCTCATTGCCTGCTCATTGGCGCTTCCACGAGGTATATTGCTAATTTCCTCAAAGAAATCAAAATATTTATCCTTAGCCAACCCTATTAATACTGACATAGCCGCTCTCCTTTCGTTTTCCATTTTATCATAATCCCCTAAATGTCTGCTGTCAATGCAGAAAAAGCAGAAAAACGGTGGTACACACCACTGTCTTTCTGCTTTCGCACAATTGTTATTTGGTCATCTCCAAAAGGAATTGCCTTTGGCTTTTTTTACTGCTTGGAACGATTTACAATCAGCTAAGCCACTCTATAAACCATCGTACCGTCTCCTGCTATACCTGAATGTCAGTTCCGATTTTCCCATCCGGCGATATTGTCACCACGCGGCAAGGCATCTCATACCCATGTATCCACTTCCCACTGTTAATCAATGCTTCTCTCACCGCCGTTTCTATGCCACTACAGCAAGGAACCTCCATACGGATGACTGTTACACTCTTGATATCATTATAACGGATGATTTCTGCCAACTTGTCCGCATAAGAAACCATGTCCAATTTCGGACAACCAATAATCGTTATCTTCCCCCGCATGAACGCTTGATGAAAATTTCCATACGCATAGGCTGTGCAATCCGCCGCAATAAGCAGATCCGCTCCGCTGAAATATGGCGCCTGTACCGCTATCAGCTTTATTTGTACCGGCCATTGCCCCAGCGCCGATGGCACTTCTCCGTTCTCTGCGGCTTTCGCTTCCTGCTTCGCAAAAATCGTTTTCATTTGCGAACCGGGACAGCCTGAAGCACGTTCGCTGTTCTTTCTATTTGCTTGTACGGCCTCTTCGTTATAAGGCAACGCTTCCCGCTCGACAAAACGAATCGCTTTCGTTGGGCAGGCAGGCAAACAATCTCCCAAACCGTCACAATAATCGTCCCGCAATAACTTCGCTTTCCCCTGATCCATACCAATCGCACCCTCATGACAAGCCTTCGCACATAATCCACAGCCATTGCATTTATCTTCATCAATCTCAATCATGCGTCTAATCATTCTTATCCCCTCCTAATCCTATATAATTTCTTGGCTTTCTAACGCTATCATAATACAATATCAAAAATTAATCCGTTGTATTTACAACAAAAAAAAGAGATTCCTTATGAGAACTTATTCTATTTTACAGACTTCCTCCTTATTTCAAAACGTCGATATGTTGGGCATAACGCCTTTTTTGCACTGTCTCTGCGCAACTTAAAAAACCATCAAAAAGGAGCGAATCTCTTTCATCAAGAATATATACCAAGACGTCTCAAACAAAATCGGCCTTATCCTTTCGGGAGCGCTTCCTATCGTGGAGGAAGTGGAGGAATACGTTCGGGAAAATCCCGCTTTGCTTTCGGCCTTATCCCAAGTCAAACTGCTCGGCGAAGCTTGTACCTGTTCTTATGATACGCCTCCGGAGGTATCTGCTGTGACAACCAACGATACAAGTATCTTGTTTCTTGACGCAAAAAAATCATCCTCACCTGCACCCCTTCCTGCATTTTCCATACACGATTGATTCAAAATTTATTCGTACGAGCAAAGAATGATATGTTTTTGACCAAACAAATCGAATATATGTCTAAAAACCACGTAGGAAAAATCCCTTTCTCATCTGTCTGCACAATCCCTTCCGACAAATAATGACTCCCTGTTCATTCCCTGTAACCGTCAGGAACTGGCTGATTTTCTGCCCATTGAGCGCAGAATGATGTCTGCTGAATTGTCTAAACTGCAAAAAGAGGATCGTCTGAGCCACAAAAAAACCATTTTCGACTCAAACAAAATAACGATTAAAAAATTTCAAAAGAAATTTCCGATAACACTTGGAAATTCGGGGAAAATGTGATATATTAAAAACGTTATGTTCTTAAGGTTAGGATATTGTCCTGACGACACTAAAGGGAGTGGAACAGACACTTTAAAAACATTTTTATGATTATTACTGGAGGTATTTACAAAATGAGAAAATTACTTGCAACTATTTTGACTGGAGCAATGGTATTATCCGCTGTTCCTGCAATGGCAGCAGAAACAACATCTGCTGTACCTACATCCGCTGCTGTTGTGATCGATGGCGAAGCTGTTGATTTTGAAGCTTACAATGTAAACGATAACAACTACTTCAAATTGCGTGACTTAGGTACTGTTTTAGGCTTCGATGTTAATTGGGACAACGAAACAAAAACAATCTCTGTTGATTCCGCTACCGGAGAAGTTGTTACTGATGATGCTGATGAAGTTGTTGCTGATGACGAAGCTACAACAGACAAAGTTGCTGAAGAAGATGCTGATGTTGCGGCTGACACAACAGACGTAGCAGATGAAGCTACAGCTGCTGCCGCTGCTCTTGTTGCCGTTGAAAGCAGTGCAACCGTTCTTGTTAACGGCGAAGCAGTTGATATGACAGCTTACACAATCAATGACTATACATACTTCAAATTACGCGATATCTGCGGCGCATTTGACTATGCAGTAAATTGGGATAATGAAGAAAAGGTAATTACTGTTACAACAACAGAAGTTGCTGTTGCTGATGATGCTGAGGTTGTGGCTGATGATGAAGTTGCTGCTACTGATGAAGATGAAGTAGCCAACGAAGAAGAAATCGCTGCTGATGTTGCGGCTGATGAAGAAGAAGCTGCTGAAGCTGTATAATTCAATTATCTTTTTTGATCCACCATCCCTTTAACATGAACACCGATAGTATATTTATTCTTTGTGAGTGAATCCTCTATCGGTGTTTTTTATTTGCTTTCGTTGAAATTATTCTCGAAATCCAATCTTCTCTGCCTCGTGCAAAAATTTCCTGTTTAGACGTTGTATTTAATCGCAAAATAAGATTGTTGCAAAACGAGATATAACCTGACAAAAAACTACCATTATGTACCTACATAATCTGGTTTTTCGGTGTCATACTAGTAATGCAACAAAAAAACAACCACAGATTCACGAGGAGGTAATTCGTATGAAATCAACATCTACTACCACATCCGGCAAAGTGCCCGGAGCAAAAGCTGCAATGGAGCAATTTAAATATGAAGTTGCTAACGAAATTGGCGTACCTTTAAAAAAAGGTTACAACGGTGACTTAACATCCGCACAGAANGGTTATGTTGGCGGATATATGGTGAAGAAAATGATTGAGGCACAGGAAAGATTNATGGCTGATAAAAGCCTTTAATCNCTCCAATTAGCGACATGGCCTGCTTGGCAGGTAAAAAAGAACCGAAAGCAAACAAATTGCTTTCGGTTCTTTTATTATACCTTATTTCACATGAAAAAATGCGTTCATTCCGGGATATACTGCAACATCGTCCAACTCTTCTTCAATACGAAGGAGTTGGTTATATTTCGCAACACGGTCTGTTCTCGCCGGTGCGCCTGTTTTAATCTGCCCCGCATTGACAGCCACAACAATATCGGCGATGGTCGCGTCCTCTGTCTCTCCGCTTCTATGGGAAATAACTGCTGTCATTTTATTTCTGTTTGCCAGCTGAATTGCATCGAACGTTTCTGTCAGCGTACCAATCTGATTTACTTTAATCAAAATGGAATTACCCGCCTTTAAGTTGATACCCCTTTGCAAGCGTTCGACATTCGTTACGAATAAATCATCACCAACCAACTGTATCTTATCACCTAATTCTTGTGTCAGTAACTGCCAGCCATTCCAGTCCTCTTCCGCCAATCCGTCCTCGATGGAAACAATCGGATACTTTTCAACAAGTANTCTCCAAAATTCAACCATCTCCTCCGATGTACGCACAACCTCTNTGCCCGACATCTTGCTTTCTCCGGGAAAATGATATTTGCCGTCTTTTTCATCATANAATTCTGTTGCCGCAGGGTCAAGAGCAATCACAATATCTTCGCCCCATTTAAAGCCAACAGCATCTACTGCCTCTTTAATCAAGTCAATAACCGCATCCGCCGTNGGAAGATCAGGTGCAAATCCGCCTTCATCGCCAATCGCGGTAGAAAGACCTTTATTTTTCANCACTTTCTTTAGCGCGTGATAAATTTCTGCGCACATGCGCACCGCTTCTTTAAAAGACGCAGCACCTACCGGCATAATCATAAATTCCTGAATATCTACAGTATTATCCGCATGCTCGCCGCCGTTCATAATATTCATCATCGGCACCGGCATCGTTTTTGCATGAAACCCGCCCAAATATTGATATAAAGGCATATCCAAAGCTTCCGCCGCTGCCTTAGCAACCGCCATAGATACCCCGAGAATCGCGTTTGCGCCTAATTTCGATTTGTTCGGCGTACCATCCAATGCAATCATCGCATGGTCAATCGCCACTTGATCTAACACATTCATACCGACAATTTCTTCGGCAATAATACTGTTTACGTTATCAACTGCATCTTGAACACCACTTCCATTATATCGTGCACCGCCATCACGCAATTCTACTGCTTCAAATGCGCCCGTGGATGCACCGCTTGGCACGGCTGCGCGTCCAACAACACTGTCCTCCACTGTCACCTCAACTTCAACTGTTGGATTTCCTCTGGAGTCCAAAATCTCTCTTGCATACACATCCGTAATTTCATAAAAACCTTTCATAATCGCATTTCCTCCTAATATTTGTTATTTTCCACATAATAAGCTTTTTCCTGTCATTTCCTCTGGCTTCGGTATACCCATCATCTCCAGCAGCGTCGGCGCAATGTCCGCCAGGCGCCCGCCTTCTGACAGCCCGATACCATCCGTATAATTGATCAATACGAAAGGCACCGGATTTGTTGTATGTGCCGTAAAAGGCTCCTTTGTATCGTAATCCAACATTTGGTCGCTGTTGCCGTGGTCCGCGCACAAAAACATCTGCCCGCCTGTCTTCAGCAAAGCTTCCATAACACGGCCAACACACATATCCACGGCTTCCACCGCCGTAGTTGCAGCCTTCATGATACCGGTATGTCCAACCATATCCGGATTCGCATAATTCACAATGATCAAATCATACGTCTTCTCTTCAATCGCCGCAACCAACCCGTTCGTTACTTCATACGCACTCATCTCCGGCTGCAAATCATACGTAGCCACCTTCGGTGAAGGCACAAGCACCCTGTCCTCACCTGTATTCGCTTCCTCCACGCCACCGTTAAAAAAGAATGTTACATGCGCGTATTTCTCTGTTTCTGCCGTTCTGAGCTGCTTTAATCCCAAAGAAGAAATGTATTCTCCCAACGTGTTTGTCAATCGCTGTGGTTGAAACGCCACAGATTTATTCTCAATCGTCACGTCATACTCCGTAAAGCAAACGTATTTCAAATTCTTGAGACGCTCTCCCCGAGAAAATCCATCAAACGCCTCATCGCAAAACGCGCGGGTAATTTCCCTTGCACGATCGGGGCGGAAGTTGAAGAAAANCACTGCATCGTTATCCGCTATCTTTCCTTTTGCAGTACCTCCCTCATCCACGATGACCGCAGGCACTATAAATTCGTCTGTTACATTTTCTTCGTAAGACACCTGCACATAATCAACAGCATCTCTAACCGAAACACCTCTGCCTAAAACCATCGTATTATAGGCCTCGCTGACACGTTCCCAACGCTTATCCCGATCCATCGCATAGTAACGCCCAATCACAGTCGCGACCTGTCCTACTCCGATTTCGCGCATCTTCTCTTCCAACTGTGCCAAATAGGCAACTCCTGATTTTGGCGGCGTATCCCGGCCATCCAAAAACGCATGCACAAAAACATTCTCCAAATCATGCTTCTTCGCCAAACGCAATAATGCATATACATGTGTATTGTGGCTATGGACACCACCGTCCGAAAGCAATCCGAACAAATGCAATGACACATTATTTTCTTTGCAATGATTCACCGCATCAAGCAATTCCGGATTCTCAAAGAAGTCTCCATCCTCAATTGCCTTCGTAATACGAGTCAACTCTTGATATACAATCCGCCCTGCCCCCATATTCAAATGCCCAACCTCTGAATTTCCCATCTGTCCATCCGGCAAGCCTACATCCCGCCCGCTGGCATATCCCTTAACACAAGGGTATTTTTTCATCATACCATCCAAAACAGGTGTATTCGCCTGTCTGATTGCATTGCCTTCTGTCTTCTCGTTGATACCAAAACCATCCAATATCATCAAAACCGTTGTTTTCNTTTCCATTTTGTCGCCTCCAAAATCAGCGCACTCATTTTTGGCCGTGCACAATATCTGCGAAGTCCTCTTTTAAACTCGCTCCGCCTACCAATCCACCGTCAATATCTCCCATCGCAAACANTTGCGTCGCATTTTCTCCATTCACGCTTCCGCCATATTGGATACGCACTTCCTCCGCCATGTCTTTTCCATACAACTCCGCCAAAACTCCGCGAATATCTCTGCATACTTCCTGCGCCTGTTCGTTTGTTGCCGTTTTGCCTGTGCCGATTGCCCAAATGGGTTCATAGGCAATAACGACCTTCGATAGATCCTCTTTTTTGACGCCTGCCAAATCATACTTAATTTGCATACGGATCCATTCCGCTGTGATTCCCGCTTCCCTTTGCTCCAGCGTCTCACCGCAACAAAGAATCGGAAACAATCCGCTTTCCAGCGCCTTATGCACCTTCTTGCAAATCGTTTCATCCGTCTCGCCAAAATATGCACGGCGTTCCGAATGCCCGATAATTACATATTCCACACCCATCTCCTTTAACATTGGCGCCGAAATCTCACCCGTATATGCACCGCTATCCTCAAAATGCATATTCTGTGCGCCTACATGGATATTCGCTCCCTCCAATGCCTCCAAAACAGGATGCAAATCAACAAAGGGTACACAGAAAACCACATCCACATCTGTAGACGAAACCGCTTCCTTTACCGCCTGACAAAACGCTGCCGCTTCCTTTGGTGTTTTATTCATCTTCCAATTTCCCGCAACAATCTTTCTTCTCATGCTCCCGCCCCTTTTCTCTTTTTATTTATCCTGAACTGCTGCGACGCCGGGTAATTCTTTTCCTTCCAGAAATTCCAGCGATGCACCGCCGCCTGTAGAAATATGAGACATTTTATCGCCGTAGCCCATCTGGTTGACCGCCGCAGCTGAATCTCCGCCGCCAATAATTGTTATCGCGTCCAATGTTGCCAACGTGTCTGCGATGGCTTTGGTGCCTTTGGCGAAATTCTCGAACTCAAACACACCCATAGGTCCATTCCAGATAACTGTTTTCGCGCCCTTCAGCGCATCTTGATAGTATGCAATGGTTTTCTCGCCAATATCCAATCCCATCCAGCCATTGGGAATCTCTAATGCATCCACCGTTTTATAAGGCGCATCCGCCGCAAACGTCTCCGTCACGACCGTATCTATCGGGATCAACAAATTCACGCCTTTTTCTTCCGCCTTCTTCATCATTTCTTTGGCGTAATCTACCTTATCTGCCTCCAACAGGGACATACCAACGGTTCCGCCTTTCGCAACAGCAAACGTATATGCCATACCACCACCGATAATCAACGTATCTACTTTGTTCAGCAAATTATTGATGACATTGATTTTATCTGAAACCTTTGACCCTCCTAAGATTGCCACAAACGGTCTTTGAGGGCTTTCAATGGCATTTCCGAGGAATGCAATCTCTTTTTCCATCAAATATCCTACAGAAGATTCTTGTACAAAGTTTGCAACACCTGCTGTTGAGCAGTGCGCCCGATGGCTGCTTCCAAAAGCATCATTTACAAACACTTCTGCCAAAGACGCCAATTCCCTGCTGAAATTCTCTTCGTTCTTCGTTTCTTCTTTGCGGTAACGTGTATTTTCCAGCAAAACCACATCGCCGTCTTTCATATCTTCTACTGCTTTTTTCGCATGATCGCCGACAACATTGTCATCCTTTGCAAAAATAACGTTCGCCTGCAAAATCTCAGATAGCCGCTTCGCCACAGGCGCTAAAGAAAGCTCCGGCCTTACCTCTCCTTTGGGTTTGCCCATATGAGAGCATAAAATCAGCCTCGCACCCTCATCCATTAACTTCTGAATCGTTGGCAATGCCGCCGTAATCCGACTTTCATCACTTATTATACCATCTTGCAACGGCACATTGAAATCGCATCTTAGCAATACACGCTTGCCCTTCACTTGCAAATCGTCCACAGATTTTTTGTTTAACATCAATAAAACTCCTTTCCTGTCTTAGATTCAGTTATCTTGACCCAACATTGTACTTCCCAAATGTTCTCTTTTTCATCAGATATTTCAACATAAACGTGTAAAATATATCTCTATATCCTTCGGCAACACATATTATGTAAAAGAGCTATTTTTCAGCCAGTCTCAATATTTCCAATGCCGCGCCTTCATCAATGACAAAAACACCGCTGGGAATACTTCGCCCAACAGCCAAAATACTTTCTGCTTTTTCACGCCCGCCGGCAACCACAATGACCTCATCCATTTTGGATATTTCATGAAAGTCGATGGCAATGGAGCGTGTACGGTAAACCACTTCTCCGCGGCGATTGAAATAGTACCCGCAAGCCTCTGCCACAGCATCTTCTTTCGCCAAAAACTCTTGCACGTCTTTATCCAAACGACGCTTATCCGCCATCTCCAACGCATTGCCAACGCCCAAAAGCAAAATGTTCGCTTTTTGCATCGCTACAATCGTATCATGAATTTCCGGTTGCTTTTTCATTTCTTCCAACGCGGTTTCACTCAGGTTATCCGGTAAATGCAATAACCGGTAGTCCGCATGTATCCGCTCGGCCAACCTAACCGCAAGGGTATCCGCCTGCAATTCCATTTTGCGCCCAATACTGCCCCGCGCAGGTAAAACCATTTTTGCCACAGATTTTGTCGTAAAAGGTGTCGCCTGTACCAAGTCTTCCATAGATGTGCCGCCGGTAATGGCAATACAACTATCGTCTTTCGCCTCTTCAAGCAAATACCTTGCCGCAATCTGACCCATCTCTTTGTGACTGCGTTCGCTTTTATCCGCATCGCCTTGGGCAATCAATACACGCTTCACCTGCAACACATCTGCCAAACGCTCTTCCAGTACCGCCAACCCAGTTAATATGGAAAATACACTTTCCAAGCCCTCTAATACCTCGAGGCCTTCTTCCGTTACCATCATGCCGGTCTTGGACACTTGCACCAATTTTTGAGCGCTAAAGCGTTCAATCTCACTCCTAACCGTTCTTTCCGTCATGCCCAAGGAAAGCACCACCATTCGTCTCCCGCAAGGCTGAAGCAAGCGCACAGTCTTGAGCACACGGTAGCGGCGTATCAACTCTTCTGTTAAATCTGGGGCAATCCTTTTGAGCAGTTGCAATTTTTCTTCCATACATCCACCTACTTTGGTCTATTTTCGTCCCGTATTCCTTTTTTTGTCCCATGCAAAAGAAAAAAATGAGGTGGCGTGCAATCAGCAACCATCCGCTGTCCGCCTGCCGCCTCAATAAAATCATACCTGTTCCACTACCACGGAGTCATCTACATCTTTATCTGTGCAACAGCACTCACTCTCGTCGCAGTATTCGTCCTCCAAATCGTCCCAGTCGTAATCCCACTCTTCATCAAACTCGTCATCCATTCTTGTTTTGATTAAATAAACCACCCCAAGGGACACCATCGCTAAAATTGCCGCAACAATCGCCAAAACAATAACAACAGATTTTTTGTCGTCTCTCTCTCTCAAAACGACTACCCTCTCTCTCAAATCGTCCCAACCCGGTTTGTCATTAAAATACTTCTTCATTTTCGATTCCACTCCTTTTGTTCTTTACTTATCATAAACTTTCTTGCTTATCACCGAATTTCTTCTTCAAGAACTCTTTGTTCTTTCTTAATTCACTATACTCGTAATATGCTTTTTTCAATATCTGGCGTTCGTCATTAAACTTAAGCAGATGATAGGCCTCATGGAACTTATAGAAACCCGCATCAGCAAAAAATTCCTCGCTTTGCGGCTTGCAATAAAATGAATTTGCGCTCATCAAATACCAATGCACCGTTTTATTTACCGTGTCATCGCCTCCTTTGAACGTGTATTGCGTCTTCCCAACATATTTTATTATCTCACCCGCTGCTCCGGATTCTTCCTTCACTTCTCTCAAAGCGGTTTGCCGATAGGTCTCATTCTCCTCCACAGTGCCCTTGGGCAAAACCCAACCCATATATCTGCCGTTTTGGTTTTTGTATAAGAGGAGAATTTTCCACTTATATATGACTACACCGCCACAGCTCACTGCTTCAACCACTGCAATACCTCCGCAATTATATTATTTGCCATTTTTATCAGTATAACCCTTTTTCCTCCGCTTTTCAAGACTTACAACGAAAACCTATGTTTTTTTGAAGCGAAACGGCGAAATCAATGTCAAACGCTTTATGCAAAGAATACCGCGCCACCAAAGCCAAACCTGCAAAACACCAAAAAAAATCCAATATATATGGCTTTTTTCGAGCAAAAACAAATTGTAAAGGGCATGCGCAAAGTACGGAATAAGCCAGGCAAGCAACATCTGCCGCCTTTGCCCGCTAAATTTTGCCAGACCCAAATGATAGCCCATCAAAACGCCAAACAGCCCATGGCTCGGCACAGAAAGAACGGCACGGGCCATGGCCGTTTGATACCCGCCCATCCTGGAATCAAAAACATATATAATATTTTCAATCCCTGCAAAACCCATGGATACGAATACGCCGTACACAATGCCGTCCAGCGGTTCATTGAAATTTTTGTTTTTCCAAATCAACAGTATCAAAAATATATATTTTATCGTCTCCTCGATCCCTGCAGAACTCACAAAAGATGTGTATAACGGCGTTTCCTCGTGCGGAAACACACGCTCTGCAGCAATCCCTGCCATATAAATTACCGCTGTCATACACATACCGTAAAAAAGCCCCAAAAACAACATATGCCACGGTTCTTTCTCATATTTATCTTTTATATAAATAAAGAATAAGCCGATAAATATCGGTGCTACAGCCAGTTGAACTAAAAACAAACGCATCTCACATCCTTTTCCCATTCCCATCCTGACCTTAGTCTTACCAAAAAGAGTGAAATTATGATTTTTCTTTTTCATAAAAATGGCGCACACATAGAGAAAAAATGTGTGCGTCATTGTGTTTCTATTCCGTTTTAATCGCCGCCAGAGCGCTCAATTTCATTGCGCGCTTCGCCGGAAGGTAACCGGAGAGAATACCGATTACTGTGGCAAAAACAATCGAGCCCAGATACAGCCATAATGGTATGGAAGATGTCATCGTACTTCCTGATTGCATCGCGAAGAAATTTACAACCTTCGATACCCCGAAGCTAATAACAACACCTATAACCCCTCCACCAAAACCAATAAACGCTGCCTCCGTCAAAAACAAATATTTAATATCCTTCAAGGATGCACCGATTACCTTCATAACGCCTATCTCTCTTGTTCTCTCATAAATGGACATAACCATCGTATTTGTAATACCAATGGCCGCAACCACCAACGAAATCGCACCAATCGCGCCCAAAACCATACGCAACATCTTGGTAGTCTCTTTCATCGCTTCCAACTCGTCCGTCAAAGAATAGGCTCGAAAACCCAAGTCCATAATCTGTTGCTGTACGCCTCTCACGTTGTCGATACTATCCACCTTCACCATAACCTCTTCATATTCCTTTGATGGTGTCTGGCGATTATAGGAACCATACATACGCTCTTCCCACGCCAACCGTGCCTTCTCCAACTTCTCCAGCTCTTCTAGCGGCATAATTACATTCCATGCGGAATTTCCTTCCGCCGACATCAATCCAACCACCTCAAACTTCTCCGTTTTCAGCGATTTGTCTGCATATTTTGTCCCATAGCTCCAATCATAGGAAATATCAATCTTTTTATCCAAAATTTCTACAACCGGCGGATCCATTCTCCACCGCATTTCCCAGCTCAACTTGGGATTGTAGAATTCAATACCGCCGCCAACGACAATCGCTTTTGAATCCTCGGCCGTTAAAGCACGGCCTTCTACAATCTTGTAACCAAACGCCTCCATGGTCTCACCTTCAATACCGATAAACTGCGCATCGGCAACATATTTTCCGCTGCCCATCATCATATAGAAGAATTTCACAGGCGTAGCTGCCTCCACATGGGCAAATTGGCGAAAGTTCTCAACCATTTTTGCATCTAACAACTCTTGATTCGGATTGGTGTTTGCACTATCATCGTAATACCATGAATTACTGCTGGAATAGACATTGATAACCTGCAAACTCCCCCAGTTTTCCAACTGTTTTTGGAAGCTCTCATTCATACCAATACCTATGGAAACCATAACAACAATAGAAGTACTCCCAATGACTACGCCAAGAATTGTCAGTGCTGTCCGCAATCTTCTTTTCCATAAATTGCGAAGTGCCATATCCAACAAATCTCTTATGCTCATATAGACATACCCTCTTCGTCTTCATCCTCTTCATCTTCCAAATCGTCCAGACTTTCCGCAAAACTATTTTTCGGACTTTCCTTCTGCTTCTTAACAAATACGGCGAAAAGAACTGCGAGAAGTGCAAGTATACCGCCGGAAATCAGCACCGTCTTCATATCCATGCCCTCATCCGCCTGTTCCATATCTTCCCAAGCCCAATCATCATACATCATCGGCTCCATAACATTTACAATAAAGTCCCGTCTCTCTTCGTTTTGCTCCCCGCTGGAATCCTCATACGAAATGACAATGCTAATCGGCACCTCTCCCGTTGACATGGGTGTAAACATCGCGTCAAAATAATCACTGTCTCCGGACTCCATATTCCCAACATAAGTACTTCTCGTATCCGTCTCCACATCGCCTTCAATTCGAATCATGACATTATTTAACGTCACTTTGCCCGTATTATAGTAGCTGAAAGATACCATAATCGGCGAATACAGCTCAATGCTCTCGGGCAGCATGAACTCGTCCATTTGAATCTCTGTTATCTGCTTTACATTGATACCCAAAAGCTCCGTCGCTGTGTATTCATTGCCATCCATATCCTCGTATTCAAAATTTACCGTTAGGGTATATGTTTTTGGCTGTGCCTGTGGTACAACATAAAGTCTCAAAGACTTTTCAGTCGTACTCTTTGGCGCAATAGAATCAAAATAGAATGTATTGCTGCTATTTACAGGTGTAAAAATATTCCCTGAACGCTCGTCGTTGGAGGATGTTTCCTCCGCGAGCGTCAAAAACATCTTTAAATTTTTGATTGTTTTATTTTGATGAGTATTTAATAATGTCAAATTCAAGTCAAACTCGCCGCCCGCCATGACAATCAACGGATCGCATTCATAGTTGCTTACAATCACCTTCGGCTTGCTTCCCTTATCATCATCGTCATCCTTCTCCGGATTGCTGATATTCACGCCTGCATACTGCCTAAACGAAGATACTGTTGTACCTCCTGATGTATATTCCGTCGTAAACTGAATTGCATAATTCCTGCTGGATGCCGCCGATGTCGCTGCAAAAGTATAACTCAGGACAGTACTCGCTCCCGGTTCCAATGATATGAGCGTCTTTACACTGCCTGACTTCGGCACAACCATACCCGATTCTACCGCATCCGCCGTCACCACAATATTCTTCGCTGCAACCTGTCCGGCATTATATAACTCAAACTGCACCGTAAAGTTCTGATTTACGCCATATACGCCCGACGGTTCCTGCATATTCCGAACTTCCAACTGCGCCCTTTGTCCCGCAACGCCGCCGACATTTACATAGTAATCATGGGTGCGTTCTTGGGCATTTCCCCGCGCATCTTTGTATTTGACTACAATCGTGACAGGATAATTCCCGGCCGCCATATCGCCGCCTGCAACCAACGGGAAATTGAAATCCAATTGTCCGCCTCCGGCAATTTTTGTCATATGTTTGCTGCTAAAGCCGCCCACCAAACTGATTTCATTCGTCTTTAGATTCGCCAGCGTAACTTCGACATCATACATATCGGCAGAACCGTTGTTCACTAATCGTCCTGTTAAATTCGCAGAATTTCCCGCAGACATAACCTCCGGCGAGAGTTTCATGCCTTCAAAAGCAAAGCCATCCCCCTGATTGAATCCTTTGACTCTCAGGTAAATGGTATCGCTTCCACTCATGGCAACCCCGCCATTCGTCAAATATGTATACATCACCGTCACCGCATATGACGATTCCGGAATTTCATTTTCCATATTAACTGTCATTATAATATCCTTGTATCCATTTGCTCCGATCGTTCCGGCATTGCTGCCCTGTACGCTGATTCGAAAAGGATCAGCACCCGAGGCTCTTACCTCCACAAATACATTATTCGCCGCCGCTCCGCCACGGTTCTTTACCTGAAAACTAATGCGGTTCTCTTTGCCTGCCTCCACTTCATACACACCGTCACCGCCCAGGACAAGAGCCGGTGTCGCCGAATCGTTCCAGCCTTCATCAGCAAAAGCAACCGTATTTAACGAAGAAACCATCACCAGTAACATAAAACATGTCCATACCCGCTTCCATAAATTGTGCTTTTTCATAATACAACTCCTTTTTCCTGAATCTCTTCTATTTTGCCGTCAGAAAGCATCACAATACGGCTTGCATAGTCGGCCAACTCCAAATCATGCGTAACGATAACCAGCGTTTGATTATTCTCTTTTGCCAACCTTGTAATCAAATCCATCATCTCATACGTTGTTTTCGTATCCAAATTTCCCGTTGGTTCATCGGCAAAAACAACTTGAGGATTATTGATAAACGCACGCGCAATACTCACTCTTTGCTGCTGTCCCCCGCTCATCTGTTGTGGCTTGTGGTGCGCACGATCAGCAAGGCCGACCGCCTCTAGTATCGCCATCGCCCGCTCATTCCGCTCTTTTACCGGCACATTCCGAAATATAAGCGGCAACGTCACATTCTCCATGGCCGTCAGCGTCGGAAGCAGATTATACGACTGAAACACAAAACCAACATATTGCTGACGAAATCGTGCCAGCTGATCCTCGTTCATTCTTTCAATATGCTTTTTGTTGAATATAATTTGACCTTCCGTCGGCTTCTCCAACCCGGCAATCAAATTTAGCAACGTGGATTTTCCCGAACCCGATTTTCCCAGCAAACAACATACTTCTCCATGCCGAACATTCAAAGAAATTCCATCTACCGCAGGGATCTGTTCGTTACCCATCTGATAAATCTTCCTCACCTCTTTGAGGCGAATGACATTCTTCGCCAAGCATAACCAACCCCTTCCTGAGAATCTTAATCCGTTTTTAATCTGTTTTCATACTACCATATAATGATTGCAAATGTATCAAATCATTGGTTAAGATTTTCTTACAAATACAATCTGAAATTTATACCCTATGCGTACAAAACCATGCGAATATCGCCCCAAACAAAGTCTTCGTAAAGCTTAATAAATACAGATTTGCGTCTTTTTCATAAGATCAACCCGCCCCCTTTATTGCTTCGCCAACTTCAGCGTAAACACAAAGGTACTGCCCCGGCCCACCTCGCTCTTTACTGTAACAGCTTCTCCATGTGCATGTATAAACTCTCTAACAATAGAAAGTCCAATCCCGCTGCCGATTTTGTCTTGATTCCTTGTACTATCCGCTTTATAAAATCGATTGAAAATATACTTTTGGTCTTCCTCTTCTATCCCCATACCATAATCCTTTACCGCAACCAATATCTTTCTTCGCTCCGTAATGGTTGTTTCCACTTCAATCACACTTTCATTCGGCGAAAACTTAATGGCATTGGAAATCAAATTCTCTACCACCCTTGAAATTTTATCACGGTCGGCATGCACAATTGTCGCCGATTCGTCATAGATGGCTTTGATGATAATTTCTTTTTCATTCAATTGCGGCTCCATAACACTTATGGTATCACGCAACAATTCGTTCAAGTCAAAATCCGTCTCATCCAGAAGGATACGGCTGTTCTCCGCGCGGCTCAAATCAACAATGCCTTCCGTCAATCTGGATAGCCTATATGTCTCTTCCAATACAATTTTCAAATACTTCTCCTGTTTTTGCGGCGGAACGGTTCCATCTATCATGGCTGTTAGGAAGCCTTGCATCGACGTCAATGGTGAGCGTAAATCGTGAGACACATTTGCGATAAAATCACGGCGGTTCTTGTCGTTGTTTTGCAGACTCTCCGCCATGTAGTTGAAACTTTTCGCCAATTGTCCCATTTCATCATCCCCATAAACCTCAACCCGCTGCTCAAAGTCACCATTGGCAATCACTCTGGCCGCGCGGTTCATTGCCAAAACAGGATTAATCAACCGCCGGTAAGAAATGGTGCTGATGACCGCCGCCACAGCGAAAACACAAAACATACTAATAATGGTTGTATGATATATCCCCGCAATGGATCGCTCTATTTCCGGCATAGGCCTGCACATAAACAATCCGGAAAGATGTCCTAAATTCATCGGGTAACCCACAATCAGCATCGCTTCATCAAACCAGGGGTTATCCTCCGCCACCGTAGAAACGATATTTCCGCCAAGAAGTCCTTCCACCAAGGCATTTTCCTCAATGGTTTTTCCAATCAACTCCCGCTTCAAACCGGGCGATGTCATCGCCACCACGCCGTCACGGTTCACAAGCATTACCCCGGCATTCATATATTCTTCCAAAACCTGCAATTCATAACTCAAGTTTCCTAAATTCTCCGTCAAATACGTGCCCTCGAGCGCATCTGATATTTTTCTGCACTGCTCGATCAATTCCTCTCGCTTTTCGTTCATATAATGCTGGGAGTAAACCAATGCAAGTACAACGCCAAGCAAAAAAACACACACCGTAACCGTTCCCGTATAAAGCAGCATTTGCTTTTTTACAATTGAACGTTTTTGCATAATAACTCCCTCCAAAACAAAATGATTTCAATTTTTCAAAATAATGGTATACTATAATTAACAAAATAACAGAAAGGGGCGGCAATCCATGCCGTTTGGCAAATATCATGAATAAACCTACTCAAAAAAGAAAATTTGCTCCTGTTGATATTGTACTTATGTTTATGGCGGTTTACTTGCTTTTTCGCACGCCGTGGAACAATATGGTCAGCATCGACTACCTGTTCTTTTTTCTCTACATTTTCTGTGTTTTATTGCGCCTATCGAACATCAGAAAACAACATGCCCAAACAACCAGGCAGTTGCCAAGTGAGCAGGGCGAGAATGATGATGCCCATCAGGATAATCCGGCATCTTTGACAGACAGCGCCACCAACGATAAATCTATGTAATACGCAAAACGACTGTTCGCAGTCGTTTTTTATTGGCATATTTTACTTTTGACCAAATTTATATCCCACACTCCAAACCGTAAGTATACCCCAACCGTCATCCTGATTCAGCTTCTCACGAATGCGTTTTACATGTACATCCACGGTTCTCGTATCTCCGATATATTCGTAACCCCAAATGTGGTCAAGCAATTGTTCCCTTGTAAACACCCTGTTCGGATGACCGGCAAGGTGATGCAAAAGCTCAAATTCCTTCGGCGGAAATTCTACGCTCTTGCCGTGGTAAGCGACCGAATAATTCGAAAGATTGATTTCCAGATTCGGGAAGCGCAAAAGTCCATCTTCCCCTTGAATATCCTTCGTATCGTAGCGCCGTAAAACGGCCTTAACCCGCGCCACCAACTCCTTGGGATCAAACGGCTTTACGATATAATCATCCGCACCCAACTCAAGCCCCAACACCTTATCAAAGGTCTCGCCCTTAGCTGTCAACATAATGATGGGCACATTGCTGCTTTTTCGTATTTCTGTACAAACTTGATAACCATCCATTCCCGGAAGCATAATATCCAGCATAATCAAATCCGGAAGCATTGTCTCTGCCATCTGCAAGACTTCTTTTCCGTCATACACTTCCTGTGTTTCATAGCCATCCTTCTCTAAATATAAAGAAATCAATTCGGCAATATGCCGATCATCATCAACTACTAAAATTCGCTGCTTCTCTCCCATATGCCTCTCCTCTCTTTATTTCAACTCAACCACGGTAACCCCTGCATCGCCCTCGCCAAACGTACCCGGACGATAACTCTTTACGTGAGAATTCATGCGCAAATAGTTCTGCACCCCCGTACGCAGGGCACCTGTTCCCTTGCCATGGATAATAATAATCTGCTTTAATCCCGACAAATACGCATCATCAATGTATTTATCAATATTACCAATGGCTTCATCTACCAGTTGCCCTCTGCAATCAATTTCCGCAGAAATAAACTGACTTTTCCCGGCTTTCGCCCTTTGCACCGATTGGCGTTGTTTTTCTCCCTTGGGCTCTGGCGTTTCATCCAGCATCAATTCTGCCAGCGCTACCTTCATTTTCATTGCCCCTAGCTGCACCATGACTTCTTTGTTCTTATCCGGCGCCGCCAGGACAACGCCGTTTTGGTCAAACGAAATGATATATACGCGGTCACCCGGTTCAAGCTTTTCAGGCGGCTTGTGCGTGGATTTCACTCGCTTGGATTTCAAGAAATCCTCCTGCACTGACGAAACTTTTTCTTTCAGTTGCGCGCGGTTATCAATCAGCTTTTGCGGATTGTTCTTTTCCCTTGCTTCGCGATTCATTTCCTTGATAATACGATCTGCTTCTTCCTTGGCTTGAACATAGACCGCTTTTGCTTCTTCTCTCGCTTTGGAGAGGATTCGCTCTCGCTGTTCTTCCGTTTTGCGCTTCTGATTTTCCACTTCTTTTTTCAATCGTTCCGCTTCTTTTCGGTATTGCTCCGTCCGCTCCTGTTCGTACGCAACGGATTTTCGGCTAATTTCTAAATCCGTGATGACATCCTCAAAGCGCATCTCATCCTGAGACAAATATGTTTTCGCGCTCTCTAAAATATAATCTTGCAGCCCCAATCTTTTGGATATTGCAAAAGCATTGCTTTTCCCCGGAATTCCGATTAGCAAACGGTACGTCGGCCGCAGTGTCTCCACATCAAACTCGCAACTGGCGTTCTCCACACCTTCTGTCGATAAAGCGTACACCTTCAATTCACTGTAATGGGTCGTCACCGCTGTGCGAATGCTTCTGTTCTTCAGCGCCTGAATGATAGAAATAGCCAGTGCAGCGCCCTCTGTAGGGTCTGTACCCGCACCCAACTCGTCAAACAATACCAATGAACGGTCGGTCACCTGATCCATAATACGGACAATATTCGTCATATGCCCCGAAAAGGTGCTCAAGCTTTGCTCGATACTTTGCTCGTCTCCAATATCTGCGAATACATCGTCAAATATCGCCAATTGAGAACGCTCTCCGGCAGGAATATGCAAACCCGCCTGTCCCATAAGCGTAAATAGACCCAACGTTTTCAACGCAACGGTTTTCCCCCCGGTATTCGGCCCTGTAATCAACAGTGTTGTAAAATCGCCGCCCAAATAAATATCAATCGGCACAACGCTTTTGCCCTCTAGCAATGGGTGACGTCCTTTCCTGATATAAATAAAGCCATCCGCAGACATATGGGGCTCTGTCGCTTCCATCGAAAGAGATAGTCCCCCTTTGGCGAAAATAAAATCCATCTGTGCCAGCAAATCCATATCGGCCTCTAAAATCACCGCGTTCTCTGCTACCAGGCGAGAAAGCTCTGCCAAAATCTTCTGGATTTCCTCCTTCTCCTTCGCCTGTAATTCCTTCACTTTGTTGTTTTGTTCAATAACACTCATCGGCTCCATAAACAACGTCGAACCTGTGTTGGACTGGTCATGCACCATACCCGGAAATGCATTGCGGTACTCACTCTTTACCGGTACACAATAGCGGTCGTTTCGAATGGTAATCACAAAATCTTGCAGCATATTTCGATATACAGAAGAGGAAATGATACTGTTCAGCTGATTCTTCACCCGTTCATTGGAAATTTTAATGTCACTTCGAATACTGCGCAGTCCTGCGCTTGCGTCGTCCAGCACTTCCCCGTCAGGCGTAATACAGCGGTTGATTTCATTCTCCAGCGAAGGCAATGGCGCCAATAGGTCAAAATACTCATCCAACCGTTCATAGCGCTCTTCTTTATTGTCATGGTTACCATAGTTTTTGATCTTGCGGCAAACATATAAGAACTCCGCAATCTGAAACAGTTCTTGAACAGATAACACCCCTGACATGCTTGCCCGCTTAAGCTGTGGACGCACCTCGCGAAAACCGCCGAAAGACGGTCTGCCCTTACGCAAAATCATACCCACTGCTTCTGCTGTCTCCTGCTGCCAAAGACGAATATCACTCATGACGGCAGAAGGACGCAACGCTTCCACCTTCTCCTTTGCCATAGGTGACACAGCAAAAAACATCAATTGATTCATTATTTTATCGTACTCCAATGTACGCAACGCTTTTTCGTTCATCTAATCCATCCTTTTATTTTACTCTATTTTCTCCATGCACTTTATTTTTTAGTATAGCACAAAAAAAAGGGCGAGAAAACCCTATGTATTCTCGCCCCCTCTATCCTCACCAGCTACGCCTGCTCTTTGATAATACCATTTTGATACGCATATACCAGCTTCTCCAACTCGTCTATACTTGCCTCTAATTTCTTACCCACATCTGTATCTCTTACTCGAATGCGATCTTGTGTGTATTGCAGCGCCACTGTAGAAGATAGAATATCCTGTTCCTGCTCGATGGCAACCTCCGTGGAGACAAACGGTTCGTGGGATACCAAAACCATGCCATGAGAGTTATAAATCAGCGTATACCCTGCAATACCTGTTACCTTTTGATAAGCTTTCGCAAAACCGCCGTCAATCACAAATAGTCTGCCGTTCGCCTTGATAGGATTCTCTCCTTTCGCAACCTTTACGGGCACATGACCATTGATGATATGAGAACGCTCCGGATTCAATCCGAACGCTGACAATACCCGTTTACATACGTCCTCTTCGCTTCTCAGCGAATAATACGGATTGCTTACTTCCTTGTGCGTCGTTTTATCATCAATAAAATAACGCTCAAACGTCGTCATTTTCCTTTTTCCAAATAAAGGCGAATCTTCTCCGCACCACAAATACCAAATAATATCCATGCACTCCCGCTTGCTTTCGCTATGCGCCTTATTAAAATATCCTTCTCGCACAGAACGCTCTACCACATCCAAATACGCTTTTCCGCTGTACTCTTTCCCACGAAACTTCACAACCTTGAGTGTGCCGTCGTCATTCATCGGAATACCCCCATGAAAGAGCAAATTGGAATTGCACATTGTATACATACTTCCCTTATTATACAGCACCCGCACATGCTCCTGCAATTTCCCGCTATTTACAAAAGAGGACTTCACCTTGTCCATAACCACCTGCTCTTCTTCAGACAAAGCGTAGGGATCTTTTGGGTCAATCGTCGGAAAATTCATATCGTTCATCACATATTCTGCACCTTCGATGGTTATCGTGCCCTTTTCAAAATTGAGCTGATGCAACAACAATCGATTCTCCATCCTAAACTCCGGATGGCGCTTAATAATCTGTGCCTCCATTTTCCATTGCATGACAGAAACGGCTTTATGCATTTTTGCAATCATATTAAAATCTTTATCGCTCAGCGTTCCGCCTGTTCCTTTCGGCGCGAACTGCGTACATGGATCATCAGCATATTTCTCCATAGCAAACGTTGCCAGCGGAATCAAATTGATGCCGTAATCCTCCTCAATCGTATCCAGATTCGCATATCTCGTTTGGATGCGTAAAACATTGCAAATCAATGCCTGACAACCGGCCGCGGCACCCATCCACGCAATGTCATGGTTTCCCCATTGGATATCTACCGAGTGATAATTTTCCAAAATATCCATAATTGCCGCCGCATTGGGTCCACGATCATAAATATCGCCAATCACATGCAATTGGTCAATGGACAGCCGCTGAATCAACTTTGCCAACGCAACAACAAAACGATCCGCCTGTTCCAAATCGATAATCGTACTGATGATTTCGTTGTAATACAAATCCTTATCCCGGCCAACGCTATCCTCATGCAACAATTCTTCTAGTATGTATGCAAACTCTTTTGGCAATGCCTTACGCACTTTTGATCGGGTATACTTGGAAGATGCAACCTTGCAAATCTTAACCAAACGGTGCAGCGTAATCGTATACCACTCCGCTAAATCTGTCTCCTCTTCAAGCAATGCCTCTATCTTTTGTTCCGGATAGTAAATCAGCGTTGCCAATGCCTTCTTCTCGCTCTCCCGCAAACTGGAGCCGAAAATAGCGCTGATGTTATTCTTGATAACCCCCGATGCATTGCGCAGCACATGACTAAAGGACTCCGCTTCGCCATGAACATCCGAAACGAAGTGCTCTGTTCCCTTGGGCAAATTCAAAATCGCCTTTAAATTAATGACCTCTGTCGCTGCTAAATTGATATTTTTATACTGGTTGGATAACAGCTTTAAGTATTTCAATTCCGCATCCGTAAAACATCTATCTTCACAATACATGCATTCACCTGCTTATCGTTTATTTTCATTACTTCCCCATTATAGCAGAGACATTCTTTTTTTCCTAGTCGCTCTTTGAATTAGGACATTTTTCGTCCCACTGCATAAAAACACAGCGGTTCNCCACTGTGTTTTTCGTCATTTTCGCAATTAAAATCATCTGAAAGTACCATCTTCTATTCTCANCGTTCTATCAAAATGTATGCTCCGCCGCTTCCACTCATAAATTGGATTGCAGCAATCAATAAAGCGTCATCGCCCGCAAACCTCGCAAGCGGCAGTTTCTCACACTCCGGCTACTCTCCTGAAGCAACGCCGATTCACTCATCTTCCTTCCTCTCCAACGCTTCCACATTGGGAAGATATGTGACATCCCCATATAATATCAATTCTCGATTGATAAACATCACGGATAACGACACAATACTTAATCCAAAAAGAAAATAGCTGCAAAGGTTATTCAACACCGACACGTAGAGCGTCGCCTCCATAGCCGAAAAAATAGAGCCGCTCAACAAATTCAGTGGCAGTATCAATATAGTCGATCCAATAATAACAGACAGCGTTCCCCACCATCTGCGTTTTACCAAACTGGCACTGTAACGCAATGCCGCCAAACCACTTTTTCCGCTCAATGCAATGGCATATACATATAATCCCCACTGCACCGAAATATACACCAAAGCAGCAAAGAATACAATCGTCATTGTCCAATCTAAAAACAGTAGCGATAATGTCAGCATTGCAATGCAAGGAAAAATAATGAGCCCTGTTTTCACCAACGCCCCCTGACAAGAAAATGCCTGCACCAATGCCTGCTGCGCTGTCAACGGTTTCATCGTGAGTCTCGATTTTATCAGTATTCCAACCGCCATACATCCGATGGGCGCCAAAAACAGCAGCACCGCCAACAAAATGAGCTCTAGCCGTCCAAAGTCAACCATGATGGTCATAACTTCATCCGTACCGACATTGGATGCGCCCAATGCGGCATAAAGAGACTCGACAACCGGCCACATCCGCTCTGCAATCATTGCATCCAGCAATGCAATCGGAAGAAAAGCAATCAAACAAATATACATCAACGATTTCAAATTCTTCAAAAACAAACCCAAAGACAAAGATAATACTTCCGCCACACGGAATTCTCTTTGGCTCAATTCCCGATATATTTCGTTATTCACTATTTTTTCCGCCTTCTCTCTCAAACGTCTCTTCACTCTTTATCATAACATTTCCATTTTCATCCATCACATATGCTTCATTTCCTTGTCCTTCAATCTCTAGGAAAAACACCGTAAAAACACAAACAACAAATGCATCGAGCATAAGCACACACACTACAAAGGCAATTTGTAAAAATACAGTACCAAAAAGTATATGCAGGCTAAATAACCATGTCATCATAAGAAATCCGATAGCGCAAAGAACCAAAATCATTCGAAAAATCCTGCCCATATGAAATGCCGTTAAGTTCCGGCTATGGCGCAGTGCCGATAATCCCTTTTCTCCGCATAGCCCAACCACATGCATATAAAAAATCCACATCACAAAAAAATATCCGGCAATCAAAATACCTATTATTGGCACACACAAAGAAAGAAACAGCAGTCCCGCGAAAAATATTCCCGTATAAATAAGTTTCGGCCATCGGCGAAGCGCCTGTCCCAATGATTCAAGTATGCCAACCTCTTCTTCTTCCATGTATCCCTGGATAATTAATGCAATAGAAATGACTGCAATCGGCAATAAACAAATAAAAACCGCACCTTCCAATACAATCTTTTTGACTGCAAAATATATTCCCTCTTGCAGTACCCATTCAATGGGATAAAAGTCAAGCGCGAAACGGAATTGCTTGAAGCTGCTTTGCATCAGCATCGTCGCAAAAATCCGAATGGGAAACAAAATAAACACGGCAATTACCGCAATCTTTTCGATGTTTTTCAGCATATAACAAAGTCCCAGCCTGAGCATTTTAAACACGCTCAACTCGTAGGAATATACTTCCCGCTCCATCTCGTTCATCCCCCAAATGTAATAAAATCCCTTCCTACCATTATACAGATTCTCGACAAAAAAACAATCTTTTTGCACCTTGTAAATTATAATCTTTTTCGTTACAATGAAACTAAAACGAAAGGCGTGAATACCATATGCAAAAAACCGTATTAATCACGGGCTCCTCCCGAGGTATCGGTAAATCCATCGCCTTATGCTTTGGCCGTGCCGCCTATAATGTTGTGCTAAATGCTTCCAAAAGCGAAGCCGAATTGGCACAAACAAAAGCACAACTCGAGCACGAGCATATTCCTTGTATGGCTTTTTTGGGCGACGTATCCGACTATTCGGTATGCCAAAACCTATTCCAAGAAATTTCCGCCGTTTTTGGCTCAGTGGATATATTAATCAACAATGCCGGTATCTCTCATATCGGGCTCTTTAGCGATATGACTCCCGACATGTGGCAGCGCATCGTGGCAACAAACACATTTTCCGCCATGAATTGTTCGCACTTAGCCATTCCCTCGATGGTTCGAAAAAAACAAGGGATTATCATCAATATTTCGTCCATCTGGGGAAATACCGGTGCCTCTTGTGAAGCCGTGTATTCTGCCTCAAAAGGCGCCGTCAATGGCTTTACAAAAGCGCTTGCAAAGGAACTCGCTCCCTCCAGTATTCGGGTAAATGCGATTGCCTGCGGTGTGATTCAAACGCAGATGAACGCCGACTTATCAAAAGAGGAAGAAATCGCCCTCACGGAGGATATCCCGCTTTGCCGATTCGGCACGGCTGACGAGATTGCCAAAGCAGCTCTATTTTTGGCCGAGGAATCCTCTTCTTATATCACAGGACAAGTACTAACCGTTGACGGAGGTATGATTGGATGAACCGCACGATTTTTTTCGATTTAGACCGCACACTGCTAGACTTCACCGCCTCGGAAAAAAAGGGACTGCGAATGGTCTTTGACCACTTTGGCATTCCCCTCACAAACGAGATTTATCAGCGGTATCTGGTGCAAAATCAGGAACTTTGGTCCGCATACGAAAGCGGTCTTATTCTCAGAGAAATCATTTTCGCCACACGTTTTGCGGACATATTCGCACACTTTGGCATTGATGCCGATGGTGATGCTTTTGAAGAGGAATATCGAAAAGCTTTGGCTTTTGGATCCGAGTTAATGGAGAACGCCTTCGATGTAGTGGAAACACTGGCGAAGCACTTCCCCCTTTATGTCATGACGAACGGCTTAATATCCACGCAAGAAAAACGTATGTCTGACTCCGGCATCCTTCCTTTTTTCCAAGATATTTTCGTATCCGAACGCATAGGTCTGCAAAAACCCATGCCCGAATTTTTCGAATACTGCTTTGCCCGAATTCCTAATTTCAAGAAGGAAGGCGCACTGCTCATCGGCGATTCTTTGACCTCCGATATTCAGGGAGGAAATGCTGTTGACATGGAAACTTGCTGGTTCAACCCAGCCGCCCAAACCAATAACACACCCCACAAACCAACATATGAGATTCAAAACCTTCTGGAGCTTCTGACATTGCTGCACATCTAAAAGAACCTCTTTCCGCTGAGAAATTCAGCAAAAGAGGTTCTTTATTTACAGCACTTTATCCAAACATATCAGCACCTGCCACAGGGTATTCTGGAAATGAAAAAGTTCCTTTCCCCGCAGCTCATATCCCATACCCTGATACAACGTTGCCGCAGGTATGTTCTCTTCATGGGTATCCAAACGCAACGTCTTGCATCCTTTTTGTCTCGCCAAATCCTCTGCAAAAAGAATAAATTCCTTCGCATACCCCTTTCCCGCACAACTGGGGCGGACACCCAGCGTATGAATAACAAAGACCTCTTCACCTTCTGCCTCCATCTGCCAAGAAATTTTTCCATACTCCTGCGCCTGCTTATGATTTACATTTACACAGCCATAAATCAGACCATCTTCGTCCTCGCCCACATAAAGCGTGCCATCTTCAAACGCGCTTTTTACATGCGCATGCAACGGGTACAAATCCCGCTGCCATTTGCAATAGTCCGTATGTACTTCTTGATATTCCAAAATTTCATTATAGACATCTGTCGCCTGTAACAAATCCTGTTCTGTCGCCAACCGAATCACTACAATCTCCCCCTTAACGTTCTCCCAGCCGCAAGCTCGGGTTCGCATTTAAATCTAGTCCATCCCGCCGGCCGGCCATATATTCATAATATGCCGCACAGCCAATCATGGCCGCATTATCCGTACAAAGAACCAGTGATGGAATACTCAATTCCAAGCCTTCTTTTTCACATTCCGCCTTCATCCTGTTCCGCAGGGCACTATTCGAAGCAACGCCTCCTGCCAGCGCCACTTTCTGAACATCTTTTTCCTTTGCCGCCTTTATCGTTTTGCTCACCAACACTTCCACAACCGCTTGTTGAAAGCTCGCCGCAATATCTTCCGGAACAATTTCTTCACCTATCATTTTTTGCTTGTTTACATAATTTAGCACTGCTGACTTTAATCCGCTAAAACTAAAGTCATGGCTGTCTTCCTCCAGGAATATCCTTGGGAATTTTACTGCATCAGGATTCCCCTGTTTCGCTGCAGCATCTATCTTTGGCCCGCCGGGATATCCCATACCGAGGACACGCGCCACTTTATCATAAGCCTCACCGGCGGCATCATCACGGGTTTTGCCAAGAATTTCATATCGGCCATAATCAGATACAAACACCAAATGCGAGTGTCCGCCCGAAACCACCAATGCTATATAGGGCGGCTCAAAATTTTTATTTTCTATATAATTGGCGCAGATATGCCCCTCAATATGATGTACGCCAATCAGAGGTTTTTCCGCCGCAAATGCAATGGCCTTCGCTTCAGCAAGTCCCACCAACAGCGCCCCAACCAATCCCGGGCCATATGTCACGCCAATGGCATCTATTTCATCCAACGTTCTACCCGCTTCTCTTAATGCCTGCGTGATTACACCGTCGATAACCTCCACGTGCTTTCTAGAAGCAATCTCCGGCACAACGCCGCCATAAAGCGCATGTAAGTCCATCTGGGACGAAATGACATTTGAAAGCACTTCTCGCCCATTCCGCACTACCGCCGCCGCTGTCTCATCACAAGAGCTTTCGATTGCCAATATCAATGTTTCTTCCTTCATGCTTCATCCTCCAAGCTTACTCCCTATCTTTTGGAAAATACATGGTCACACATTTTCTTTCTTCCCCTAACTCCACATGAGGAAAAATATCTGATGCACACGACAAAAATTCCTTCGGCTCCTGCAATGCCGGACTAAAATGCGTCAGCCAGAGCATTTCAACTCGGCCGTCCCTTGCCAATGTTGCCGCCTCGGAAAAAAGCATATGCTTATTCTCTTTTGCTTTTTGTTTCTTTTCTTCCTCACCATACATGCCTTCACATATGAAGAGTTGAACACCTTCAATAAACGTTTTTAAACGCTCAACCGGCCGGCTGTCCGTACAATAAGCGACCGCAAGCCCTTTACGTTCCTCACCCATGACCATATCTTCTGTATATACCGCGCCGCCAAACTCCACGCGCCCCTCTTTTTGGATCTTGCCCCAGCAAGGTTTTGGCAACCCCAGGTTAGCCGCCTTCGCCGCATCAAATTTTCCTCTGCGCTTTACATCCAAACGATATGCATAACACTTTACCATATGATCCGCAGGGCAAAAGGAAACAATAAATTCGCTGACTTCTATCGGATTCCCCATNTCTGCTGTAATCTCCACAAACAGCAGCTCGAAAGGCAACTCCGGACAAATACGCCGCANGCCCTCAACCACATATTGTAAACCNGATGGGCCTATCATTGTCAGCGGCTCTTCTCTTCCNGCATTGCCAATGGTCAACAACAGTCCNGGCAAACCCGCTATATGGTCGGCATGAAAATGCGTGATACAAATCACATCTATATTCTTAAAACCCCAGCCGAGAGATTTCATCGTTACCTGCGTGCCTTCACCGCAATCCACCAACAGCAGCCTGCCATTGATTCTGGCAAGCATCGCTGTTAAAAAACGGTTCGGCATCGGCATCATTCCCCCCGTACCAAGCAAACATATATCCAACATAGCCACTTTCCTCCAAAAAAAGCAAATCATTTGTTACTCATCATACCGCAAATACACGAAAAAAACAATCCGTTTTGGCATAACGCCTTCCCTCCTATAGCGAAACCAAGTCGGAAATATAAAAATTAGTCACTTTCCATCATCTTAAGGAATAAACTAAAAACAAAAGGAAGGAGGTGGTAAAATGCGTTGCAACCGTTGTAAACGCTTTTCATTTAAGCAACTTTGCGGCATGCTCCTAAGCGCACTCGGCTTGGGCATGCTACTTAGTTTCATTATTCCCGCCTGTCTTCCTTTGATTGCCATTGCGCTAATCGGCATTGGTATCTATTTGCTAAAATAAAACGAAAATATTCCTCAACGAAAAAAAGCCTCTTTCTCTACGAAAAAGACTTTTACGTTTCTAAAATTGAATTAGATTGCACGCGTAATTTTATTCGCACGCATACATCTTGTACAAACATAAATAGATTTTACATTACCGCTATTTTCAACGATTTTAATTTTCTTTACGTTTGGTTTCCATTTTCTATTCGCACGTCTACTAACCTGACTACGGTTAATGCTAATTCTATGACCTCTGATTTGGCCTTTTTCACAAATTTCACATCTAGCCACTGTCCGCACCTCCTCTATTACTGCTTTATGTGACACAACAAAGATATTTTATCAGAAAACATACCTATTTGCAAGAAAAATAACATGAGTTTTTGAATTTTTCATAAGAACTGCATCAATCCCTTGCACAAATGACATATAGATAACCTTCCTCAATAGAAATCTCCGCCATATCCTCTACTATTTCATTGCTGACACCCAAAAGTTCTCCATCTATCTTTAGGTCATATCCCTCTAACGGATACGAAAAACCTTTCAGTGTCACGCCCTTAACCTCCATAGTCAGGGGAATACATGAAACATAATCCCATTCCCTTTGCAGCACCAACTTCTCATCAATCAACTCTATGCAGTTTTTCTCATTTATCAACCGCGCGCGAATGCCTCTTTTCAAAAACCATAACAACAGGTGTGCATTGGACAGACTATGGTCAAAGCGATCGCCAATACCGCCGAAAATCAAAACGTCGACCGCCCCTTTTTCCGCCGCCAACCACATACCCAACTGCATATCCGTCTCATCTTTTCTCGTCGGAAAAGCCGTTATTTCAATACCTTTTTGACGGTATTCCTCCAGTATTTCCGAATTTGCGGAGTCGAAGTCTCCAAGTATGTAATCCGGTTCAATCCCCAACATCTTGGCATGATTCACACCACTGTCGCAACAGATAATCATGCTGTTTGCATCCAGATATTTTTCGTAAAAATGATAGTCTTCTATTTTTGCACCAGCAAAAATCACGGCTTTTCTACTCGTTTTCATACGCCTTGAAAACCTCCATAAATCCCGCCACGGACTCAGCGATGTTTTCTTTGCCAAATACCGCCGATCCGGCCACAATCACATTCGCACCTGCATCCAACACAATTTTTACATTCTCCTGTGTAATGCCGCCGTCCACTTCAATATCATAATCCAGCCCGAGCGCTCTCTTCCACCCGGCAAGCTGTTCTATTTTTCTAACTTGATCCGCCATAAATGCCTGTCCGCCAAAACCCGGCTCCACGCTCATAACCAAAACCATATCTAAATCTTGCAAATACGGCTTTAATTCCTCCACCGGCGTTTTCGGCTTGATTGTCACGCCCACCTTCGCACCCATGGCTTTTATTTGTGCAATCACCGCCTGCGGATCTTTCGTTGCCTCAAGGTGGAAGTTAATAATATCCGCCCCCGCATCACGAAACTGCTCCACATATTTCTCAGGCTCTACAATCATTAGATGTACATCAAAAATCATACTGCTCGCCTTGCGAACCCCTTTGATAACGGGAATCCCAAAAGAGATATTCGGCACAAACACACCATCCATCACGTCCAAATGAATATACGACACACCTGCTTTCTCAAGCATCGCCAGTTGTTCTCCAATTTTTGTAAAGTCAATGGAAAGCATCGATGGTGAAAGATAAATACCCATTTTATAATCTCCTCTCGTTTCCCTCTAATTCCTGATACAGCATAACATACTTATCATAGCGTTCCTTGCCAATCGCTGTGCCCACTTGCGCCTTTACTTCACAATCCGGTTCATGTACATGAGAACACCCATTATAGTAGCATTTATTCCAAAAAGGTGCAAACTCGCGAAAATAGTATTGCAAATCTCCGGCCGGAATATGAGCCAAATATAACGAAGTAAATCCGGGCGAATCCACGATATAACTCTCTTCGGAAATTTGAATCAATTCTGCATGTCTTGTCGTATGCCTGCCGCGCTGAATCTTCTCACTAATCTCGTTGGTATCCAAATCCAGCCCCGGGAATGCCTGATTGATCAAACTGCTTTTCCCGACACCCGAAGGACCGGCAAAAACCGAAATTTTCCCTTCCAATCCCTTCTTCAATTCTTCAATACCAATTTGCTCCGGTGCACTTGTACAAATCACATGATATCCTGCATTCCGATATATTCGGGCGATTTCTTCATAATGTTTTTGCTTGTCTTTATCAATCTTGTTGATCACCAGCAAAACGTCCAATGACTGCTCCTCTACCAAAACCAAAAACCGCGTCAGCAAATCCAAATTAATATTCGGACTCTTCGCCGAAAACACAAGCACTGCCTGCTCGACATTGCTGACTTTCGGGCGAATCAACTCCGTTTTCCTCGGCATAATTACATCCAAGCTTCCCTTTTTATTGTCCTCATCCAACACCGAAATCTTCACAAAGTCCCCGACCAAGGGGGTGATGCCTTCCTTTCGGAAAATCCCCCTCGCCCGTGTTTCATATACACCATTTTTTGTGCTGACATAATAAAATCCGCCGATTCCTTTTAAAATTACGCCTTCTAGCATAGACCCTCCATTATCATTCCGAGAAATTCACTGTCTGTGTCCATTGCAGTGAATCATTCATATAACAACTCACTGTTCCGACGCCGGTTCCCACGACGCTGATCGTGTAGGGAAAATCGTCCGCATCTTTGTACTCGTCTATAACAGGGAATACGCCATTCACGTCATTTCGTATCACACGTACATAAACCTGCCCCGTCGCACCGCCGGGTGCTTGCAGCATAAAGAATTCCGTCCCTGATGTCTCCTGTATATTGTTGGTATTGGAATCTTCTTCAGCTGTATTGCTTGCATCATTGTTTGAATCAGTATTATTGTCGTCACTATCGGTACCGTCTGCCGGACCATCACTGATAACCAAGCTCATAACACTGCCTTGGGGCACTTCTTGTCCGACCGGTAACGTTTGGGTAATAACCCGTCCTTTTTCAACCGTCGTGCTCGTTGTTCTGGAAATCGTTCCGACTCTCAATCCAACAGCCTCGATGCCTTGAATTGCATTCTCTTCTGAAGATCCGACCAAATTGGGCACAACAACATCTCTACCCTCTACACCCCTGCTGACACGCAATCGAATTTCGGCGCGTGCATTGATTGTATCGCCCACATTCGGACTCTGTGCAATAACCAATCCGGCTTCCACTTCATCACTATGCTCATACTCAAACTTCGGACCAATACCAATCAATGCCACAATTTTTTCATTGGCCTCGTTTTCTGAAAGCCCGGTAACATTCGGCATCTGCTCAGAACTTAACCCCGCACTGGTTTTAATACCGATTTTTGTCCCCGACGCAACCATTGTGCCTTCGCCGACAGATTGATAGATAACATATCCTGTATCAAAATAACTGCTGAAATCCTGTCCTTCTTCGACCAACTCGATACCCAACTCCAGTGCATCTCTTTGTGCCTCTTCAAGCGTTACACCAATGAACATCGGAATTTCCACCGTTTTTTCATCCGCAACAAAACCGCCAAAACCACCATTTCCAATATATTTGATACCCATGACGCTGATAATGCCGATGATGAGAACCGCCGTGGCAATCGCTGCCAGAATCACTTTGCGTTCCGTTTTCTTTTCGCTTTCATTTTCGTAATTTGCTTCTTTTCTAGGATTTCGCTTCTTTCTCGCCGGACGTTTACTCACCTTCACAGGCACGGCCTCTACATATTCATCTTCATAGTCGTCTTCCTTCGCAAGCGCCAGACGCTTGCCATATTTTTCAAAACTAACCAAAGGCTCCATCTCTGGCAATCTCTCAAACCTTCGATTTTCCCGTATATAATCCAATTCCTGCTCTTCCATGTTGATTGTCTTCTCTGCTTCCGAAATTTCAATACGTTCATCGCCGCTCTCTTGTGCCGCGCGCAATTCTGCTGCAACCTCCGCTCGTCTGGATCTGCGCTCGCTATTTGAATTGGATGACACTGCCGCAGTCGTTGCCGCCGCTGCTGCGGCAACCACCGCCTGCGGTATCTCTTTTTGCGACTCAATCGGCTTTGCGTTTGTACCTGTGTCCGTTCTCGCACGAATCAAATCCGCCAATAACAAATCGATATTTGCATATCTCTCATCTGCTTTTTTCATCGTTGCCTTTTTGATAATACCCTCTAAAGACGGCGTACAATTAGGATTATACTCCCGTATGTCGGACAGCTCTTCGTTGATATGCTTTAATGCGATGGAAACGGAATTCGCCCCCTGAAAAGGCAATATCCCCGTAATCATTTCAAACATCGTAATACCCAAAGAATAAATATCGCTTTTCTCATCCACATATCCGCCTCTTGCCTGCTCCGGCGAAAAATAATGCACCGAACCCGCCGCATTTGCTGTTGTCGTCATCGTGGAAACCGTCGCCGCACGGGCAATACCAAAATCCGTTACTTTTATAATACCATCTGTTCCCACCAAAATATTTTGAGGCTTGATATCTCTATGTACAATATGTCCCTTATGCGCCTGAGAAATCGCCGAAGCAATTTGAATGGCAACGTTGATGGTCGAACGGGAGTCAAAAGGCGCCTTTTCTTTAATCGCTTTCTTTAAAGTGTCCCCGTGGATGTACTCCATAACAATGAAATGTACATCTGCATCCTCCCCTACGTCATACACACGCACAATATTCGGATGCGACAGCCTTGCGGCAGAACAAGCCTCCGACTGAAAACGCTCGACAAACTCGTCATCGCCAATATATTCTTCCCTTAATACCTTCACCGTCACATAACGATCCAACTTTTTATCCTTTGCACGGTAAACAACCGCCATACCGCCTGAACCAATTTTTTCTACTACCTGATATCTATCCCCCAGAACAGTGCCTATACTCAATAGCATTACTCTTTCCCTCCTATATCAATCAAAATCAGAGAAATATTATCATGACCGCCTTTTTTATTTGCCGTATCGATCAAACGCTGCGCTTTTTTATCAAACGCAATTCTCTTTGAAATAATCCCTAATATCTCTTCGTCATTCAGCATCCCCGAAAGTCCATCCGTACAAAGCAAGTAGTAGTCCCCCTTTTCTACCTTTTGCACCACTGTATCAATCTCAATGCTGTCCCGAATACCAATGGCACGGGTGATAACATTTCGTTTTGGATGTGTTTTTGCCTCTTCTCGCGTAATACTGCCAAGCTTCACTAACTCCATAACATAGGAGTGATCCATCGTCATCTGTGTCATTTCCTTCTGTCGAATCAAGTACGCCCGGCTATCTCCTGCATAAGCAATATGGATTTTTTTATTTTCTAACATCGCCGCGACCAGCGTCGTTCCCATTTCTGCAAATTCGATTCCCGAATTGGACTTTTCATAGACCTTTTTGTTTGCCTCAACCAACGCGCCCGCCAACAAATCCAAAATATCGTCGCTGCTATGATTTTTCCTGTTTTCCGACACATGCTTAATTAGCGTCTCAATCGCGTAACTGCTGGCAACTTCTCCGGCGTTGCAGCCGCCCATTCCGTCGGCAATAACGAATAAATTCCGGGTTTCCTCATGCTCACTGGTTCCCACAAAATAAGCATCTTCGTTGTTTTTGCGGCATTTTCCAATGTCGCTGATTCCAATCGCTCTCATACATTCACATCCTTTATGTCGTCGACTTCTCTATTCAGATGACTCCGGCGAAGCTGTCCGCAGGCGGCATGAATGTCCCCGCCCAACTTCCGCCTTATTGTTGTCTCCACTCCGTTTGTTTGAAGTATCTTTGCAAACTGTTTTACCCGTTCATTCGAGCTTTTACTGTATGCCCACTCATCCACTTCATTCATGGGAATCAAATTCACATGACAGAGCATTCTCTTTAGTTTTTTCGCCAACTCTTTTGCACACGCATCACTATCATTGACACCATGAATCATGGCATATTCAAACGTAATTCTGCGATTTGTTATCGTTATATAATCGGCACATGCCTTCAACAGCTTCTCCATCGGGTTTGCCATTGCCACCGGCATTGTCTGCCGCCTAATATCATCATTCGGCGCATGCAGAGAGACTGCCAATGTTATTTGCAATTCTTCTCTTGCCAATTCGTATATTCTCTCTATCAGGCCGCAAGTTGAGAGTGTGATGTGTCTATGTCCCATATTCTGTCCGTCAGGCGCATGAATCAATTCTAAGAATTTCATGACTTGCTCATAATTATCCAATGGTTCACCACTACCCATAAGCACAACGCCGCGAATATGTTCCCCACAATCCTTCTGGATCTCATAAACTTGAGAGAGCATCTCCCCCGCCGTCAAATTCCGCTCCACGCCGCCAATCGTAGAGGCGCAAAACTTACATCCCATACGGCAACCTGCCTGCGTGGAAATACACACCGTATTCCCATGCTCATATTTCATAAATACACTCTCAATAATCGAATCATTCTCCAAAGCAAATAAATATTTTCTCGTTTCATCCTCCTGCGACACCAACCGCCGTACCAAGCGTAATGTAGCGATCTTCGCCTCGTCTATGAGCTTCGCCCGAAACTCCTTAGACAAATTGGTCATCTCCTCAAACGAGGTCACTTGCTTTTGATGCAGCCAGCCAAAAATCTGCTTCGCCCGAAACTTTGGTTCGCCCAGACCTTGTACAAATGCTTCCAGCTGCACAAGATTCATCGATTTTATATCTGCTTTTGTTCTGATGCCTTGTGCCATGAATTAGCCTCTTCTCTCAAACTTTGCAATAAAAAAACCATCTGTCCCCGTCTCGTGCGGGAATAACGAAATCCCTTTTGTCGTTTCTTGAGTCAAACCATCGGGTAATCGGGACGAAATATCCACCGCCTCAAACATCGGATATTCCTTCAAAAACCATTCCACGTTTTTCTCATTTTCTTTACGGGATAATGTACACGTACTATACACCAATACACCATTTTCCTTCACATACGCTGATGCCGTCTCTAAAATTCGCCTTTGCAATGGCACCAATGCATCTATCTCGCTGCCATCCTTCTTCAAACGAATATCCGGTTTCTTTCGAATCAATCCAAATCCGGAACAGGGTGCATCCACCAACACACAATCAAATTGCTCTGCCAGCGACGCATCTTTTTTTGCCGCATCATGAATTTGCACTGTAATACAATCCAATCCCAGGCGTTTGGCACCTTGGGCAATCAAATCCGCCTTGTGTTCATATATGTCACATGCAAACACCTGTCCGTCGTTTTCCATTTTTTCGGCTATCGTAAAGCTCTTGCCGCCCGGTGCGGCACATATATCCAGCACTTTGCTTCCTTTTTGGGGCGACAGCACTTCCACTGCCAATTGCGAGCTTTCATCCTGCACATGAAACAATCCTTCTTCAAAAGCCCTTAAACGCCCAATATCTGAGCTTCCTTTGATATGCAGTGCATCTGTACAATACTTTCCTTGCGAAACCTCAATTCCTTCTTTTTCCAATAAGCGCAGCAAACGATCCTTATCAATCCTTGTGGTATTTACACGGATGGTTACATCAGGCGGCAAATTATTCGCCTCACATAACGCCTTCGTTTCTTCATAGCCATAATAAGCAATCCACATCTGCACCAACCACAATGGGTGCGAATAACAAACACTCAAGTACTCTGCCGTTCCCGCATGCGGAAGCATTATATCACCCTTCTGCCTCGCAACTGTTCGCAGCACACCGTTTACAAATCCTTTCAATGCGCCGTATCCACGGCTTTCAATCAGCTTTACCCCTTCATTACATGCCGCAGAATCCGGAATGTCCAAAAAGCAAATTTGGTATATCGAAATACGCAAAACAGTCAATATCCATGACTTCATTTTCTCCGTTTTGATCTTGGAAAATTGATTTATAACAAAGTCAATGTACAAAATATTGCGTAGTGTTCCATTGACAATCTCTGTTACAAGGGCTTTGTCTTTTCGCTCCAGTGCTCCGTTTTGGCGCAATGCGCGACGCAGTGCCGTATTATTATATGCCCCTTCCTCCATAATCGAGAGGATTACATCGGCGGCGACTTCTCTTGGATTTATTTGTATCATACGCTCAGCCCTTCTTCGAAATTTCTTTATCAGCTTATTATTATACGGGATTTTACTCCAATCATCAATATTTTTCAACTTCTCTTTCTATATTCTTAATGAAAATGTAAAAGGCCGATTCTCATGAAAAATCAGCCATTTTCTGTCCATTTTTATCTGCGTCTTCCCGCAATAAGAATCAAACGCAGTAACTGCGCCAGCGCCATTACCGCAGAGGCAACATATGTCATTGCTGCCGCAACCAAGACCTTCTTCGATCCTCGTACTTCATCCTCGCTCAAAAAATGCTGATCCACCAATAGACCCAGCGCACGGGATGATGCGTTAAACTCTACGGGCAGCGTAATCAACGTAAATACTACCGCCATAGCGAAAAATATAATTCCCATCTGCATAAGCAGTGTACCTGTACTGTTATTGAAGAACATACCAACCAAAAACATTGGAATTGCCGCTTTTGAGCCAATATTTGCCAAAGGCACAAAAAGGCTTCTCAACATCAACGGTGCATAGCCTACATCATGCTGAACAGCATGGCCCACTTCATGTGCCGCAACGCCCAATGCCGCTACAGATGTGCTGTCATAAACACTTTGAGACAGGCGCAGCGTCTTTGTTCTCGGGTCATAATGATCCGTCAAATTGCCCGCAACCCGCTCTACCCTCACATCCCTAATACCACAATTTTGCAGCATCTGAGATGCCACCTGCGCTCCTGAATATCCTCTTCGATTGGGAATCTTCGCATATTTTTTAAAAGCAGAACTCACTTTGAATTGTGCAAACAAAGAGAATAACAATGCCAATAATACCAATTCATACATAAAAAAAACCTCTCTTTCATTTCTTTATCTTCGTCAGCCAACACGCCATACACAAACATCTGATTTCGTTGATGCATATGAGAGGGGACAGCCAAGACACCCCGCATAAATCACCAAAAAATTATTTTAACAGAACACCTTTTTTCACTTCATGTCCGCGCAAATATGCATCTGTCAGCATACGCTTTCCGCCCCTTGCCTGCACTTCCAAAACTTTTAGTGCACCATCTGCACATTTTACCGTAAAGCCCTTTTTGCCAACTTCAACAATCTCGCCATTTTGCGCCCCGGGGAAGTCTCCATCCACTTTTTCCCCTTTGAACACTTTCAAGACCTCACTCTCATAAAGCATAAAAGCACCGGGAGACGGATCCAGACCGCGCATTAAGTCTATCACTTCTTTTGCCGTTTTATTCCAGTCAATATGGCCTATTTCCTTGGAAATCATCGGCGCATATGTCGCTTCTTCCTCATTTTGAACCGTTCTGGAAAGCGTACCCGCCTCCAAAGCACGCAGTGTCTCTAATAGAAGATGCGCACCTGCCTCCGCCATCTTGTCATGGAGCGCAGCAAAATTATCCGCAGGCAAAATCGGAATCTCCGTCTTCAACAACATGTCTCCGGTATCCATACCCTTTGCCATATACATCGTCGTAATACCTGTCCGCTCTTCTCCATGAATAAGAGACCATTGCATCGGTGCCGCACCACGATACTTCGGAAGCAATGAGCCATGCACATTGATACAGCCATACTTCGGCAACTCCAAAATACTCTCCGGCAGAATTTGTCCAAAGGCAGTTACTGCAATAACATCAGGATTCCACTCCTTCAGATACGCCAAAAACTCCGGTTCTCTCGCCCGTTGCGGCTGATATACAGCCAAGCCTTTCTCCAGCGCAAATTCCTTCACAGGAGGAAATAGCATTTTATTCCCTCTGCCCTTCGGTTTGTCCGGCTGCGTGATGACTGCCAAAACCTCATGTTCTTCCAACAGTGCCTTCAAAGAATATACCGCAAAATCGGGTGTCCCCATAAAAACAACCTTCATTTGGCACCTCCTACCGTTCTTCTACTTCGTCTTCGGGAATCGCTTTATCCAGATACAAAATGCCCTCCAGATGATCCAATTCGTGGCATAACGCAACTGCCATCAATTCCTCACCCTCGACAGTAATTTTCTCTCCCTCCCGGTTTAGTGCCTCAATCCGCACATATTCCGGGCGTTCCACCAGAGCGCTTTCTCCCGGCACGCTCAAGCAGCCTTCATAATCAATATTTGCGCCTTTCGTTTCCACAATAACCGGATTAATCAATTCCACCAATCCGTCGCCGATATCGATGACTACAATACGCTTCAAAATCCCCACCTGCGGCGCCGCCAAACCGACACCATTGGCATCATACATGGTTTCCGCCATATCGCCAAGCAAAGTCAATGTATTTTGCGTAATCTCTTTTACTTCCTTGCATTTCTTTCTTAAAATGTCATCTGCCTTGTTTCGAATCTCTCTAATTGCCATATGTTTACCCCCCAAGGTTTATCACTGAAATCACGGTCGCTATAGTAGATTATTTTACCATGAACCGGAAGATTATACAATATACAGCGGATTTCTTGTAATGTTATACCATATCGCTTTTGGCGCATTTTTTTTGCCCGCCGCTACGTATTTTTGTACAAATTCCGATAATATGCCCTCATCCGCTCCTCGTAACAAAATCTGCCAGCGAAAATCTCCTCTCAACTTTCCGATATCCGCAACGCCAATAAAATCGATTTCCGGATATACACAGTTCTTTTCCATTTCTTCAGCCAATTTTTGAGCACACATCTTGACATTCACCGCATCTTCACCGCGAATCAACACTTGTGCAAAATGATAAAAGGGCGGATAACCCAGTATTTTTCTCAGAGAAACCTCTTCTTGGTAAAACCCGTTATAATCCTGTCTGGATGCATACTGAATACAACCATTCTCCGGCTGATACGTTTGAATCAGCACACGACCGGGCAGCGCCCCTCTCCCTGCACGTCCGCCAACCTGAGTTAAAAGCTGAAACGTCACCTCCGAGGCACGATAACCACCAATATGCAGGGACAAATCCGCGGCCATCACACCAACCAGCGTTACATTGGGAAAATCATGTCCTTTTGCAATCATTTGCGTGCCAATCAAAATATCCGCCTCTCCTTGCGCAAACTGTCGTAAAATCCGCTGATAGCTATCCTTTTTCACTGTCGTATCCATATCCATCCGCAATACCCTTGCATGGGGAAATAGTTCTCTTACGGCTTCTTCTATTTTTTGCGTTCCTGTACCGAAAAAACGAATATGCTTAGAACCACAATCAGGGCAAAGGCTTGGTATTTCCTTTGTTTTTCCGCAATAATGGCACCGCAACTGCTTCTCTTTCACTCGATGACGTGTCCACAGCTGCGGCAAGAGACAAAAGTAGCATATCCCCGTCTGTTCAAAAACAGCATCGTCTGCTCTTTACAATTCAGATTTTTGCGTATCTCCTCTTGCAGCACGCTGCTAAAAGGCGAACGGTTGCCCTCGCTCAGCTCTCTTCGCATATCCACAATATCCATCTTTGGCAATGTCCCGCCGCCGGTTCGTTCTTTCATCTTCAGTAATCTAAATTCGCCTTGCTGTGCCCTATAGTAATAAGACACCTCCGGTGTTGCACTGCCCATGATTAATAGCGCATCACTCCTTTTCGCTATTTCTATGGCCACTTCACGTGCATCGTATTTGGGTGTCGTATCAGAAACATAACTACTCTCATGGAATTCGTCGATAATTACCGCCCCCAAATCGCAAAAAGGGGCAAACAAGGCTGATCTGGGGCCAATCATGACCGAAATTTCGCCATCCCTCGCCTTACGCCACTGATCCACCCGCTCTCCCTGGGACAATCGGCTATGTGTGATAGAAACTGCCGATCCGAAACGAGATACAAACCTCTCCAATATCTGGGGCGTCAATGAAATCTCGGGTACCAAAACAATTGCCTGGCGCCCCTGCTTCAGCACCTCGTCAATCAACTGTAAATAAATTTCCGTTTTCCCGCTTCCCGTAATGCCGTGCAGCAAAATCGGCATACGCTCTTTTTTATGCCACTCTTCCTGGATAGCCGACAGCACAGCACGCTGTTCTGCTGTTGGTTGAAAAGGCATTGCTCTCTCCAGCGTCTCTGCCTGAACCACATCTCGCCGTTCTTCCGTGACATTGGCGATGAGAACGCTTTTCTTCAACAAACTTTTTATCGGAGAATTCGTTATGCCAAGCGCGCGCCGCAGTTCTTCCGCCGTAGCACAAGGCTTCAACTCCAGATACGCAATCACACGCCTTTGTCCCTCAAGCCGTTTGTCCTTCCGCGATTTTTCCATCATCTCGCGTAACGCATCCGATGCCGTGTCCAACGAATAGCGGGTCTCTCTTATAATAAAATCACTTCGTTTTAGCTTTTGTGTCTGTTTCACGAACCCCTTTTTAATCAATCTTGCAGAAATCGCCGCTACATCTCTGCGAAGTGCCTCTTCTAGCACATCCATCTCCAAAGCAGAATCATTCTGCGCCAAAAGTGTGAGAAATGCTTCTTCATCAGCGGACAGGCGCGTCTCCGCCCAGTCTTTCCCCGTCAATGAAACCGCCCACGTGCTCCTCGTCCGCATACCCGAAGGAATCATTAGTTGCAGACATTGGTTCAGTGTGCACAGATACTGCGTCTTCATCCATAGTGCTAGCTCCAGCAAATCCTCTGTAAACGCGGCACGGCCACCATCCAACACCTCGTGTATCTGTTTCATCTTCCCCTGCGGCACATCACTGAGATCAGAAAGGGAGATAATGTAGCCTTCTATCTTAGCATTTCTTCGTCCAAACGGCACGATAACTCTGGCTCCAACAACCGTCTGCGTTATCCATTCAGGCGGTACGGCATAATCAAACACACGGTCAATCTCGGGCGTATTCCGTCCAACGATCACCTTCGCATACATAATCTCCCTCCTTTCTTCAATCACCTATTCGGAAAAGGGCAAGTCAGAAGATTCTCCTGCTCGCCCCTTGATTTTTATTCTTCGGTTCATTCCACTTCCATTTCATCCATCATAAACATTTCATCTTCATCAAATGCATTCTCACTCTTGCGCACTTTGATTTTTCCCTCGTAAAGCTCATTGATAGCGATGGAGACCGGTTTATTTACCTTGATTTTCGCAATCAACGGCTCCGCACGGTCAACCAACTGTCTTGCCCGCTTCGCCGTCGCAATCACAATTGTATATCTGCTTTCAATCGTGATGTCGTTTGCGTCCTGACTAATTACCTCTAATAAATCTGTATAGGAAGGTCTTAACATAATTACATCTCTCCTTTAAATATCTTCTTTATATTCTTATTCCGACTGCTTCTCATCTTTTCCGCATGAACGATGGCCAACACGTCATCTCTTGTCTGTGCCACTTTGTCGTTAATGACTACATAATCATATTCTTCGACCAGCTCCAGTTCTTCTAACGCGCGGCAAATTCGGCGGTTAATCTCTTCTTTATCTTCCGTTCCCCGCTTGGTCAGCCTGCTTCCAAGCTCCTCCAAGTTCGGCGGCATCAAGAACACCAGAATACCGTCGGGATAAATATTCTTCACCTGCAAGGCTCCCTGTACTTCGATTTCTAAAATCACATTCTTCCCTTCCATCAAGCGGTCAACCACATATTTTCTTGGCGTGCCGTAATAATTACCGCAAAACTCCGCCCACTCCAAAAGTTCCATCTTCTCCCGCATATCTTCAAACGCTTCACGGGTATGAAAATAATAATGTACGCCGTCCTTTTCGTATTCCCTCGGCTCTCTTGTCGTTGCAGAAATAGAAAGCGAGAATTCCTTGCTCTTGCAAAGCTCCTCCACCACCGTTCCCTTACCCGACCCGGAGGGTCCCGAGATAATAATTAAAACGCCCTGCCTCTTCATCATGCATTCCCCTTTTGCTCTAGCATCAACCGGCCCTCAATTGTCTCCGGCGTATTGGGCGAAAGCACAATATCCCCGTTATCCATCATGAGTACGGCTCTGGTTTTTCTTCCGTATGTGGCATCTATTAGCCGCCTGCCCTCTTTCGCCTCTTGCACCATTCGCTTAATCGGTGCTGAATCGGGTCCAACAATCGCTATGATACGATTTGCACAGACCACATTCCCATATCCAATATTCAGAAAATATAGCCTCTCCATCCTATCACTCCAAGTTCTGAATTTGTTCCCTGATTTTTTCAATCTCGCTCTTCAACTCAATGGTTGCCTGCACAATCCGGATATCATTGGCTTTCGATGCAATGGTATTTGATTCGCGGTTCATCTCCTGCACCAAAAAATCCAACTTCCGCCCAACCTGACCGCCCTCATTTAAAATATCTGACAGCTGCATCAAGTGACTCTTTAGTCTTGTGATTTCTTCGTCCACACAGCCGCGATCAGCAATCAGTGCCGCCTCCATGGCAATCCTTTGCGGGTCAACATCTATATTTTCCATCAAGTCTTTCAGTCGATTGGTAAGCTTATCCTGATACTCCTTCACAACCAGAGGAGAACGCTCTTCAACCAATGCGACCAGCACCTTGATTCGTTCGCCCTTTTTCAAAATATCCTGCCTTTAGGGCTTCGCCCTCGGTTTGGCGCATCGTTGTAAAACGCATAATCGCTTCATCCAGTGCAGGCGCTAATGCCTGCCAAATAAGCTCTTCATCTTTTTGCGGTTTTTCCACTGTAATCACATCAGGAAATTTCGCTATCAACTCCAGCATCTGCTCTCCCGCGGAAATTTTCGTGACGTATTGCAGTTCTTTTAACTTCGCACGGTATGCCTTCGCCAGTGTTTCGTTCAACTTCACTTCAATATCATCTTGAGCAAACGTCTCAAAATTAATATATACATCTGTTTTTCCGCGAAAAACATCACGCATCATTCTTTTTTTGATTCTATCTTCCAAGCTTGCCAAAACCCTTGGCAGTTTAACGGAGATATCATTATACCGATGGTTGACGGATTTCACCTCCACCGTAAATTTACGATCCTCGGCAATATTTTCCCCTCTGCCATAGCCTGTCATACTTCTGATTATATTTGTCATCATCCAAAACCCTCTTTCGGGATATTCTCTAAAGTTTATCCAGTATAGCCCACCTCCATATAAATATCAAGGAAAATGCCGAAAAAAACCCTAAATTTTTAATCATATTTTAATCTTTATCGAGACCAAACTAAAATACGTGTAAATAGAAAGCACATATGCTATAATATGAAATTAGCCGTATGATTTTATATCTGGAGAGGAGGCTGATTATATGGCTCTTGATGGCATTACAGCAGCAGCAATTACAACAGAATTAAAAGAAACCCTCCTTGGAGGCAGAATAGACAAGTTGCATCAACCGTTGCATGACGAAATTCGTTTTACCATAAGGAATATGGGCGCAGTACACAAAGTTCTCGTGTCCGCCAATTCCAATAGCCCTCGTATTCACCTAACAGAAACCACAAGAGAAAATCCGATGACTGCGCCGCTTTTTTGCATGGTGTTAAGAAAACATATTGCCGGTGGGCGCATTACAAACATATACCAACCGAATTTTGAGAGAATTATCATTCTCGAAATTGAATCTGCAAACGAGATGGGTGATTTCTCTAAAAAACAACTGATTTTGGAAATCATGGGTAAGCACAGCAATATTATTTTGACAGATGAGTATGGAAAAATCCTAGACTCCATCAAGCGCATTACGCATGAGAAAAGTTCTGTACGTGAAGTCTTGCCGGGAAAAGCGTATGTATTTCCGCCATCTCAGGACAAGAAAAATCCATTTTTGTTGGACAAAAATGATTTTCTCTCTTCGCTTCATCATCACGAAGGACAAAAAATCCAAGATTTCCTTTACAAAACCTATACCGGAATTAGCCCCATCATGGCTTCGGAAATCTGTTTCCGTTCTGCTCTCGAGGGCTCAAATGCCTGTGGGCAACTAACACAAACCCAATCAGAGACACTATTTTCTACTTATGCAGCTCTGATAGACGACGTGAAAAACACTCTCTTTTCCCACGAGATTTATTACCGAGACAACCATCAAGTTCTAGATTTTTCAGTATTGACCATGATGCAGTTTAAGGAAATGAAGAGAAAAGAATTCTCCTCCGCATCTGCACTATTGGAAGCCTTCTATCACGAGCGTGCCAATGCCTCTGTTATCAAACAAAAAGCATACGATATGCACCGCTTAATCATATCCAACATCGAGCGTTGTGTGAAAAAGAAGGAAATCCAAAACAAAACCAGAAATGATATAGCCGATATGCATATTTGGAAGAAAAAAGGTGAATTGATTACGGCAAATATTTATGCCGTTTCTCAGGGCATGACATCTTTTCAGACCATCGATTTTTACGATGAAGCCATGCCTGAAATCGCAATCTCTCTTGATCCAACAAAAACACCGTCCGAGAACGCACAAAAATATTTCACGCGCTATAACAAGGCAAAGCGCACACTCACCGCCTTGGCAATACAAGAAAAGCAAAACAACGAGGAATTGCACTATTTGGAAAGTGTTTTGAACGCGTTGGAGAGCGCAAAAGACGAAGCCGATTTGTCAGAAATCCGCACAGAACTCGTTGAAAGCGGCTTTATCCGCCGGCAAGTTCCAAAAAAAGGGAAACAATCCAGGCCGAAAAAAGCCAAGCCTTTGCGCTATGTTTCTTCCGACGGATATGATATTTATGTGGGAAAAAGCAATATACAAAATGATGAATTGACCCTACGTTTCGCAGAGAGTACAGACTTGTGGATGCACACAAAAGAAATCCCCGGGTCACATGTAATCATACGCACCAACGGCAAGGACACTGTCCCCGCCGCAACATTGGAAGAAGCTGCTAACCTTGCAGCATACTACAGCAAAGCGAAAAATAGCAGCATGGTGCCCGTAGATTATACACAAAAAAAGAATGTCAAAAAACCAAATGGTGCAAAACCGGGCATGGTTATTTATCTGACCAATAAAACCATTTTCATTACCCCCGATGAACAGCGGGTATTGCAAATGAAATCCGAAATCCAAGAATTCCGAAAATCCTGAAAAACCCAAAAGCACCGATATTACAAACAACTGAGGTCATTATTATGCAAAACGAATTATCAAGGGATTTTAACCTTTCATCTTTGTTAAAGTTTGCTTTCCCGACCATGTCCATGTTGGTATTTGTCTCCACCTATACGATTATTGACGGTATCTTCGTCTCCCGCTTCGTCGGCACGACGGCACTGTCTGCAATGAATATTGTATTCCCGCTTATTAGTGTCATTATGGGCATTGGACTTATGCTGGGAACCGGCGGCAGCGCCATTATTGGGCGCCGCATGGGCGAAGGCAAGGATGAGGAAGCAAGAAATTATTTCTCTTTAATCACATTATTCACGCTTGCTCTCGGTATCGTTTTGTCGGTTTCCTGTTTCGTATTGATTGAACCTCTCTCCCGTTTTCTCGGTGCGGATGACACACTTCTGCCTTATTGTATCGATTACGGAAGAATCTTGATGGCATTTTATCCCATCTCCGTGCTGCAAGTTTTATTTCAGACCTTTTTTGTAACCGCTGGAAAGCCCAAATTGGGACTCATACTCAATATGATTTCAGGAATTGCCAATATTGTTTTTGACTATTTGTTTATCATAACATTCGACATGGGCATAGCCGGTGCCGCATGGGGTACCGCATTGAGTTTTGTCATTGGTGGCATCCCGCCGCTGATTTACTTCATGAAACCTCAGGGTACTCTATACTTCGTCAAACCAAAATGGAACGGGCGTGTCATCAGGCATACGCTCTTTAACGGTTCTTCAGAGATGGTTACCTCTTCTGCCATGGCAGTGACTACATTTTTGTTCAATATCTCTATGATGCGCCTGCTTGGAGAAGATGGTGTTGCCGCAATTACCATTTCACTTTATGCACAATTTCTATTCAGCTCCGCTTATATGGGCTTTGCAGGCGGCGTAGCGCCCATATTCAGTTACGTGTTCGGAAACCGCAATCAAAAACGCTTAAAGAAACTATTTCTTATGTGTACAAAAACAATCGTGCTATCCTCTATTTTTATCGCCGTTTTTTCCTTCGCCATAGCCGTTCCCACCGTCTCCATCTTCACAGACAGGACAACCGCCACCTATGCGTTGACGCTGGATGGATATCGTATTTTTGCCTGGAACTTTCTGTTTGCGGGCATCAATATTTTTGCTTCGTCGTTCTTTACCGCCCTCTCAAACGGAAAAATATCGGCGTTCATTTCTTTTGCCCGCACGTTTGTTTTCGTAACTGCATCCATATTGATTTTACCGAATTTTCTCGGTATCACAGGCATCTGGCTTGCCATTCCTGTTGCCGAGGCCGTGACGGCAGTACTCTCAATTGGATTACTACTCCTTTTTAGAAAGGAATATCATTATTTGTAAACAGACGAACCAGTCCAAGTAAATATCCTCTTCCAACCTTCTTATTTATATGCCAAGGTCTGCTTCTGTTTCCCCAATAAAGCGCCGAAACAACTTTTCCATCGCTTCTTTCCCTTCGCCAAAACCCTCCGGATATGCTGTATGGCCCATTGCATGGATCTCTTCTCCGTCCGCATAATATACATGCAATACCCAGGAATCTCCGCTGCACATCGTATTTTGAATATCGTAAAAAAAATTCCATGATGCAATGTCATTTTTCTCTATCACATCTGCGATTTCCTGCAAAAAGTCCGCATCCGTCTGCGTATAATTCGTATACTCTTCTCCATCGTCATACCGGTCAATACGCACACAAATATCTCTTTCATCATCCTCTACCCGATACCATGCCATATTTCCGCTACTTGTTCCGTAACGAAGTGAAAACGCGCGAATTCCTGCCATAACAATCCTCCCTTATCCATCTGTATCACAAGGTGTTTTTCTTTCAATTTTATAATAATCAGAATCGCAATCGTAGATTTTTCTCTCTATGCACAGGCACTACAAAAAATTCTGCGCCGGATAATCCGATTATGTTTGACGCTCACTTTGTAACCGCAATGTACAAATAACAATGATTTGTTCCATCTTGAGCAAATTGAGCAGGTACTGTACATTCAAAGTCTTCACTGTATGTCCGCTCTATCTTTCCCGCTTCTTTGTCCGCCCACACCTTTTCCCATGCTTTTTTTGCGCAAAGCCCAAAATTATCATCTGATACATCGTATTTTTTATAAGCGCCTGCCATCACCTTTTGTTCAAGTTCTTCAAAAAATTTCTGCGTCACGCCCATTATAGTAAGGTCATAATCACCATTCTCATCATTTTCATAATTGCAGTATTTTGCAACAAGAGAAACATCATTTTCCATATTGCCCTCACTATCAAGCAACAGCGGCAATTTCCCATTTACAATATCATTCCAAATTTCATTTATCTTTGCCATTCCCCCTTCTGAATTGTCTGTCCTTATTGTTATTTCATTCAGTTTGTACGCCATCTGTTCATCCTCCACTAAATTCTTATTAATCTATCCCCACAAGCATGTATTATTTCCTTACTTATCCCTCCAATCAAAGCAATCCAGAATGAACCTGCCAGCATCAAACGATCGTTACTCTTTCACCAACACCAGACATGATTCTTTTGGCCTGCTCTAGCTTTTCAGCCGGCGCTATAACAATGTGAATAGAATCTGACTCCTCTTCCATCGTTGCCAAACCATAGTTCTCAGGCAGATAGCCTTTTATCTTTTGTAGCGCCTCCGGCGCACGCAGTTCCGCATTCTCTTCAAATTCTTTTTCATGGTCAAAAATATCAATTCCATAATAGGCAAGGGCCGGTCTACTATTATATATTAAGTCCGGTAAACCAAATTTCCAATCACTGCTTCCCAAAAACCCATTTTTTTCTAATGACATTAAAAACACGTCATAAAATAGCACACCATCTGCTTCCTCAAAATCTTCAAAATAATGATGCCAATTCTGTTTTTCATAACTATCCATCATCTCAACTACTTTCGTATTTCCATCCGATAGCAATGCAGCAGTTTGCTTTAATGCTATCACATATTCCGGTGTGGGACTCTTTCGCATCTCTACAAATTTTCTCAATTGCTCATCATTGCACTTCTTAGTCTTGGGTATCTCTTTGCGTAACTTGGATCGGCTTGCTTGTGTCTTCTCTTTGATTATGTCTCGAATTTTGTCTAACATCATCCATCCAACTATACCTGCTATACTGACACTGATGACCCATGGAACCATAGATTTTCCGCCACTCACACGAGAGGGTAAACTTATGATTTGAAGGATAATAATCACGGTACAAATAATCAAAACCATAATGATGGCTATTGGTTGCTTCTGCTTCTTCATGTTTTCTCCTCTAAATTCTCATTTATTTAAGATAAGTATACCATACCCGCATTTGGGCGCACCAGTATAACCTACATTTTGAGCGTATCAATAAGACAAATTGCGATTGTTTTCTATTCTTATCTTGACAAACACACATAAAAAAAGTCCGCACAATTGCGGACTTTTATCAGTTGTTATTTTGCGTATTCAATTGCTCTTGTTTCTCTGATCAAATTCACTTTGATTTGACCCGGATATTCCAATTCTTCCTCAATCTTCTTTGCAATATCCCTCGCCAAAAGTGTCATACCCTCGTCAGATACATCCTCAGGTATTATAACAATTCGCAATTCACGACCTGCTTGGATTGCGAAAGATTTTTCAACACCCTTGAAGTTGTCCGCAATTTCCTCCAACTTCTGTAATCTCTTAATATAGGATTCTAAAGTCTCTCTTCTTGCGCCCGGCCTTGCAGCGGAAATTGCATCCGCAGCTTGTACCAAAACAGCGATAATGCTTTCCGGCTCAACATCACCATGATGTGCCTCAACCGCATTCATTATCAACGCATTTTCTTTATATCGTTTTAGTAAGCCTACCCCTATACTAACATGAGAGCCTTCCATCTCGTGATCAACACTCTTACCGATATCATGTAACAAACCTGCTCTCTTTGCCAATGTCACATCGACACCTAACTCGGCTGCCATAAGCCCTGCCAAGTGAGCAACCTCTATGGAATGCTTCAGCACATTCTGACCATAACTGGTTCTATATTTCAACTTACCAAGAAGTCGAACCAACTCAGGATGCAAACCATTTACCCCCGTATCCAAGGTTGCAGCTTCACCCTCGTCACGAATAATAACCTCTACCTCTTTTCGTGCTTTCTCAACCATCTCTTCGATACGAGAAGGATGAACACGGCCATCTACAATCAATTTCTCTAATGCCAATCTCGCAATTTCCCGGCGGATTGGGTCAAATCCAGATAAAATAACTGCCTCCGGTGTATCATCGATAATCAAGTCAATACCCGTCAGTGTTTCCAATGCGCGAATATTTCTACCCTCACGGCCAATAATGCGCCCCTTCATTTCGTCATTTGGCAACTGTACAACGGATACCGTTGTCTCCGCAACATGATCAACCGCACTTCTTTGGATTGCATTTGCTACAATCTCTCTCGCACGGCGGTCTGCTTCTGCTTTCGCTTTGCTCTCTACATCTTTGATCATCAGTGTCGCTTCATGCTTTACATCACTTTCGACCATTGCCAAAATATGATTTTTCGCATCCTCTGTTGTCAAACCGGAAATACGTTCCAGTTCTTTGAGCTGATTTTCACGAAGCAGCCTTGCTTCTTCCTTTTGCTGCTCCAAATCATCCATTTTCTTCGCTAACTGTTCTTCTTTTCTTTCCAGAGCCTCGGTCTTTTTCTCAAGAGTCTCCTCTTTTTGAATCAGCCTTCTCTCATTTCTTTGCTGTTCGTTCCTTCTGTCACGTACCTCTTTTTCTAATTCGTTCTTCGTACGGATGCTGTCTTCTTTCGCTTCTAACAAAATTTCTTTCTTTTTTGCTTCCGCTTCTTTTGTTGCATCTTCTACCAGCTTATGGGCTCTCTCTTCTGCGATCCCAACTTTTGCCTCAGCAATACGTTTTCTATAAAAAATGCCAAATGCAACGCCTATTAAGATACCTACGACAGCACCAATCATGATACTTATCGGGTCTATGAAAAACACCTCCTCTTTTATTCGTTTTTCAAAGTTCAATTTTTTATTTTCACATAGCCACAAGTAATTATAGGTGTACAAAAAACACCTTATAATAGTTTATTACTTTTTCCTATCTCTGTCAAGAAATAATCCATTCGCACAAAAAACGAGCAAGAAATCGGCTCATTTACCGACTTCTTGCCCAAAACATGAATTCTTTTATTCCTATATCTTCGTTTTATGGATTTCATACTTTCCAAATCCCATATCGCCCCTACCCCTGCAAACCACCTCTGCGTCAAATTGCAATTTCAGCTTGTTAATATACTTCCTCTCCCCTCCACCGCAAAATGCATAGATTAACCGTTCATCCGCCTCCACAACAATGTGATTATATATGGTATTTGCACACGCCAACTCCACTTCCTTGCGCATCTTCACAACAGTCCATTCAATGGATGGCAGATATCCGCTGCCCTCACAACTGCGGCATTTCGTGGTCATCTGTCTGGCAAGGGAAGGTTTCGTCTTCTTCCTCGTAATCTGCATAAGCCCCAGCGCTGTCATTCCAACAACTACGGTTTTCACCCGATCCTTTTGTACTTCTTCCTCCAAAAGTTTTGTAAGCACACCACGGCTTTCCATGTCATGCATATCAATGAAATCCACAATAATAATACCCGAAAGATTTCGCAGGCGAATCTGCTTTGCCACTTCTTTTGCCGCTTCCAGATTTGTTTTGACAATGTTCTTCTCCAAATCGCCTCTGCCTGCCGATTTGCCTGAATTCACATCAATCACAGCACAGGCTTCCGTTTCTTCAATAACCAAAAATCCGCCGCTTTTAAGCCACACCTTTCTCTCTAAGGCCTTCTGAGACTGACTTTCTATATAGTATGTGTCAAACAATGGCATATTTTCTTTATGCAGTATCAATCGCGGATGACCCATATGGTCAAAATCACCGCCCGACAAAAGCTGTTCATAAACCGTTTCGTCGTTCACAACCACCTCGTCTAAGTCCGAAGCATAAAAATCTCGGATGGCCTTTCCCGCACCCTGTGCTTCCTGATACAGCAGTGAAGGTGCTTTTTGAAACGTCCCAAACGCAATCGCTTTGTATCTCTCCATCAACGAATCCAGTTCTTTTTGAAATGCATTTTTCTCTTTATCACATGCATTTGTCCGCACAATGACCCCAAACGTGTGCGGCAAAATCTCTTCCATATATGATCGAATCCGTTTGCGCACTTCCTCGTTCGTAATTTTTCTGGATATCCGAATCTCTCCCGGCTCATCGGGTAAAAAAACAAGAAACTTTCCAGGCAGAGAAACCTTCCGATTCAAGACAGCGCCCTTTTCTCCAACTGCATCCTTCTCCACCTGCACAATAATCGTGTCCCCTGCTTTCGGCTTAAAAGGTGTCTTGATTTTGTCGGAAACCGCTCGTTTCTCACCATAATATAAGTATCCCCGCTTGGGCATACCTATATCTACAAAACAGGCCTGCAAATTCGGCACCACTTGCTCCACTCTGCCTGCATAGACATTCCCGACAAGACTTGCGTCTTCTTCCGTTTCATAATATAGTTCAATTAATTTGCCATCCTCCACAAGCGCTGTGCGAATTAATCCTTCGTTCATATCCAATAACACTCGTTTCATGCTTGTCCCACCTATTTTATTTTCTTTCTATCATAACGGATGGCGATGAAATTTGCACGCCTTTCTTTGGAAATTAGGCCGCCAAAGCCATGACGTATCTTTGCCATTAAAAAAAGCCGTCAAAACCCGCTCTTGTGTAATTGCTTCCGTATAACCTTCAGAAAATAGCGTTCTTGTAAATGGATTCAACAATTCAAGCAGATCTGCGGGAGTCTCCCTCCCTGTAACAATGATCTCCCGCCCCCCTCGTCTTATAGAAGAATTCAACAATTGATGATAAAATCTCGCAGTAATTTGCCCAAACACGTGGCGATTCACATACAAAATATACTTACCAATCATCAAAAAACCCAACTCTAACGGAAACAGCACACAATAGGCCATCCCGAACACAATGCATCCATATCCCGCTCCCCTCCCCATTTTCGTCAAGCACGATGCTGTCCGTAATATTCCATAGCGGTGGCTCGCTATCGCCAAACAAATCCATCCCCCATCTAACGGCAGCACGGGCAATAAACGTAACATAGCAGCAGCCATACAAACACCCGCCTCTATTCGCATCTCCAACATAAACAAAACCGCCGCCAGTAGTATTCCCGTCGCCGTTCCCGCAAAAAAGATGCAAACCTGCTCCTTCCGTGTGATATACGTTGTCTCTATCCAATCCACCCGTATACCCAAAGGCGTAAACAACAACCTTTTCACGTACGCCTGCCGTACGCACAAACAAATCCATTTCCCTGCTTCCTGTGCACTCAAACAGCCGAATATCCATACAAACAGCCACAAACGGTTCATCATCGCGAAAAAAATAAAACAGAACAAACAGGATGGATGTATGTGCACCCATATCTTGCCAATTCTCATATCATACCTCCCCTTGCCCGATATTCCGTCACCACATCCTGCGTATAATGCAGCGTAACCAACTTCATCGGATCCAGCAGTGCCTCGCCTTTCCACACGCTGTAATGCAGGTGCGGGCCTGTCGAAAGTCCGCTATTTCCCGATAGCGCAACAGCCTGTCCTTGTGCAATATGTTCACCTACCACCACTGAAACATCTGATAAATGTGCATACATAACCTCATGCCCATCCACCGTCTCATACTCCAATACCAGACCATATGTCGCTGAGTTACGAATTCTCGTCACCATCCCCTCTTTCACCGCCATCACTTGCGTCCCCATAGGCATCGCAATGTCAATTCCATTGTGGAACTCCTTGACACCCAATACAGGATTCGTACGCTCACCAAAGGAGGAGGTAATCGTTCCTTGTGCCGGATTGATCCAGCTCTGTTCCTTCTTCCTCCACTCCAGCGCCGTCCATGCCATAACAACACTAGGGAGAGCCTTCTAAATCCGGCCGGTAACTCACACTCTGCTCATCTTTCTTGCGGCCCCCATTCATGCCTCCCGTGTCGTCATCCACGTCATCCTTGTCTTCCACGCCCTCCACACGAAAAACCGGAATCATATCGGTCGTATTATCTATCAATTCAGCAATCTGTTCCTTAAAAGCTGCGAGCGTGTCTATCGGCATTTGATACGCAATGGTTTCCTTTACCTGTTCACAGATTGCCTCCGATGTCTCTGTCTTTAGAACAGATACAATCAGCAATGCACCCGCTATCATCATCGCCACATATGAACGA
>JGI994J12354_10000042_pt1 | contig 105695 bp, 33 predicted proteins | sample IntmicLarv3ML3BL_FD_12354 | JGI IMG/M metagenome (IMG submission 12354) | reverse complement strand
CGCGCCAGCGCCAGCGCCGGTCGTTGTGGCTCCTACATCAAATGAAGCAAGAGGGCCGCAAGAATTTCGTTATATGCCCCCGGCCCCGTCAAATGAAAAAGCGGAACCAACACCAGAAGAACTTGCAGAAATGCGTAAAAAAACTTCCCCTGTGGCCTTTTCCGTTGACGTGAGTTTGACGGCGGTAAACGGCTCCTCTGAACGAGGCGGAAGCCGGCGCGTTTCAACAGACGACTCTCTTTCTTCTGAACTGGTTGGGATAGCTACACCACAAGCAAGCGCCGGCATCCTACGTAACAGGAATTTCCTACTTACAAAAGGAATGTGGATTGAAGCTGTTATGGAAACAGCTATGTCGAGCGACCTTCCCGGCATGATTCGTGCGCTTGTTACAACAGATGTTTACAGCACCACAGGAAAAGTCGTGTTACTCGAACGGGGAACCCGTCTTATTGGCGAATTTCGTGGACAATTACGAAACGGGCAAGCAAGAATATTTGTTCTTTGGACACGCGCCGAAACTCCTTCAGGTGTTATTATTAATCTTGACTCTATTGCGGCTGACCTACTTGGGCGCACTGGCATGGATGGCTATATAGATAACCATTGGGCTTTGCGTATTGGCTCCGCCTTATTTCTGTCTACATGGTCTGATACGTTACAAATTCTTGCAGACTCCCAACGTAGTAGCAGCGGGAGCAATAACAATATTACCTATGACAACAGTTCTAGAGCCGCGCAAGACATGGCAAGCGAGGCTTTGCGGCAGTTCATTAATATACCGCCCACACTGTATAAAAACCAAGGCGACCCCGTGCGTGTATTTATTGCCCGCGACCTTGATTTTAGGGACGTTTACCAACTCAAGGCAAAGCCGGCATCTTTGCAAGATAGCCCTATTACATTCCGCGCCGTGCCTTTCGACCAAAATAATTCAGCCTCCCCCGTGCATATAGGGATGCAATGAGTACAACCCTTAAACATCTGTTAGCGAGCATAGATTGTTACCTAGAGAAAGATATCACCGAGCTTGCCATAAACAAGCCCGGTGAAATCTATCTCGAAGAACGCGGGGCATGGGTTTCTTATCCTGACCAAAATATAACGGCAGCATGGCTTGAAGCGCTCGCGTCTGCGGTCGCCAATAAACAGAGCCAATCTATCACCGTACAAAATCCGTTGTTATCTACCACGCTTTCTAGTGGTTTGCGTATTCAGATAGTCAAGCCCCCGGCATGTGTTGCCGGCACTTTTATTGTAGCAATTCGCAAACCTGACAGCAAAACTTATACACGCGAACAATACCGGAGAAGTGGTTTTTTTGACGACATTACTGAAGAAGTGGAAGGCGGTTTAGCCGAACATGATATAGAGCTTATGCGGCTTAAAAAAGAACGTAAATTTGAAGATTTCTTAGACCTTGCAATAAAGACCAAAAAAAACATAGTCGTTTCCGGGGCCACGTCCACGGGAAAAACGACTTTTACGAACCATCTTTTAGACTGTATTCCCCTTGAAGAACGCATAGCAACTATTGAGGATTCCGAAGAATTAAGGTTGCCACACAAAAACCAACTCCGGTTGTTATATTCTAAAGGTGGGCAAGGAACCGCGACCGTTACAGCCGGTGACTTATTAGAGGCTTGTTTACGCCTCACACCTGACAGGATTATTTTATCGGAAATTCGCGGGGCGGAAACATTCGCTTTCATGGATACGATTTTTAGCGGGCATGATGGCTGCATTACATCAATGCATGCCTCTAGTCCGCTAAAAGCGTTCCGGCGCATGATTATCATGTTTAAAAAGGATAAAATAGGAAGCGGTTTCGACACAAAAGAAGTCCAATCCATGTTGATTTCACAAGTTGACATTATCGTACAAATAAAACGCTCAATAAATGGCCGGCGTTATATTTCAGAAATTTATTTCGACCCATTGCGGCAACAAAGGTATGCCGCTGGCGCTATGGATGGTAACGCATCGAGCATAGAAACGCTTTTGGTAAAAATATCTCTGGCGCTTGACTCCATCCTTGAGCTTTTAAAAAAACCTTCTCGCATTTTTGCTTTTTTCCGGCACTGGCTGAAGACGGAAGCTGACGGAAAAGGAGAGGAATAATGACCGCTACGCTTATTATAGTTGAATCGCCAACAAAGGCTAAAAAAATACAAGAAATGCTCGGCCCCGGCTACATAGTCCGGGCCAGCTTGGGGCATATTCGAGACTTGCCTAACGATTCTATGGGGGTTTATCCCCCTGATTTCAAACCAACATACGTTCCTACAGATACCGGAAAAACCGCTATTTCTCGCCTGAAGGAAGCCGCAAAAACGGCTGACGAAATTTATCTTGCGAGTGACCCCGATAGAGAAGGAGAAGCGATAGGGTGGCATTTAGCACAAGTTTTGCGTCTAAAATCCCCCCAGCGTGTGACATATAACGAAATCACGGAACAGGCTATTAAAGCCGCACTGAAGGCCGCTAGGCCGCTCGATATGCATTTGGTCGCTGCACAGGAAGCTCGGCGCGTAATTGATAGGCTTGTGGGCTTTCGCGTTTCTCCTGTGCTTTCCAGCGCGTTAAACGAACAAGCCAGTTCCGGCAGAGTGCAAACGCCGGCATTATTCTTAATTGTTCAACGTGAACGGGCAATACGCTCTTTTTTTCCCGTTAATCACTACGGATGCGATTTTTTCTTTCAAGGTTGGAAGGCTTCTTGGAATACAAAAAATTGGCTCGCTGCCGGCTCCGCATATATTACTGACCGGGCCATAGCTGAAGCCATCGGCAAAACACATTCGTTTGTGGTCGAGGAATATACAGAGAAAGAAACGCAAGAAAGCCCGCCGCCTCCTTTCATAACCAGTACGTTACAACGTGCCGGGGAAAAAGCCTTAAACATCACGATAAAAGAAGTAATGGCCTCGGCACAACGCCTTTTTGAAGGCGGGTACATTACCTATATGCGGACTGATTCACCGACTTTAAGCACGGAAGCGGTTTCGGCTATCCGTGAATACTGCGCGGCGAAAGGGTGGCCCATTGAATCAAAAATAAGGACATGGAAAAGTAAGGACTCGGCACAGGCCGCGCATGAAGCCATTAGGCCGACTCATATAGAAGTTGAAGAAGCCGGGGAAAACGAGCAAGACAAGGCTTTATATAGGCTTATCAGGTTGCGGACGTTGGCGACTCAACTTCCCGATGCCGTTTTTGCTGTTCGTTCTGTCGTACTTCAAGCAAAAACAGATGTTAAAGAAATTAGCGTCAAGGCAACGGGACGCGCTAAAATTTTACCGGGCTGGACTGCCTTGATGAAAAATGCGGCTGAAGACGAACCAGACACGGAGCGCGAAGCCGAATCCAGTAACCCAATTCCCAAGCTCTCCAAAGGGCAAACAATACAGCCAGAAAGGGCAGTAGTTACGGACAAAAAAACCGCGCCCCCTGCCAGGTATAGCGAATCGTCATTAGTTGATGCGCTAGAAGCACAGGGCATAGGTAGGCCCGCAACATATAGCGCCATTTTGACAACGCTTTACGATTCGCATTTTGCGACTTTGAACAAAAAAATTCTTTCACCTACCCCATTGGGTGAAAGAATTATCACCGCATTAGAAGGCCGTTTTTCTTTTGTCGATTTGGATTTTACAAAACGACTTGAGGAGCTTCTTGACAATATTTCCGAAGGAAAACAGACATACGGGGCGGTAATTTCTGCCTTAAATAACCGCCTCGATACAGAATTGCGGGCCTTTATGGACGCATTGAAATATGAAAAATGCCCGCGCTGTTCTGAATATTTACGCCCTGTAAAAAACTCGCATATCTGCACGAATATGCTTTGCTCTAAAGATTTTCCTTGTCCTACATGCGGAAAACCTACGCATTATATTAGGACACCAAAAGGAGAATCTTTGTCTTGTGCCGACTATCCATCTTGCAAAGGCTCCTACCTCATGCAAGATGGTAAACCCATTCCGGCAACTGCAAAAAAATAGTGGTGGGGTGACATGAAAGATTTATCATTACCGCGTATTATTGGAATTATTCTTATATGCCTTGCCGGATGGATTGTCGGCGCTTTGTGGCTCGGAAGTATTGTCTATCTGTGGAAAATTGGGCAACCGCGTGATTTAGCCTCGCCTTTTCTACTTTACCAATATTGGACGCATTACGGGCATATTGCCGGCGTGAAATTTTGGGTTCTGACCAGTGCCGGTGGCGCTGGGCTAGTGCTGTTAATCCCTTTTATTGCCCTTCTTGTGCCTAAAGCTCGCAAGTTATACGGCGAGGTAAAACTTGCGACCGCAAAGACATTTAAAGATGCCGGCATGTTCAAGGAAAATGGAAAAGCCTTTTTTTTCATGGAATTTGCGCGAAAATATGTTTACGGGCCAAGCACTAAATGCATTTCTGTTATACTCGCCGCCGCTCCCCGAAGCGGCAAAGGGACTTCACAGGTTCAAACGAATATGTTTCGCCTCGACTGCTCTGTTATGATTACGGACATTCGACAAGAGAGCTATCAAATTACAAGCGGCTACCGTGCTACCTTTTCAGAAGTCCATTTAATAAACCCCTTCCCGTCAAAAGCACGGGATGAGAACGGAAAAGTGAGGACTGACCCAGAAACAGGCGCGGAAATTTGGGAAGCTCGGTCGAGCAGATGCAACCCGTTCTTTTATGTTCCAGAAGACCCCGGATTGCGTATTAACGCTCTTCAAAAATACGCAAACTTTCTTTTTCCTGACCCGGCAGACGGGAAAGAAAAATTCTGGGCCGCGTCTAGCCGGTCATTATTTTTAGGTCTGTCGCTATATGTTTTTGAAACTGAAGAACTCCCGAACACAATAGGCGAAGTACTCAGGCAAGCGCAATCTGGCGGGGATTCCGGCGACTCCATTTCCGAACATTGGTCGGGGATTATAAAAAAGCGAGCGGCAGCAGGAAAGCCGCTCTCGCCGTCTTGTGTTCGCTCCCTAGAGGACTTCATATCTACAGGCGGAAATACGCTTACCAACATCAGAAAAAGTCTAACCTCTGAACTTGACTTATGGGACAATCCAATAGTTGACGCTATGACTTCGGAAAATGATTTCGATTTGCGCGATATGCGTAAAAAGAAAATCACTGTCTATCTTGGGGTGTCTCCTGACAACCTCTCCCGCGCAAGGCCGCTTTTAAGCCTCATTATCCAAATTGCATTAGATTTAAATATGCAAGAAATGCCCGCAGACGACCCGCGCATAAAGCACCCGTTTGCTTTAATTCTTGATGAATTTACCGCACTCGGCAGGATAGAAGCACTTGCGAAGTCAATAGGTTATCTCAACGGCTATTTGATTATGCCTTATTTCATAATTCAATCTTTTTCACAATTGCGCTCTGTTTACGGCAAAGACGATGCACAAACCATGATTGAATGTTGCCAGTTAAAAATAGCCTTTCCCCCGAAGTCACAAGAAGACGCGGAATTGTTGTCGAAAGAAATTGGCAACATCACAGAGAGCAATAAAAGCGTTTCCGTTGCTCGCGGCATATTTAACAATGCTAATAGTGGCTCTACATCAACGAGCGCCGCGCAACGGCCTTTCTTACTTCCGCAAGAAATGAAAGCTCTAGACCCTGATACTGTCATTTTTCTTATGGAAGGAATGCCCCCAGCTCTGGGCCGCAAAGTTCATTGGTGGAAAACAAAAGTTTTCAAAGACCGCCAAAGACCACCATGCGTTGCACCTTTACTAGATTATCAGGCGATAATTGACGCACAAGCAAAAGTGCAGGCAGAAAAAAACGGTGCTATTGCCCCTATATCTAAAGTGCTTGCCCCTTCCACGCCGGAAACAACGCCTGATTTTTCCAGTGTTGCAAAAGCTGAAATGCAACCTGATTTCAAGGCCGCGCCATCAGGATTTGACGACCTTTTTAGCACACCTAGCCCAACAGCTTCAGCCGATATTTTAAATTCGACTCACTCCGAAGAAGCAATAGAAAATGCTTCTATGGAAGAAAAAACGCTTTCTGTTCCTCTCCGTTTTTCTGATTATGATATGCCGCTTGAGGAAATACTTGCACAAGTGAATGGAAATCCAAACGGCGCAAGTGAAATTACTCCTGAAATTCTGCCGGTCGTTGAGTCTGCGCGGTTTGACCTCTCGGACATTATGCAAGATTTTTCAACTGTTGAAATACCACAACAAGTTGAAATTACAGACGAAGACTTGCAAAATATGCTTTCTGGATTTTTTAATAAACTGCCGACAGCAACGCCGGCATAAGGAAGGTTTCTTATGAGCGATTTTTTGCGTGAAGACGGCCCAGAGTCCAGCGAAGAAAACACAGTAAGCCCCGTACCCGTCCGCCAGCAGGAGCAAGAAAATATACTTTCCCCGTCTGCAACGAAAGACACAGAAAAAGCTGCTTCAGAACTCCCTGAATTTGTAAAACGTAACTTTATTGAGGTTAACGGCGATTTTTATTTTCAGAACCGCGAACCGGCTTTTTCATTTAAAAATGAACTGTTAAAAACCAAATCTACCTCGCCTGATGTTGTTAAGGCTTTTGTTGAAATCGCCAAAACAAACGAATGGAAATCGTTAGTTGTCACGGGCAAAAAAGATTTTCGCCGCGCTGTTTGGCTCGAAGCTGCTGCACAAGGCATTGAGGTTAGCGGCTATATTCCGTCTGAAGTCGAAAAAGCACAAGCGGCACGGTTGGTTGATAAGGTCAAGGCAGAAGAAAACACAGTAGCGAAAGACGAACAGCACCCAAAGGACAAAATTTCTGAAGTTAACATGCAACAGGTTAACGAAGAAGTTATCAGAGAAGCGAAGAAAGAGAGCCAACAAACACAGGAACAAACGCGGGTGCAGGATGGCGCTATAAGTGGAATTTTGCTTAACCACGGCAAGGCCAATTATCAACACGACCCACAAAAGGAAAAAAGTTATTTCGCAACTATCAGGACTGATAAAGGCGAAAGGACTATGTGGGGTGTTGGCATCGAAAAGGCCGTTTCTGAAAGTGGCGTTTCTGTCGGTGATAAAATTTCCCTTAAAAAAATGGGGAAAGAATTTGTCACCGTCAAAGAAGGAATTTTCAACGATGATGGAAAAAGAATCGGTGAAAATTCCGTAGATACCCACCGCAATAAATGGGAAGCCGGCCTATTGGAAAAAGCCGAAGCCTTCAGAAACGCCCCAAAAGAAGAAGTTTTACAGCAACACCCTGAATTGTCTAAGGGCTATGCAACTGTTGCAGTAGCGGAAAAATTTGCGGAAAAAAATTTAAGTCCTGAACACCGGCAAAAATTTGTTGAAGAAGTGAAGAAAGAGTACGCAAACAAAATAGAGAAGGGTGAGGAATTACCCGCCCCAACTGTAAAAAATGAGGCTATCGCACGTCATTTTGAACGCGCACAAGCCGAACAAACGAAAGCCCATATACAGGAAGATAGGGCGCACGATGGCCCTGCAAGGCCAGCCCCCCAGCCCAAAAGAGGGGAAGACGGCGGGCGGCAACAGCAACCGCAAAAGAAAAGAAGTCTGGAGCTTACCCGATGATAGCCCGTCTTGTTCTTTGCCTTGTATTGCTGCTTCCGGCCTCTGCACTTGCCAACGAGCAAGACTTATCTCACAGTACAAAAATACTACTATCACAGCAGCTTTCCGGGCCTATTCTTTATGATGCGCTTTCGGAAACTGAAAAAACGATATGGCTAGGGCCAATGCTTGACGCATTGCCTAGCCGCTCTCGTTCACTTCCAAATAATCTTCGTGCCGAAGTAATATTAACCCTTCTTTACGAATCCAAGCGAGCAGGGCTAGACCCTCTCACGATGCTTGCTGTTATGGATGTAGAAAGCGACTTTCGGAAGTATGCAATATCTAGTGCCGGGGCGCGTGGTCTTATGCAGATAATGCCATTTTGGAAAGATAATATAGGAACACCGGCGCATAATCTTTTCGATGTAAAAACGAACATTCGTTATGGTTGCGTTATTATGCGGCATTATCTGAATATCGAAAACGGAAACATAACCCGCGCACTTTTACGGTATAATGGCTCATTAAAAGACCAGAAGCAGAGCTATGCTATTTCCGTTCTTAATGCTCGTTCAAAATGGGAACGCATTTTGAACGAATAAACATATATACAACACACTATTAGCGTTCAAAGTCTTGATTTCGGTTCCTTTCTTTTGTGCGTTGGGGCTGTTGCTGTATCTGTCTTTGCTTATTAGCAATGTAATTTTGCGCCCTCTCTCTGTAACTGTCTTTTTCCGTCTTCAGGTCTGACAGTGTTTTCATATATTCACGCACACGCAAAGCCTCGGCAAATTTGCCTTTGAGTTCAAGCTCTTTTGCGGCTTCGCTGTAGTGTCCTAAGACCGCTTCCCGGCGTTTTTTAATCCGTTCACGCCACGGCTCCGGGGCTTGCTGACCCGAAAGAACTTCTTTCACAGCCTCTTGCATTTTTGCTTTTGCTACCGTGGAACGTCCTGCCTTCTCCGCATGATATACCGCAATTTTTTTACCTCTCTTTATAACGCCGCGATATTCCCTCGGCGTTGCTGCTGCTTCTATGCCACGTTCGGTCATTTTTTCGGCAAAATGCTGTCTGTATTCCTCCAATGTCTCGCGGCGAATGAACAATTTTCCGTCTTTGCGCTCATTTGGGGCCATCCTCACGCACAAATGCACATGAGGATGCGCCTTGTCTGTATGCAGCACCATTGCATAAGGGTATTTTTCCCCAAACTGTTCTTTTGCAAAGGCCATAGCCGCAAGCCTAACTTGCGCCGGGTCTGTACCTTTAGGCATTGAAAGCATTATATTGTGAGCCTGTCTATTCACGCCGGCCCCATGCCGGCTATCTATTTCCCATGCATCAATAAAGCCCGCTATTTCGTCTTTATCCGCTAGAATTTCATTTTCGCTAGTCTCTACCTGTAATTTTCCGTTTCGGCTCATATATTCAAGATGTGCGCGAATTTGCCCCGTAGACATACCGCCGCCCGTGACCTTTACCATAACTTCAGGCGCACGGTTTACAACACGCATAAAACGCGCTTCAGCAGAAGAACGCGAAAAAGCGTTACCCCCAGAAGACGAGGGATGATAACCACCATGCTTTGAGGTTTTACCCTTGGCTAGAATTTCGATTGAAGAAAGGGCAGGGGTAGCAAAGGGGTTAGGCGTTTTAAAAATGCCTTTTCCATCACCAGTATTAAAATTTTGAACAACATGACGCGCAGTCGAGTTGCCCGGATTGCCCGCGTTCCCCGGACTTTCGCCCCTGCTATTTTTGCGATTCGCCATACAAGTTTGCCCATGATTTAAGATTTACTAGCATTATGTTTTGGATAAATTCGCGTTCCGCTTCAACTAACATCCTGACAGATTCCACCATTTCAGGCGTTAAATCTCGTCCGTAAGGGTTCATTTTTAATGCTTTTACAGCTTGATTAAGGTTACTGCCTATTTTTGAAAGCTGAGAGCGTACTTTTCTTAATTCCTCTAATTCTTCTTCGGAAAGAGAAATAGTCTTGGTTAATACTCCTCGCAATATTAGCGCAATAAACGGACTCGCCTTCATTCCATGCCGTGCGGCTTCAAACTGAAGCCGCATTGCTTCACCTTCTGTAAGGTGCGCGGTGAACGCATGTACTCGTTTTTTTTCTTCTGGGTAAATTTGCGCCTTTGGCTCGTCCTCGGATTGCTGGCAAACGAGGGCTATAATTTTTTCAAGAAAGGCAGAATCAGACAATTCACGCGCTTTTGCCCGTTGCGTGAATTTGTCGGCTAATTCCGGCTTTACATAGGCCGAAAATCTTTTTCGGCCTGAGTAAAGACGGCCCTTTTTTTTAGTATTCTCATTCATTAAAATAATACTAGCCTACTTTTTTCGCATTGTCTATCCTGCCTTAGATAAAAAACTGCACTTTCCCTCTGAAAATTTTAGCATGCTAAAATTCTCCCTCCTCTCTGGTTTTTCTTTCTGCTGGGCTGGGTCGTTTATTAACTGCTTCGGAAAAAGAAAAAGCCGCATTTCGCGGCTCTGGTGGATACTTCATTTAAGAATTTTTCGGCGGGCTTAGTCGCTCTGTTCTCCCTCTTTTTCCTTGTCGAAACTTTTAATTTCAATGTGGCGAGCCTCTTCATGTGCTACACAAAAAAGAGAATCAATTGCACATACTTTCGATGGGCCAAATATAAGGCTATATGCAAACTCGCCTCTTGGTATCATTTTCCCAAACAATATTTTGCATATTGTTAATTCTTCGGCTGTGTAGTTAGGTATAATGCTAAACTTTTTTCTCACTTCATCTAAAAAAATTAATATGTCTAACACTTCCTCATGCTTGTAATAAATTGTCTTTGCCTGTTTTTCCCACATATAAACCAACATTTCAGCAAGTTCAGTCTCCATTTCATCAATATTAAAAAACATAAGGTCTATTTTAATATCCTTCTTAACGACTTCAGCAATTCCTTTTATTGCTCCTTCAGAAGTTGTCCAAAAAGCAATACCCTCGGCAATGTCAAGGATATATAACTCTTTTTTCCCGTTCATTTTCTTCCCTTTTCAGAGTTTTGGTTATTAGAGAGCCAGTTTCCCGGCCCTCTTTCTATTGCTTCCGGCGTGGTTATTTTTTTGAACTAAGGATACGGAAATATGTTCCTTGTGCCTTCAGTGCTGCTTGCGGTTTATCATCTTTCATATAGGCGTGGGCGGTAATGCCTCGCAAGGTTGCCTGTATAATAGCGCCCTTTTCAACTTCCAATTTTTCAAATGTTTCTGCTTGCTCCCCCCACAATGCCACGTCCCACCATTGCGTAGATTCTTTACCATTATTGACAGCGATAGAAACATTTACAACTTTTTTTCCGCTAACTTCATTAGCTCGGAAACTTCCTATAGGGCCAGTGATAGAAACAACTTCATACATTTTAAATCCTTTATTTTGTTTGGTGTTTAACTAAGTTTAATGGAGTCTGACCACGTTTTATTAAATTTAATTTACGCTCTTTTTGACCCTAAGTCAAGAATAAAGAATAACTTTTTTGAACAGCTTTAGCCTGTGTTCGTTTTTTTTCCGTAGAAGAAATATTAAAAAATGTGACGAGGTAGAAAAGGTTATATTTTATATACCAATCTAGGGTGGAAGGTGTATAATAGGGCCGGTGAAACCGGCGACCTTTTATAGCATTAAAAAAAGTTGGGCGGCTTCCGCCCTTCCTTTATAAGATATATTTTCTTTTGTATTTAGGTTTATGCACGTCACTTAAAATTTCTAGTTACGACACTTAATTTTTTTTTAAAACAGAAAAAACCGCCCAAAAGGGCGGCTCTTTGATGCCTTTTTAAGTATTTTACTGCTCCCTGCCCCAAAAAGCCCTCATGCTTCCCTTTAGGGCGGAAAAGTCCGTTCACAGGGGAAACATCAGAAGCCCTTTTTCCATCGCGGAAAAGGGCTTTTCTGTGGCAAATTTAAGTTGATTTATGGAAAGGAAGGGGGCTTAATCCGTTTCGGATTATTTCTACTCAACAGCAAGGCTTTTTCGTGGGCCGTCTTCGGGTCGCCGTATTGCATAAAAAAGGCGTATAACTCTTTATACTCTATGCCGTGATTATCTCTCGAAAGTTTCTCTCTGTATTTCTGTATCGCGGCTTGCCGTTCTGACTGCCACTCTTGATATTTTTTCCCAGCAGCGGCAAGGGAAAAGTGCGCCATTTTCCGCAATGTAACCCCAAGGCGCTGTGCCTTCTGTGCAAGCCGTTCCGAGGCGGCTTTTGTTTCAATTAGCAACTGCTCGCCAAATCCAAGTACAGCAAAAAACGCTTTGTTTACGCGCCTGACGGCGGGGAAAAAGATATATGACCCATTAATATTTTTAAATTTATGCTGATTACTTACAACCAAAATACCCGCCTGACGTAATGTTTGAATTGCCCTTTCAAATCTGCGGGGGTGTAAATTGGTGCGTTTTCTCAAAACATCTAGTTTTAATGGCTGAAAACCTTCCGCCGTTGGAATACCTACACGCAAAGAAGCTAAATCCAAAAATTCCAACACGGCGAGCATTGTACTTACAACAGCTTCGCGGCGTTCGGTTCTTTGCTGTCTGGAACTGAAAGCATGATTCAAAGAAGGGAATATTTCCGGGTCAATAAAATAACGTCTAAAGGCTGCTCCTACGGAATATAAAAAGGGCGGGCGATTGTCTGACGGGGCAGTAAGCGCGAGAAAAGGGCTATTTTTATCATGTCCGCAATAGTTGCCTCCATGATTAACCCGTGTTTTAATTGGATTTATCGCGTTAAGGACGTTCAAAAAAAACCTCGCAAAAAATATGCAAAAATGTACTTGCTTTTTTTTTTGCGAGTGAGTAAAGTCTCTCTTACGTTGTTTGTAGAGACTTTTTCTCTTGCGCTCCTGAAATTTTGCAGATTTCGGAAGCCCGCACAAAAAAAGCAATTTAAATTTTCTTATTTAAAACAAAAGGCCGTTTGCAGCGGTCTTTTGTTTTTTGTTCCGCCAAGATTATATCTGCTCCCGCTCCATGTCAATAAAAAGTCTAGATTTTATTCAACTCTAAGTAACTTCAATCAACTGTGATAAACACCCGGTCGCAAAAGCTCCGTTGCAAAGTTGATTAAAAAATAAAAAGCATTTGCACCGATGATAACATAACACATTGCTTGGATAGATATATATTCATCTGCTCCAAGTATCATGCAAAAAATCCGAAAAAAAGAAGCTATCGCTATTGTGGCAACAGTGAGAATAAAGGCAAAGGGCTTTATTGCAGAAAGCACTATAAACAATATATATTTTAGTGCCTTTAAAAAAATTCTTTTCATGGTTTACCTCAAAGGGATTTCGGGTAATCCTTCTTTATGCAACATTTCGTTTAACGCCTTCAAAACAAGCCCTTTTGGATATACTTCCCCACGCTCATATTTACCCACTGTTGGACGGGTAACAAGCAACAACGCGGCTAATTCTTTCTGTGATAATCCTCGTTTTGCACGAAGCTGCTCTATTGGAGAAGAGGAATTAGGGTCGGGAAGCACGGGGCGACCGATACACTTTTGGAGTTTTTCGGGCCTCATTTCACCTTTGCGCGGTCTGCCGCGTTTGGGCTTTTCTGTTTCTGTCATTTTTAGAGCCTATTTTTTTGCGTAATGCCTGTGCTTACGCGCTGTCTGTTTAATTTACAGCACAAGCATTACGCTTATTATGACCCTAAGTCAATATTAAATATTAATATCTTCCATATTTCCACTTACTAAAAACGAGCCTATGTCCTGTTCACATTCACATTTCAAGCAACGCATATCAAATGCATGTAATTCCTCGGATTCATACCGGCGTGATTCGTCCAGTTCTTCGCCGTTACCTGAAACGTACCGCCATTTAGACTTGATATGTTCTTTTATAATTTGAAATTCTTCCGTACTCGCACACAAAGGGTTGGGGCATCTAAATTTGACCATACTAGACCTCCTATGCCGCTCTTGCGAGCAAAGCCGCAAGGTCGTCTTTACGTTGTATCACCATTCTAAGCGCTATCTTTTCTTCAATGCCCGTCATAGCTGAAATAATGGACGCGGCTTCTTTGGCCTTCTCCCAATATGCGGAATAGAGTTCGTCCGTTTCATCTTCAGGCATGCTTTCGTCAAGACTAGCAGTGTGCAATTTTTCGGCTTCAACGAGAAGCGCCCTTAAAGTAGTTATCTGAATGTTTTCTTTCGTAGTATTCATAAAAATCTCCTTTCGTGTTTTGTTAAATATATAATTATGCTCTTTGCGACCCTAAGTCAAGTAATATTTTATAAAATAATCGAATATTTTAAGTATGTTAGTTTTTATTTCCGAAGAAGAAAAATATTGACATTACATTGTAATTACATTACCTTCTTTCTAAGAAAACAGGCCATAATTGCAAGGAGTTCCGCAATGACTAAAGAATCAACTATGACCATCAGAATAGAGCCAGAATTAAGAGACAGCTTTACAGCGGTCGCCGAACTGGTAAGACGCCCAGCAGCGCAAATTATGCGCGATTTGATGCGTGAATTTGTATCTAAGAATTGCCCTGCGCTTTCTCCTGAAGAAATAACTAATAGAAAAAACGCGGCCCAATTTGCACGGGCAAGCATGGCGCTTGAGGGCTTTACATGGGATGCAGACTTAACGGCTGATTTTGAACGGTATGTTAATGGTCATGTTTCGCTTGAAACACTCATTGAAAACACCAACTAGGTAAATACAGCATGCGCGAAACAGAAGCGGAACGAGAAAAGCGAAAACACAGCCTAGAGGCTCGGCTTGCTAGTCTTAGGATTGCCCAATTAAAAATGACTCCCATTGAGGGAAAATTTGACGCCGAACACTTGCAAGCCATTAATAAACATATTTTCCAAGATATGTTGAAACACGGCTTTCCTGAATATACGCCGGGGGAATTTCGCCCAGAAACACCAGCAGGAAGCGACAGAATAAAGGGTAGATACCTTGAAGGAACAACAAGCCCCGCTGACCCTACAATAGTAGCTTACTCAAGTATGGATGAAGCATCTAAAAGGCAACTTAATGATATATTAAAAGAAGCAAATCCAAAAACTTTAAGCACTCTAAAAACTGCTGAATTTACTAAAAAAATTGCAGATATATACTCTTCAGTTGACTATATACATCCATTTGAAGAAGGTAACAGCAGGACTTTACGCCTTTTCACTGCACAACTTGCACAAGAATCCGGCTATACTATTGAATGGGAAAAATTAAATGAAAATAAATTTGGAAGAAGCCTATTATATATAGCTAGAGATAAAGCTGTTAACGCTATTGCTGTAGAAAAAATACAAAATCACTCACATAAAATTGCGATTATAAACACTTTGGACAGACTAGAAAAAAACAAGGATTTAAATTCATTATTAGAAGATATAGTAAAACCATCGAGGGCTATTGCATTTGAAAAACTTTCTCCGACTGAAGCATTAAAAAAACATCCTGAATTACTGCTCTTTTATAAATTTGCACAGGAAGCTAAAGAAAAATACACAAAAGAATATCCAGATAACCCGGAAGCTGTAGGAAAAGAAATGCAGGCGTTGCGGGTAGGTATTCAGGATGTGCTAAATAAAGGCGAAAATACTGAACAAGTGTTGCGGACAGGCCTTCAGGATATGCTAAAAAAAAATCAGATAAACCAGACGAATAGCGTACAAAAAAAAACACCTAATGACTTGGAAAGGTGATTTTTTTTTCCGTAGAAGAAAAGAAGAAGGGGGGGCTTTGCCCCCCGTTTTTATCTCCCTTCAGCTTTCCAACGCATCCGAAGGTAAGTCTTTCAATGGGACGTTTTCAAATGTCCCTGTATCATCCCACCAAATTTGCACGGATTTTGTTTGTAAATATCCTTTCCGCCCTCCTATATATACAGCTTTTTCTAAGTTAGGCTCTTTTTCCTTTTTTGACTTATCGCCTTTCCCTTCTTCATCTGGGGCCGGCGTGGATGCGCCGGCATCTTCTGCCGGCATGGGCGCGGGGCCGTTTTCTTCCGGCGCTGCCGGCTCTTGGGGTTCCTGCTGTGCCGGGGGCCGGGTCAACCCCTGTACGTCTGCCCGCGAAATTGTTTCCATACCATGAATGATATTTTCCAAATTTTCGACTTTTCCGCTTTCGGCAACTTTTATAAGCTCGGTCAAGGTAGTTACATCACTGCAAACCCCGCGCATGGAAAGCCCTTTAATCCAATCTGGCCCACCCGCCAGCTTCAAATATTGAGAAACAAAAGCCCCGCTTTTGCCTAATTTCTGCGCGATTTCGCCTTTTTTCTTCCCTGCTGTGACTTCAGCCAAAATAAACCCCGCAACCTCTAAGGGAGTAAGGTTCTCGCGGTGTATATTTTCCGCCATTTGTCCATATCTTGTATTTTCCTGGCTTTCGGTAACTTCAGTGATAAAACAAGGTATGTTCTGCTTGCCCGCAATCTTTGAAGCCCGGTAACGCCGCGCCCCGGAATTGATGATATAACCGCCTTCCGGTCGCGGACGAACGGAGATAGGCATTAGCACACCTAGTAAAGCTATGGAGTCCGCTAGTTCTTTTAACGCCGATTCATCAAAGACGGTTCGCGGCTGGCTTGGGTCTTCTATAATTTCGTCAAGCCTAATTTCTAAAGGCCGTCCGTCTGGCTTCGGCATTAAAGTAGCCGGCTCTGTTGTTTCTGCTGTTGTTTCTGGCGGTGTATTAAAATTATCAAGGGCGCTCATATCAAAACTAGGTCTTTTGCGCCCTGAAACTTTGTCGTTTGCCATATTAAAACCCTCCTATTTTATGCTCAAAAGCATCGAAAACCGCAAAAAATTCCTCTGTGCTTGCGAGTGCATCAGCGCCTTTTTCTTCCCACACAGGATGCCCGGAACTGACAGCGACCTCGACAATTTGACGCTCTGAAATACCCACAAGCCGGCGCTCTTTAGATAAAAGCATTAATGCGGCATACTGTGGGTTTTTAAGCAATTCGTATAGGGCCGCTTCCTGAAGGCGCTTTCTTTTGTCGTCTTCATTCGCGGTTTCAGCCTTACCAATAATCTTTGACGGTAACATGCCTATAAACTGCAAGTTTTCATTGTATTTTTTCTGTATTCCGAAAACGAGTTTTAGCATGTTGCCTATGCCGTCAATGCTAAATTTCACGGGAATAATAGGAGAAATTAAAAAATCTGTCACAACAAGCGCACACCGAACAATAATCCCCTCAGTTGCCGGCGTATCGACCACGACATAATCAAAAAGTTCCTCGCATTTATCGAAATTATCAAAAAGGAAATTTATGCATGTGTTTGCATCCAATAAATGAGAGTCCTTTAGTCTGTCATCAGCACGAATAACCGTTACCCCTCTTTCAGACGGGCTAACTACGCAATGAGAAGTTAAAAAATCGTATGAATATACGCCGGTAAAGCACTCGTCAGAAAAGACTGAACCGCCGTTTTTTTGTGGGTCGAAGTCGATAAAAAGAACTCGTTTGTTAGGAAGGGTGCGGCGTAGTGCAAAATCTCGTACTTTTTTCCCATTTGCGGCGGTTATCATTTTATAAAAAACGACTTCTTTGCCCTCTCCCCCAAGGTACGAAGCAAGGCTATACGATATGATTGTTTTACCTACGCCGCCTTTTTGGTTCGCAATAGCTATAACTTTCATATCAATTTTCCTTTCCCAAATTTGAAAAATTACCTTTCTTCGCAAGGTAGATTTTTAAGCCGCGCTGCATAAGACCATTAACGGCCTGTCTGCTTATATTCGCAGATTCCGCAATTTCTTTCTGTGTTTTACTTTCGACAATAAGGCGAAAAAGTAACTCTACATTTTTCGCCGCCCACCGATTTAGATACGGTCTTAATGTTGTATTAAATTCTTCCTCTGTTAGCCGCCAATAACGCCAATTTATATTACTCTTTTCTTTGTCTACCATTGACACTTTTACGTCCTCCCATGTCCCAGAGAGCATTTTTATTCGGATAAAATCAATTTGGTAATGACAACGCGTCCCGTCTTTAAGCATATGCCAATGTGGAATACGAATATTTCCATGAACATCAACATAGCCTAAAAAATCCATCATAAAGTACTTAATGGGTTGATATTCTTCCACAGAAAAATCCTGCACAAGAATTGCCGACTTGCTCTCCTGCCGCTCTAGCCTTACCGTTGCGGAAGTGTTGGGAAACGCCCTGTATAGACGTTTTCTAACTTGCCTTACCGTATTAGAGGCTGTAACAATTCGGTTAGCCTTTTCACCTAGCACAAGGATTCTCCTAAGCGTGTTTCTTTTGCTGGTTGCTGAGGTTAGCCCCTTCTTTCAGGTAGCCGCCTGAAAGAAGGGGCGTTTTTCTAAATTTTTCCGACTTACAAATTACAAGGCACAAATAATCTACGGTAAACACTTTGTCAACACGAAATCAATACTTTGTCAACACGAAATCAACACTTCGTCAATGGTTTGTCAAGACATTTTTCAGTTTTTTCGCTTGCCTTGACAGGAAAATATATATATTTTTCTTTTGCAACCATGAACAATATCTAACAACCTGACACAATGGATAAAAATAATATTGCAACATTGCGCGACATTCCCTTAACGCTTGTTTTGGAGAAAATGGGCGCTGAACCTGACCCAGCAGACCCGCGCCGGAACTGGCATCATCCAGCAGGGCGAATAACGGTCACAGATACGCGCTATTACAACCATACCCAACAAAAAGGGGGCGGGGGCGCGATAGATTTAACAATGCATCTTGGCGAGTTCACCTTTCCGCAAGCTATTTCCTTTTTAGCACAGGAAGTTGGTCGCGCTGAAATTATAGCAGAGGCGAAAAGGCGCGTTGAAGAAGCGGCTAAAAAGCCCGCCCCAAAAATCGGCATACCACCGAAGGACGAAGCAAAAATACAACAGGTTTTTGATTATCTCACTAAGCGCCGGGGGATTCCTTCAAAAATTGTCCATGAAAATATCGCACAAGGTAACTTGTGGGCCGATAAATATGGAAATTGTGTTTTTGCCATGCGTGACAGTGGCGGAAATATCGTTGGGGCGGAAATACGCGGAACCTACGATACGCCGTTTCACGGAACGCGAGGAGAAAAAGACCGCGCATTTTTTTACGCTGGTAACACTTCGAGCAAAAAAGCTGCCTTCGTAGAATCCGCTATTGACGCATTGAGTTATCAGGCGTTGCACCCTGACACACTCGCTATTTCATCAAACGGCACAAGGCGGGATTATGTTGTGGAAACCTCAAAAAAATTATTTGAAAAGGGGTATCAGGTTTTTCAGGGGCAAGATGCGGACAAGCCGGGGGATGCGCTTGCAAAAAATATTATTGCTGACCTATCCGGGCAAAGTAATCGACACAGGCCAGCAATAGGAAAAGACTGGAATGACCAGTTACGCGCGACATTAGAACACGCGCAAACGCAAAAAAAATCTACACAGATTCAACATCAGGAAAGATAACCTTTCCACCAATAAACTTTTTTAAAGGAAGGTCTTTTTATGCGCCCTATAAAATCAACCTTTTGCATTGGCATTCTTTTATTCAGTTTATGCGCGACTGCACACGCCTTTGATATTTCCAGTATAGAGGAACTTACAGGCGACAAAAAACTTGCTTGTGAGGCTATTCTTTGCCTTTCATCGTCTGCAAGGCCATCTGAATGTTCACCATCATTAGACAGATATTACGATATTAAAAAAGATAAGTGGAAGGACACGCGCAAGGCTCGAAAAAATTTCCTGAATCTATGTCCGGCATCCAGTGAAACAGGCATGCCCTCTTTGATTGACGCTATATCTGACGGTGCTGGGTATTGTGACGCGGCCCAACTCAATAAAAATATTACTTATGCTTACCGGACGTATAATCACAACACGCGGCAATATGGAACATGGAAAGATGGCTACCCTGAAGGATATTCGGAATGTAAAAATTCATCCTCCAACTATGGCGGCGAAGATACCTATTACGCTCCTGTCTGTGTCGAAATTAAACAAGTTATTGACAACAACCTCCCTTCACGTTGTCTTAATTTGTTTAATAATGAATTAACATATTATGAACCGTTGAAATACGTTGGCAACAAATATGAAGGCGGTAAATGGGTACAAGAATGAAACTAGCACTGTTAGCGACATTGTTAATTTCTTTCATGTGTAATGCTATGCATGCCCATGCTGCCGGAAAAGATATTTTTGTTTCCGTAGAAGAACAACAACAACGCGACAATGATAAAATACACATTCTTAATAATGAAATCGCAATGGAAAAATTGCATCTGTCGGAAAAGAAACAATTATTAGCGATTGCTGAATCTATGCAAAATGGAGTAGAAGCCGCTTCGCTAAATTCGCAGATTCGGCAACATGCTTTAAATATAGAAATGCTTACTCAAGAAATTAAACTTTCAACAGGAGCTAGACAGGGACAAAGCACGTTTTCACAGACTAGGCAGAGAAAAAGTACCCCCAAACAAAAGACTACCGCTGACAGTCCTTGGTGGGATACCTATTCACGCAATGTAAATATCAGCACATATTAACCCTCAAAACAGATAAGGAAACTCGCCATGAAACACACTAACCCTCTTTTTGCTGCCCTGTTCCTTGCCGCTTTCGTTCTCCTTCTCGTTGCGCCCGAATTTGCCCTTGCCGCTTCTCCATTTACATCAGCAGCAACACAATTAAAAAGTGATGCCTCGACCATTTTTCAAATTGTATGCTTTATCGGAATTATGGCGGTCGGCGTTCTCTGCATGTTGGGCCGTATCAATAAACTGTGGCTTGTCGGCTGCTTGTTCGGCATCGTCCTGATTTTTGGAAGCGAACAAATCATTACTTGGATTCGCGGCGCTGCCGGCGTTTAATTTCTACTACGGAGAAAAAAAATGACTCACAGCAGGAATGCCGGGTTAATTTGTGACCCGCTGTTTTTGGCCCTCACTCGGCCCGCTATGGTTTTCGGTGTCACCTATCCCGGCTTTCTGCTGAATGTCCTATTGGTGATGGAAGTCTTTATTTCAACCAAAAACCTTTTTTATCTTCTCCTATTCATACCAACCCACCTTCTTTTTTATTCTGTGTGCCAAAAAGACCCACGGTCTTTTGACCTCATGTTTTTATGGATGCAGACAAAAGCCGCAACATGGATTTTTGGAAATGGTCGGTACTGGAAAGGAAGCAGCTATAGCCCGCAAGCAATTACGATAGGGAAAAGATATAAAAAGAGGCGTAGTAGATGAAACTTAATTCTGAAATTCCCGCATCCAACCGTATTCCGTACCGCGCACATATTTCTGAAAATACTGTGGTTACAGATGCCGGCGAATATTTACAAGTTATCCGGTTGACCGGCGCTTCCTTCGAGTCCGCGGACGATGAAGACCTTAATAACTGGCATCAGCGTTTAAACGTGATGTTTCGCAATATTGGTTCACCGCATATAATGCTGTATCAACATATTGTGCGGCGAAATGAAAACTCATACCCTGACGGCGATTTTGAACCGGGTTCCTTTGCCGCTGAACTCGATACGGAATATAAAGCGTTGATGGCAGAAAATACATTGATGGTAAACGAGCTTTACCTAACAGTTATGTATAAGCCCTTAACGTCAATTCTTGAAAAGGCACTTTTTGACGCTGTAAAAAAACTGAACGCCTCCCGCAAAAATCCTTTCGCGGCCTCCGTACTTTTTTTGCTTTCGCTCCTTGGCCTGAACCACAAAGCAATAGAGGAAAGCATTGTGGACGAACAAGCTAGGGCTAAAGATGTTCTCGAAAAAACCGTGCAAGAAATGCTTATCGCTCTTGATAGGTACGACCCGGAATTGATGGGAACCTATGAGTATAAATATACAAATCCAGAAACGAAACGCACATATGCATATGAGTGTTCTGAAATTCTTGAATTTTTCGGCTATCTTATCAATGGAGAATGGCAACGCTACCCATTACCTACCGGCCCACTTAACGAATATCTACCCACATCAAGACAGCTTTTCGGCTCTGAGTCTTTCGAGCTTTGGAACCCTGACGGCAAAATTTTCTTTGGTGCGGTTCTCGGCATTAAAGAGCCTCCCGCCGAAACAACGCCGGGATTTTTAGACCAGATTTTGACCCTTCCTTTTCCGTTTGTGGTAACACAGTCTTTTGATTTTCAATTCAAAGAACACGCTAAAAGTAAAATAAACACTCAACGTAAACGCCTTGAAACATCAAATGATGATGCCATATCGCAACAAGCAGACCTTATACAAGCATTAGACAAACTCGCCTCGAATGAATTTCTTTTTGGCGACCATCATTTTAACATGATTGTTTACGGCAATGACGCGAAAGACGTTCAAAACAACCTTGCAACAGCGCGAGCCATACTTGCGGATAGTGGCATGGTCATTACACGCGAAGATGCCGCAAACGAGGCCGCTTTCTGGGCGCAACTGCCGGGAAATGCTTCTTTAAGGCCGCGAGTCTGTTCTTTAAGCTCCCGAAACTTCGCGGCCTTTGCCCCGTTGCATAATTTCCCCCAAGGTAGAAAAGACAATAATCATTGGGGGCCGGCCCTTGCTGTCCTCCGTGCCAGTTCTGGCAGTCCTTATTATTTTTCGCTTCATGCTTCCGACCCGAATGACCCAGACGGCGGAACAAAAAAAGACATTGGGCATTGCCTAGTTCTTGGCCCCACTGGAAGCGGTAAAACGGTTTTCGTAGCATTTTGCCAAACAATGCTACAAAAAGCTGGCTGCACAAATATTGCCCTTACAAAAGACTATGATACGCAAATTTGTATACAGGCTAACGGGGGGTTATTTTTCCCCCTGAAGCAAGGCCAGCGGACAAATTTTAACCCTTTTGCTTTAGAGCCTACACCTGAAAACCGGAATTTCACTTACAATCTGTTGCGTGACAATCTACTAAAAATAAGAGGGCAGGAGTTCACGCCGAACGAAGAAGACGAATTAACCCACTCTCTTAATATATTATGGGATATGCCCACACATACCCGTAGACTATCTTTGTTAGGCGAAACTCTCAATGTCACCACTGAAAACGGGCTACATAAGCGGCTACAAAAATGGATTAATGACGGTGAATTTGCTTGGGTTTTCGATAACCCGACCGACAGTCTGCAAGATACCCTTAATACTCAAAAAAATATCGGCTTCGATATTACGTCCTTTCTGGACATTCCAGCCATCAGAACGCCTATTAATATGTATTTGTTTCACCGCATTAATGGCCTTATGGACGGTCGCCGGCTGGCGCTGTTCATTGCGGAATTTTGGAAAGCTCTGGACGACCCGGCCCTTATGGGCTTTGCAAAAGACGGCCTGAAGACCCAGCGTAAAAAAAATGCCCTTACCGTGTTGGATTCGCAATCTCCATCCGATGCCCTCAATTCTGCTATTAGCTCAACACTAATTGAGCAAACAGCCACAAAAATTCTTTTTCCTAACCCTGACGCAAAAATCGAAGAATATATAGACGGCCTCAACTGCTCCGAACGTGAAGCGCGATTGGTGAAGGAAGAAATTGAACCGGGAAGCCGGCAATTCCTGATTAAGCAAGGCCGTTACTCAGTTGTCGCGCAACTTAATTTAAAAGGCATGCATTACTGTCTTGATGTTCTTTCGTCCAGAACGGCAAATATTGAAATCGTAAACGCCTTGCAAACGCAATTGGGCATGGATGTGAATAAATGGCTTCCCATGTTCAAAGAAAAGCGCGGCAATGCTTAAAAAGTTAACCATTACTAGGGAGTTCTTCGCTATGAAAAAAATGTTTATAGCCCTTGCGTTTGTTTGCTCTCTTCATGCCCACGCTTTACCGTCCCACGCTGCCGGCATACCTGTCGTTGATGGAGCATCTATCGCGCAAAATGCAGCAAATTTTTTGCAGGAAATGCTTGAAATGGCGAAGCAATTAGAAATGCTGCAATCGCAGCTTTCACAACAGATTAAAGAATATGAATCTTTGACAGGTGATAGGGGCATGGGCGCATTGCTTGACGGGCAAGTTAAAAACTACATTCCTGACAACTGGAAATCCGCGCTTGCAATTTTAGACAAGCCTTCGGGATATTCTAAGTTGTCTTCTGCTGTGCAAGATATTCTTGAGAGCAATAAAATTTTGAGTGATTCAGAAGTGAGTAGATTCGGGCCTAACACGCGGCGCGTATTAGAAGACCAGCGCAAGGCGGTGGCAACATATCAGGCACTAAGCGGGGCATCATTGGATAACGCTAGTGAAAGATTCGGCGCGTTGCAAGAACTCACAAACAAGATAGGAAGCGCAACAGACCCGAAAGCTATTTTAGACCTCCAAGCACGAATCCAGTCGGAACAAACATCACTGACCAACGAAGCAAACAAACTTCAAGCTCTGAGCGAAACACTCAGGGCGCAAGAAGCCTTGCGAGAACAACGACGCCGTGAAATTAACTCCCGCTCTGGGGGATATGTGAAATGAAAAAGCTACTCCTTCTTGCATTAATGCTTTCTGTTTTTGGCCTTTGCGCTTGTTCAGACGAAGAAAAAGCGGCTTCAGAACCACCTAAAAAAACGCTGAAGGGCGGGTATATCGGCGACCCTCCGGCAGTTGAACAGCCGAAACAAAAAAAGCTGTCGGGTGGGTATATGTAATGCCGCCTGACCCAAATTCTAGCTTAGCGCCTATTGTTAGTGATTTTTTCGCGGAGCCTTTTAATGCGCTGTTGTTTATATGCATCATGTTTTTAGTGGCTGTCACTCTTTACAAGCGACAGGAAAACAAACGGAAAAATCGTAAAGACAAGTAAATACGTTGCGAGAGGTCACAACATGGGACTTTATGCGGAAATAATTACCAGCGTTGAAAATGCATGCAACGCATACATAACACAAAATGTTATAGCGGTCGCAAATGGGATAAAAGACCCAGCGTTTACATTACTTGCCGTGTATGTGTTGTTTTGGGGTTTCTCGCACATGATGAATAAAATTCAGGAACCAATAACCGATTCCATTATTCGCTTTATTAAAATCTTTTTCATTTTTGGGATTGCCTTTCAGATGGCGGCTTTTAATACATATATAGTGGATACAATAACAAACGGGCCTGAACAAATCGCGCAATTACTTACGGGGGCATCAACAGAAACCCAAATAGTGAACAGTCTTGACCAAATTTTCAAGGACACTTGGAATATAGGTACAGGGTATTGGGATAATGCTGGCGTTCTTGACAATTTCGGATTTTTTTTCGTTGCGATAGTGGTTTATCTTATAGCATGCCTCCTTTCCGCTTATGCAGCGTTTCTTATTATACTGTCAAAAATAGCCATTGCCGTATTAGTAGCTCTCGGCCCTCTATTCATAATTGCAACGCTTTTCAACACAACAAAGCGATTTTTTGAAAATTGGGTGGGGATGCTCGCTAACTATGGCATGGTGATAGTACTCGCAATCGGTGTGAACTCTTTCATTCTTAGTTTATTCCGCAATTATCTTTCCAAGATTAATGCCGGACAGGATTTAGAAGTGGTAGCCGTTGCGCCGATTATGGTTACTGCAATAATAAGCATATTTATACTGACACAAGTTCTTTCTATGGCAAGTGGACTTGGCGGGGGTATCTCTCTCGCCACTATGGGCGCGGGAAGGTGGGCATCATCTAAAATGATGAGTGGGGCCGGGGCTGCCGGACTTGCCGCACAAGCTCTTGGTGTCACAGCAACAACAAAAGCCAGAAATGCCGTCGCGTCTTGGATGAATCGCGGCTCTGTTTCTAAGTCATAATCTGCTAGGAGCGATATAATGCATAAATTTGTACTGCTATTACTCTTTTCCCTTTTTCTTGCTGGGTGTGGTGCGCCTCGCCCTGCAACAATAAAGGAAACGGGATTAAAACCAGTAAACAGCCTGAAGTATTACAATTTGACAGACTCAGAACGCAAAAAATTTGAACGCCAAGCACAAGAACGAGCCGAACGCCGCAACATCCCGGCCCAGACCTCGAATCCGTTCGGTAACGATGCAAGCACCGGAGACAACTAATGCAGGAAAAAACGTATTTTGAGCATGCCGCATCGTGGGAAAGTAACCGCGTAGCCGAAGCTATTGCCTCAAAGAAACGAGCTTACGCATTTGCGGCAGTTCTTCTTTTTGTGTGCATGATTGAAGGAGTCGCGCTCATTGGCCTTACTCCTTTAAAAACTGTCCAACTTGAGGCTATTGTTTTGGATAAATCGCAAGGCACAATAGAGCCGTTGCAATCTCTTGACGTTGTGCAAGCAAACCTTGATGATGTATTTGCTAAAAAGTTTTTAACTGACTTTATGCTTTCCCGCGAAAATTATACTTTCGACACCGCTGAAATTAATTATTATACAGCAGCGGCTTTTATGTCTCCTGCCTTGCAATCTCAATGGGGCGGGTTATGGAATACTGACAACCCAAATTCCCCGCTGAACGTCTATAAACAACTGAACAAAGTTCGTATTGATATAAATACTATCACGTTACACACCAAAGAGAGCGGACGAAAAGACGTTGCAACAATCCGTTTTCGCAAAACTATTACTAACGGGGAAGTTAGCAATACCCGTTCATATATTGCGACCGTTGCCTATAGATATGTTACCGCCCCCACTGAAGAAACTGTAAGGCGTATCAACCCTGTCGGCTTTATGGTTACTGATTATCAAGTTGATGATGAAATTAGCGGCCTTGATTCGCGCAAAGGGGGAAGAATCGAATGAAACTCTTTCCCTCTGTGTCCGCAATGATACTAACCGTTCTTATGTGCTTTTCAGGAACAGCGTTTGCCGTTCAGGTTCCAAAATCTTCCCCCGGTGACAACCGGGTAAGATTTGTCGCCTACGACGCTGCAAATGTGGTACAAATCAATGGTTATTTCGGCTATCAGACGTTTATTTTATTTTCCGAAGGAGAAATTATTACTGACCTCGGAAGCGGCGATACTGACGGCTGGGCAATCGGTGTTGTAGCTGCAAAAAACGGCTTTTTTATCAAGCCAAAAGGCGAAAAGGCTTCGACAAACCTGACTGTTATCACAACTCGCCGGCATTACAATTTTGACCTTTTACAAAAACATTCGGGCAGTAATAAAACTCCTTACTATATGGTACGTTTTACTTACCCCGGAGAAGAAGCCGCTTTACTGGCCTCTAAAAAAGAACAGGAGCAACTTGACGAACTTCTTAATACAGAACGCGAAGGAAGGCCGTGGAACCGTAATTACTGGTGGGATGGCTCCGAAAGCCTGAAGCCTGTGGAAATTTGGGATAATGGCACGTTTACATATTTCAAATTTGCACCGGGGCGCGAATTTCCTTCCGTTTTTCTTATGGATTCTGAAGACCCAGAAATAGAATCCACGGTAAACTTGCATGTCGAAAATGATACCCTTGTGGTTCATAAAACAGGTGAACGCTTTATTTTGCGCTTGGGCAATAGAGTTACCGGCATAATTAACAAATCTTATAACCCTGACGGTGTGAAATTACCCAAGACCGTATCCCCGTACATTGAAAGGCAGGTGCGCCAATGAATGATAAACAACAGCTAGACGGGGAACGGTCGCCGGAAAGCCTGTCTAAAAGCACTGGCATTGCGAAACGTCTTTCCCTTATTTTCTTTATTACATGCGCCGCGCTACTCACTCTCTTTATAGGTTGGCGCTATTTTTCAAGCGTTTCTGAACAGCGCCGGCTTGCTGCTGAAGAAGTTACACGGGTTGATGAATCGAAAAAAGCTGAACACACTTTGCCCGCGCTCACAGTCCCCCCCCCTCCCGCGCCAGCGCCAGCGCCGGTCGTTGTGGCTCCTACATCAAATGAAGCAAGAGGGCCGCAAGAATTTCGTTATATGCCCCCGGCCCCGTCAAATGAAAAAGCGGAACCAACACCAGAAGAACTTGCAGAAATGCGTAAAAAAACTTCCCCTGTGGCCTTTTCCGTTGACGTGAGTTTGACGGCGGTAAACGGCTCCTCTGAACGAGGCGGAAGCCGGCGCGTTTCAACAGACGACTCTCTTTCTTCTGAACTGGTTGGGATAGCTACACCACAAGCAAGCGCCGGCATCCTACGTAACAGGAATTTCCTACTTACAAAAGGAATGTGGATTGAAGCTGTTATGGAAACAGCTATGTCGAGCGACCTTCCCGGCATGATTCGTGCGCTTGTTACAACAGATGTTTACAGCACCACAGGAAAAGTCGTGTTACTCGAACGGGGAACCCGTCTTATTGGCGAATTTCGTGGACAATTACGAAACGGGCAAGCAAGAATATTTGTTCTTTGGACACGCGCCGAAACTCCTTCAGGTGTTATTATTAATCTTGACTCTATTGCGGCTGACCTACTTGGGCGCACTGGCATGGATGGCTATATAGATAACCATTGGGCTTTGCGTATTGGCTCCGCCTTATTTCTGTCTACATGGTCTGATACGTTACAAATTCTTGCAGACTCCCAACGTAGTAGCAGCGGGAGCAATAACAATATTACCTATGACAACAGTTCTAGAGCCGCGCAAGACATGGCAAGCGAGGCTTTGCGGCAGTTCATTAATATACCGCCCACACTGTATAAAAACCAAGGCGACCCCGTGCGTGTATTTATTGCCCGCGACCTTGATTTTAGGGACGTTTACCAACTCAAGGCAAAGCCGGCATCTTTGCAAGATAGCCCTATTACATTCCGCGCCGTGCCTTTCGACCAAAATAATTCAGCCTCCCCCGTGCATATAGGGATGCAATGAGTACAACCCTTAAACATCTGTTAGCGAGCATAGATTGTTACCTAGAGAAAGATATCACCGAGCTTGCCATAAACAAGCCCGGTGAAATCTATCTCGAAGAACGCGGGGCATGGGTTTCTTATCCTGACCAAAATATAACGGCAGCATGGCTTGAAGCGCTCGCGTCTGCGGTCGCCAATAAACAGAGCCAATCTATCACCGTACAAAATCCGTTGTTATCTACCACGCTTTCTAGTGGTTTGCGTATTCAGATAGTCAAGCCCCCGGCATGTGTTGCCGGCACTTTTATTGTAGCAATTCGCAAACCTGACAGCAAAACTTATACACGCGAACAATACCGGAGAAGTGGTTTTTTTGACGACATTACTGAAGAAGTGGAAGGCGGTTTAGCCGAACATGATATAGAGCTTATGCGGCTTAAAAAAGAACGTAAATTTGAAGATTTCTTAGACCTTGCAATAAAGACCAAAAAAAACATAGTCGTTTCCGGGGCCACGTCCACGGGAAAAACGACTTTTACGAACCATCTTTTAGACTGTATTCCCCTTGAAGAACGCATAGCAACTATTGAGGATTCCGAAGAATTAAGGTTGCCACACAAAAACCAACTCCGGTTGTTATATTCTAAAGGTGGGCAAGGAACCGCGACCGTTACAGCCGGTGACTTATTAGAGGCTTGTTTACGCCTCACACCTGACAGGATTATTTTATCGGAAATTCGCGGGGCGGAAACATTCGCTTTCATGGATACGATTTTTAGCGGGCATGATGGCTGCATTACATCAATGCATGCCTCTAGTCCGCTAAAAGCGTTCCGGCGCATGATTATCATGTTTAAAAAGGATAAAATAGGAAGCGGTTTCGACACAAAAGAAGTCCAATCCATGTTGATTTCACAAGTTGACATTATCGTACAAATAAAACGCTCAATAAATGGCCGGCGTTATATTTCAGAAATTTATTTCGACCCATTGCGGCAACAAAGGTATGCCGCTGGCGCTATGGATGGTAACGCATCGAGCATAGAAACGCTTTTGGTAAAAATATCTCTGGCGCTTGACTCCATCCTTGAGCTTTTAAAAAAACCTTCTCGCATTTTTGCTTTTTTCCGGCACTGGCTGAAGACGGAAGCTGACGGAAAAGGAGAGGAATAATGACCGCTACGCTTATTATAGTTGAATCGCCAACAAAGGCTAAAAAAATACAAGAAATGCTCGGCCCCGGCTACATAGTCCGGGCCAGCTTGGGGCATATTCGAGACTTGCCTAACGATTCTATGGGGGTTTATCCCCCTGATTTCAAACCAACATACGTTCCTACAGATACCGGAAAAACCGCTATTTCTCGCCTGAAGGAAGCCGCAAAAACGGCTGACGAAATTTATCTTGCGAGTGACCCCGATAGAGAAGGAGAAGCGATAGGGTGGCATTTAGCACAAGTTTTGCGTCTAAAATCCCCCCAGCGTGTGACATATAACGAAATCACGGAACAGGCTATTAAAGCCGCACTGAAGGCCGCTAGGCCGCTCGATATGCATTTGGTCGCTGCACAGGAAGCTCGGCGCGTAATTGATAGGCTTGTGGGCTTTCGCGTTTCTCCTGTGCTTTCCAGCGCGTTAAACGAACAAGCCAGTTCCGGCAGAGTGCAAACGCCGGCATTATTCTTAATTGTTCAACGTGAACGGGCAATACGCTCTTTTTTTCCCGTTAATCACTACGGATGCGATTTTTTCTTTCAAGGTTGGAAGGCTTCTTGGAATACAAAAAATTGGCTCGCTGCCGGCTCCGCATATATTACTGACCGGGCCATAGCTGAAGCCATCGGCAAAACACATTCGTTTGTGGTCGAGGAATATACAGAGAAAGAAACGCAAGAAAGCCCGCCGCCTCCTTTCATAACCAGTACGTTACAACGTGCCGGGGAAAAAGCCTTAAACATCACGATAAAAGAAGTAATGGCCTCGGCACAACGCCTTTTTGAAGGCGGGTACATTACCTATATGCGGACTGATTCACCGACTTTAAGCACGGAAGCGGTTTCGGCTATCCGTGAATACTGCGCGGCGAAAGGGTGGCCCATTGAATCAAAAATAAGGACATGGAAAAGTAAGGACTCGGCACAGGCCGCGCATGAAGCCATTAGGCCGACTCATATAGAAGTTGAAGAAGCCGGGGAAAACGAGCAAGACAAGGCTTTATATAGGCTTATCAGGTTGCGGACGTTGGCGACTCAACTTCCCGATGCCGTTTTTGCTGTTCGTTCTGTCGTACTTCAAGCAAAAACAGATGTTAAAGAAATTAGCGTCAAGGCAACGGGACGCGCTAAAATTTTACCGGGCTGGACTGCCTTGATGAAAAATGCGGCTGAAGACGAACCAGACACGGAGCGCGAAGCCGAATCCAGTAACCCAATTCCCAAGCTCTCCAAAGGGCAAACAATACAGCCAGAAAGGGCAGTAGTTACGGACAAAAAAACCGCGCCCCCTGCCAGGTATAGCGAATCGTCATTAGTTGATGCGCTAGAAGCACAGGGCATAGGTAGGCCCGCAACATATAGCGCCATTTTGACAACGCTTTACGATTCGCATTTTGCGACTTTGAACAAAAAAATTCTTTCACCTACCCCATTGGGTGAAAGAATTATCACCGCATTAGAAGGCCGTTTTTCTTTTGTCGATTTGGATTTTACAAAACGACTTGAGGAGCTTCTTGACAATATTTCCGAAGGAAAACAGACATACGGGGCGGTAATTTCTGCCTTAAATAACCGCCTCGATACAGAATTGCGGGCCTTTATGGACGCATTGAAATATGAAAAATGCCCGCGCTGTTCTGAATATTTACGCCCTGTAAAAAACTCGCATATCTGCACGAATATGCTTTGCTCTAAAGATTTTCCTTGTCCTACATGCGGAAAACCTACGCATTATATTAGGACACCAAAAGGAGAATCTTTGTCTTGTGCCGACTATCCATCTTGCAAAGGCTCCTACCTCATGCAAGATGGTAAACCCATTCCGGCAACTGCAAAAAAATAGTGGTGGGGTGACATGAAAGATTTATCATTACCGCGTATTATTGGAATTATTCTTATATGCCTTGCCGGATGGATTGTCGGCGCTTTGTGGCTCGGAAGTATTGTCTATCTGTGGAAAATTGGGCAACCGCGTGATTTAGCCTCGCCTTTTCTACTTTACCAATATTGGACGCATTACGGGCATATTGCCGGCGTGAAATTTTGGGTTCTGACCAGTGCCGGTGGCGCTGGGCTAGTGCTGTTAATCCCTTTTATTGCCCTTCTTGTGCCTAAAGCTCGCAAGTTATACGGCGAGGTAAAACTTGCGACCGCAAAGACATTTAAAGATGCCGGCATGTTCAAGGAAAATGGAAAAGCCTTTTTTTTCATGGAATTTGCGCGAAAATATGTTTACGGGCCAAGCACTAAATGCATTTCTGTTATACTCGCCGCCGCTCCCCGAAGCGGCAAAGGGACTTCACAGGTTCAAACGAATATGTTTCGCCTCGACTGCTCTGTTATGATTACGGACATTCGACAAGAGAGCTATCAAATTACAAGCGGCTACCGTGCTACCTTTTCAGAAGTCCATTTAATAAACCCCTTCCCGTCAAAAGCACGGGATGAGAACGGAAAAGTGAGGACTGACCCAGAAACAGGCGCGGAAATTTGGGAAGCTCGGTCGAGCAGATGCAACCCGTTCTTTTATGTTCCAGAAGACCCCGGATTGCGTATTAACGCTCTTCAAAAATACGCAAACTTTCTTTTTCCTGACCCGGCAGACGGGAAAGAAAAATTCTGGGCCGCGTCTAGCCGGTCATTATTTTTAGGTCTGTCGCTATATGTTTTTGAAACTGAAGAACTCCCGAACACAATAGGCGAAGTACTCAGGCAAGCGCAATCTGGCGGGGATTCCGGCGACTCCATTTCCGAACATTGGTCGGGGATTATAAAAAAGCGAGCGGCAGCAGGAAAGCCGCTCTCGCCGTCTTGTGTTCGCTCCCTAGAGGACTTCATATCTACAGGCGGAAATACGCTTACCAACATCAGAAAAAGTCTAACCTCTGAACTTGACTTATGGGACAATCCAATAGTTGACGCTATGACTTCGGAAAATGATTTCGATTTGCGCGATATGCGTAAAAAGAAAATCACTGTCTATCTTGGGGTGTCTCCTGACAACCTCTCCCGCGCAAGGCCGCTTTTAAGCCTCATTATCCAAATTGCATTAGATTTAAATATGCAAGAAATGCCCGCAGACGACCCGCGCATAAAGCACCCGTTTGCTTTAATTCTTGATGAATTTACCGCACTCGGCAGGATAGAAGCACTTGCGAAGTCAATAGGTTATCTCAACGGCTATTTGATTATGCCTTATTTCATAATTCAATCTTTTTCACAATTGCGCTCTGTTTACGGCAAAGACGATGCACAAACCATGATTGAATGTTGCCAGTTAAAAATAGCCTTTCCCCCGAAGTCACAAGAAGACGCGGAATTGTTGTCGAAAGAAATTGGCAACATCACAGAGAGCAATAAAAGCGTTTCCGTTGCTCGCGGCATATTTAACAATGCTAATAGTGGCTCTACATCAACGAGCGCCGCGCAACGGCCTTTCTTACTTCCGCAAGAAATGAAAGCTCTAGACCCTGATACTGTCATTTTTCTTATGGAAGGAATGCCCCCAGCTCTGGGCCGCAAAGTTCATTGGTGGAAAACAAAAGTTTTCAAAGACCGCCAAAGACCACCATGCGTTGCACCTTTACTAGATTATCAGGCGATAATTGACGCACAAGCAAAAGTGCAGGCAGAAAAAAACGGTGCTATTGCCCCTATATCTAAAGTGCTTGCCCCTTCCACGCCGGAAACAACGCCTGATTTTTCCAGTGTTGCAAAAGCTGAAATGCAACCTGATTTCAAGGCCGCGCCATCAGGATTTGACGACCTTTTTAGCACACCTAGCCCAACAGCTTCAGCCGATATTTTAAATTCGACTCACTCCGAAGAAGCAATAGAAAATGCTTCTATGGAAGAAAAAACGCTTTCTGTTCCTCTCCGTTTTTCTGATTATGATATGCCGCTTGAGGAAATACTTGCACAAGTGAATGGAAATCCAAACGGCGCAAGTGAAATTACTCCTGAAATTCTGCCGGTCGTTGAGTCTGCGCGGTTTGACCTCTCGGACATTATGCAAGATTTTTCAACTGTTGAAATACCACAACAAGTTGAAATTACAGACGAAGACTTGCAAAATATGCTTTCTGGATTTTTTAATAAACTGCCGACAGCAACGCCGGCATAAGGAAGGTTTCTTATGAGCGATTTTTTGCGTGAAGACGGCCCAGAGTCCAGCGAAGAAAACACAGTAAGCCCCGTACCCGTCCGCCAGCAGGAGCAAGAAAATATACTTTCCCCGTCTGCAACGAAAGACACAGAAAAAGCTGCTTCAGAACTCCCTGAATTTGTAAAACGTAACTTTATTGAGGTTAACGGCGATTTTTATTTTCAGAACCGCGAACCGGCTTTTTCATTTAAAAATGAACTGTTAAAAACCAAATCTACCTCGCCTGATGTTGTTAAGGCTTTTGTTGAAATCGCCAAAACAAACGAATGGAAATCGTTAGTTGTCACGGGCAAAAAAGATTTTCGCCGCGCTGTTTGGCTCGAAGCTGCTGCACAAGGCATTGAGGTTAGCGGCTATATTCCGTCTGAAGTCGAAAAAGCACAAGCGGCACGGTTGGTTGATAAGGTCAAGGCAGAAGAAAACACAGTAGCGAAAGACGAACAGCACCCAAAGGACAAAATTTCTGAAGTTAACATGCAACAGGTTAACGAAGAAGTTATCAGAGAAGCGAAGAAAGAGAGCCAACAAACACAGGAACAAACGCGGGTGCAGGATGGCGCTATAAGTGGAATTTTGCTTAACCACGGCAAGGCCAATTATCAACACGACCCACAAAAGGAAAAAAGTTATTTCGCAACTATCAGGACTGATAAAGGCGAAAGGACTATGTGGGGTGTTGGCATCGAAAAGGCCGTTTCTGAAAGTGGCGTTTCTGTCGGTGATAAAATTTCCCTTAAAAAAATGGGGAAAGAATTTGTCACCGTCAAAGAAGGAATTTTCAACGATGATGGAAAAAGAATCGGTGAAAATTCCGTAGATACCCACCGCAATAAATGGGAAGCCGGCCTATTGGAAAAAGCCGAAGCCTTCAGAAACGCCCCAAAAGAAGAAGTTTTACAGCAACACCCTGAATTGTCTAAGGGCTATGCAACTGTTGCAGTAGCGGAAAAATTTGCGGAAAAAAATTTAAGTCCTGAACACCGGCAAAAATTTGTTGAAGAAGTGAAGAAAGAGTACGCAAACAAAATAGAGAAGGGTGAGGAATTACCCGCCCCAACTGTAAAAAATGAGGCTATCGCACGTCATTTTGAACGCGCACAAGCCGAACAAACGAAAGCCCATATACAGGAAGATAGGGCGCACGATGGCCCTGCAAGGCCAGCCCCCCAGCCCAAAAGAGGGGAAGACGGCGGGCGGCAACAGCAACCGCAAAAGAAAAGAAGTCTGGAGCTTACCCGATGATAGCCCGTCTTGTTCTTTGCCTTGTATTGCTGCTTCCGGCCTCTGCACTTGCCAACGAGCAAGACTTATCTCACAGTACAAAAATACTACTATCACAGCAGCTTTCCGGGCCTATTCTTTATGATGCGCTTTCGGAAACTGAAAAAACGATATGGCTAGGGCCAATGCTTGACGCATTGCCTAGCCGCTCTCGTTCACTTCCAAATAATCTTCGTGCCGAAGTAATATTAACCCTTCTTTACGAATCCAAGCGAGCAGGGCTAGACCCTCTCACGATGCTTGCTGTTATGGATGTAGAAAGCGACTTTCGGAAGTATGCAATATCTAGTGCCGGGGCGCGTGGTCTTATGCAGATAATGCCATTTTGGAAAGATAATATAGGAACACCGGCGCATAATCTTTTCGATGTAAAAACGAACATTCGTTATGGTTGCGTTATTATGCGGCATTATCTGAATATCGAAAACGGAAACATAACCCGCGCACTTTTACGGTATAATGGCTCATTAAAAGACCAGAAGCAGAGCTATGCTATTTCCGTTCTTAATGCTCGTTCAAAATGGGAACGCATTTTGAACGAATAAACATATATACAACACACTATTAGCGTTCAAAGTCTTGATTTCGGTTCCTTTCTTTTGTGCGTTGGGGCTGTTGCTGTATCTGTCTTTGCTTATTAGCAATGTAATTTTGCGCCCTCTCTCTGTAACTGTCTTTTTCCGTCTTCAGGTCTGACAGTGTTTTCATATATTCACGCACACGCAAAGCCTCGGCAAATTTGCCTTTGAGTTCAAGCTCTTTTGCGGCTTCGCTGTAGTGTCCTAAGACCGCTTCCCGGCGTTTTTTAATCCGTTCACGCCACGGCTCCGGGGCTTGCTGACCCGAAAGAACTTCTTTCACAGCCTCTTGCATTTTTGCTTTTGCTACCGTGGAACGTCCTGCCTTCTCCGCATGATATACCGCAATTTTTTTACCTCTCTTTATAACGCCGCGATATTCCCTCGGCGTTGCTGCTGCTTCTATGCCACGTTCGGTCATTTTTTCGGCAAAATGCTGTCTGTATTCCTCCAATGTCTCGCGGCGAATGAACAATTTTCCGTCTTTGCGCTCATTTGGGGCCATCCTCACGCACAAATGCACATGAGGATGCGCCTTGTCTGTATGCAGCACCATTGCATAAGGGTATTTTTCCCCAAACTGTTCTTTTGCAAAGGCCATAGCCGCAAGCCTAACTTGCGCCGGGTCTGTACCTTTAGGCATTGAAAGCATTATATTGTGAGCCTGTCTATTCACGCCGGCCCCATGCCGGCTATCTATTTCCCATGCATCAATAAAGCCCGCTATTTCGTCTTTATCCGCTAGAATTTCATTTTCGCTAGTCTCTACCTGTAATTTTCCGTTTCGGCTCATATATTCAAGATGTGCGCGAATTTGCCCCGTAGACATACCGCCGCCCGTGACCTTTACCATAACTTCAGGCGCACGGTTTACAACACGCATAAAACGCGCTTCAGCAGAAGAACGCGAAAAAGCGTTACCCCCAGAAGACGAGGGATGATAACCACCATGCTTTGAGGTTTTACCCTTGGCTAGAATTTCGATTGAAGAAAGGGCAGGGGTAGCAAAGGGGTTAGGCGTTTTAAAAATGCCTTTTCCATCACCAGTATTAAAATTTTGAACAACATGACGCGCAGTCGAGTTGCCCGGATTGCCCGCGTTCCCCGGACTTTCGCCCCTGCTATTTTTGCGATTCGCCATACAAGTTTGCCCATGATTTAAGATTTACTAGCATTATGTTTTGGATAAATTCGCGTTCCGCTTCAACTAACATCCTGACAGATTCCACCATTTCAGGCGTTAAATCTCGTCCGTAAGGGTTCATTTTTAATGCTTTTACAGCTTGATTAAGGTTACTGCCTATTTTTGAAAGCTGAGAGCGTACTTTTCTTAATTCCTCTAATTCTTCTTCGGAAAGAGAAATAGTCTTGGTTAATACTCCTCGCAATATTAGCGCAATAAACGGACTCGCCTTCATTCCATGCCGTGCGGCTTCAAACTGAAGCCGCATTGCTTCACCTTCTGTAAGGTGCGCGGTGAACGCATGTACTCGTTTTTTTTCTTCTGGGTAAATTTGCGCCTTTGGCTCGTCCTCGGATTGCTGGCAAACGAGGGCTATAATTTTTTCAAGAAAGGCAGAATCAGACAATTCACGCGCTTTTGCCCGTTGCGTGAATTTGTCGGCTAATTCCGGCTTTACATAGGCCGAAAATCTTTTTCGGCCTGAGTAAAGACGGCCCTTTTTTTTAGTATTCTCATTCATTAAAATAATACTAGCCTACTTTTTTCGCATTGTCTATCCTGCCTTAGATAAAAAACTGCACTTTCCCTCTGAAAATTTTAGCATGCTAAAATTCTCCCTCCTCTCTGGTTTTTCTTTCTGCTGGGCTGGGTCGTTTATTAACTGCTTCGGAAAAAGAAAAAGCCGCATTTCGCGGCTCTGGTGGATACTTCATTTAAGAATTTTTCGGCGGGCTTAGTCGCTCTGTTCTCCCTCTTTTTCCTTGTCGAAACTTTTAATTTCAATGTGGCGAGCCTCTTCATGTGCTACACAAAAAAGAGAATCAATTGCACATACTTTCGATGGGCCAAATATAAGGCTATATGCAAACTCGCCTCTTGGTATCATTTTCCCAAACAATATTTTGCATATTGTTAATTCTTCGGCTGTGTAGTTAGGTATAATGCTAAACTTTTTTCTCACTTCATCTAAAAAAATTAATATGTCTAACACTTCCTCATGCTTGTAATAAATTGTCTTTGCCTGTTTTTCCCACATATAAACCAACATTTCAGCAAGTTCAGTCTCCATTTCATCAATATTAAAAAACATAAGGTCTATTTTAATATCCTTCTTAACGACTTCAGCAATTCCTTTTATTGCTCCTTCAGAAGTTGTCCAAAAAGCAATACCCTCGGCAATGTCAAGGATATATAACTCTTTTTTCCCGTTCATTTTCTTCCCTTTTCAGAGTTTTGGTTATTAGAGAGCCAGTTTCCCGGCCCTCTTTCTATTGCTTCCGGCGTGGTTATTTTTTTGAACTAAGGATACGGAAATATGTTCCTTGTGCCTTCAGTGCTGCTTGCGGTTTATCATCTTTCATATAGGCGTGGGCGGTAATGCCTCGCAAGGTTGCCTGTATAATAGCGCCCTTTTCAACTTCCAATTTTTCAAATGTTTCTGCTTGCTCCCCCCACAATGCCACGTCCCACCATTGCGTAGATTCTTTACCATTATTGACAGCGATAGAAACATTTACAACTTTTTTTCCGCTAACTTCATTAGCTCGGAAACTTCCTATAGGGCCAGTGATAGAAACAACTTCATACATTTTAAATCCTTTATTTTGTTTGGTGTTTAACTAAGTTTAATGGAGTCTGACCACGTTTTATTAAATTTAATTTACGCTCTTTTTGACCCTAAGTCAAGAATAAAGAATAACTTTTTTGAACAGCTTTAGCCTGTGTTCGTTTTTTTTCCGTAGAAGAAATATTAAAAAATGTGACGAGGTAGAAAAGGTTATATTTTATATACCAATCTAGGGTGGAAGGTGTATAATAGGGCCGGTGAAACCGGCGACCTTTTATAGCATTAAAAAAAGTTGGGCGGCTTCCGCCCTTCCTTTATAAGATATATTTTCTTTTGTATTTAGGTTTATGCACGTCACTTAAAATTTCTAGTTACGACACTTAATTTTTTTTTAAAACAGAAAAAACCGCCCAAAAGGGCGGCTCTTTGATGCCTTTTTAAGTATTTTACTGCTCCCTGCCCCAAAAAGCCCTCATGCTTCCCTTTAGGGCGGAAAAGTCCGTTCACAGGGGAAACATCAGAAGCCCTTTTTCCATCGCGGAAAAGGGCTTTTCTGTGGCAAATTTAAGTTGATTTATGGAAAGGAAGGGGGCTTAATCCGTTTCGGATTATTTCTACTCAACAGCAAGGCTTTTTCGTGGGCCGTCTTCGGGTCGCCGTATTGCATAAAAAAGGCGTATAACTCTTTATACTCTATGCCGTGATTATCTCTCGAAAGTTTCTCTCTGTATTTCTGTATCGCGGCTTGCCGTTCTGACTGCCACTCTTGATATTTTTTCCCAGCAGCGGCAAGGGAAAAGTGCGCCATTTTCCGCAATGTAACCCCAAGGCGCTGTGCCTTCTGTGCAAGCCGTTCCGAGGCGGCTTTTGTTTCAATTAGCAACTGCTCGCCAAATCCAAGTACAGCAAAAAACGCTTTGTTTACGCGCCTGACGGCGGGGAAAAAGATATATGACCCATTAATATTTTTAAATTTATGCTGATTACTTACAACCAAAATACCCGCCTGACGTAATGTTTGAATTGCCCTTTCAAATCTGCGGGGGTGTAAATTGGTGCGTTTTCTCAAAACATCTAGTTTTAATGGCTGAAAACCTTCCGCCGTTGGAATACCTACACGCAAAGAAGCTAAATCCAAAAATTCCAACACGGCGAGCATTGTACTTACAACAGCTTCGCGGCGTTCGGTTCTTTGCTGTCTGGAACTGAAAGCATGATTCAAAGAAGGGAATATTTCCGGGTCAATAAAATAACGTCTAAAGGCTGCTCCTACGGAATATAAAAAGGGCGGGCGATTGTCTGACGGGGCAGTAAGCGCGAGAAAAGGGCTATTTTTATCATGTCCGCAATAGTTGCCTCCATGATTAACCCGTGTTTTAATTGGATTTATCGCGTTAAGGACGTTCAAAAAAAACCTCGCAAAAAATATGCAAAAATGTACTTGCTTTTTTTTTTGCGAGTGAGTAAAGTCTCTCTTACGTTGTTTGTAGAGACTTTTTCTCTTGCGCTCCTGAAATTTTGCAGATTTCGGAAGCCCGCACAAAAAAAGCAATTTAAATTTTCTTATTTAAAACAAAAGGCCGTTTGCAGCGGTCTTTTGTTTTTTGTTCCGCCAAGATTATATCTGCTCCCGCTCCATGTCAATAAAAAGTCTAGATTTTATTCAACTCTAAGTAACTTCAATCAACTGTGATAAACACCCGGTCGCAAAAGCTCCGTTGCAAAGTTGATTAAAAAATAAAAAGCATTTGCACCGATGATAACATAACACATTGCTTGGATAGATATATATTCATCTGCTCCAAGTATCATGCAAAAAATCCGAAAAAAAGAAGCTATCGCTATTGTGGCAACAGTGAGAATAAAGGCAAAGGGCTTTATTGCAGAAAGCACTATAAACAATATATATTTTAGTGCCTTTAAAAAAATTCTTTTCATGGTTTACCTCAAAGGGATTTCGGGTAATCCTTCTTTATGCAACATTTCGTTTAACGCCTTCAAAACAAGCCCTTTTGGATATACTTCCCCACGCTCATATTTACCCACTGTTGGACGGGTAACAAGCAACAACGCGGCTAATTCTTTCTGTGATAATCCTCGTTTTGCACGAAGCTGCTCTATTGGAGAAGAGGAATTAGGGTCGGGAAGCACGGGGCGACCGATACACTTTTGGAGTTTTTCGGGCCTCATTTCACCTTTGCGCGGTCTGCCGCGTTTGGGCTTTTCTGTTTCTGTCATTTTTAGAGCCTATTTTTTTGCGTAATGCCTGTGCTTACGCGCTGTCTGTTTAATTTACAGCACAAGCATTACGCTTATTATGACCCTAAGTCAATATTAAATATTAATATCTTCCATATTTCCACTTACTAAAAACGAGCCTATGTCCTGTTCACATTCACATTTCAAGCAACGCATATCAAATGCATGTAATTCCTCGGATTCATACCGGCGTGATTCGTCCAGTTCTTCGCCGTTACCTGAAACGTACCGCCATTTAGACTTGATATGTTCTTTTATAATTTGAAATTCTTCCGTACTCGCACACAAAGGGTTGGGGCATCTAAATTTGACCATACTAGACCTCCTATGCCGCTCTTGCGAGCAAAGCCGCAAGGTCGTCTTTACGTTGTATCACCATTCTAAGCGCTATCTTTTCTTCAATGCCCGTCATAGCTGAAATAATGGACGCGGCTTCTTTGGCCTTCTCCCAATATGCGGAATAGAGTTCGTCCGTTTCATCTTCAGGCATGCTTTCGTCAAGACTAGCAGTGTGCAATTTTTCGGCTTCAACGAGAAGCGCCCTTAAAGTAGTTATCTGAATGTTTTCTTTCGTAGTATTCATAAAAATCTCCTTTCGTGTTTTGTTAAATATATAATTATGCTCTTTGCGACCCTAAGTCAAGTAATATTTTATAAAATAATCGAATATTTTAAGTATGTTAGTTTTTATTTCCGAAGAAGAAAAATATTGACATTACATTGTAATTACATTACCTTCTTTCTAAGAAAACAGGCCATAATTGCAAGGAGTTCCGCAATGACTAAAGAATCAACTATGACCATCAGAATAGAGCCAGAATTAAGAGACAGCTTTACAGCGGTCGCCGAACTGGTAAGACGCCCAGCAGCGCAAATTATGCGCGATTTGATGCGTGAATTTGTATCTAAGAATTGCCCTGCGCTTTCTCCTGAAGAAATAACTAATAGAAAAAACGCGGCCCAATTTGCACGGGCAAGCATGGCGCTTGAGGGCTTTACATGGGATGCAGACTTAACGGCTGATTTTGAACGGTATGTTAATGGTCATGTTTCGCTTGAAACACTCATTGAAAACACCAACTAGGTAAATACAGCATGCGCGAAACAGAAGCGGAACGAGAAAAGCGAAAACACAGCCTAGAGGCTCGGCTTGCTAGTCTTAGGATTGCCCAATTAAAAATGACTCCCATTGAGGGAAAATTTGACGCCGAACACTTGCAAGCCATTAATAAACATATTTTCCAAGATATGTTGAAACACGGCTTTCCTGAATATACGCCGGGGGAATTTCGCCCAGAAACACCAGCAGGAAGCGACAGAATAAAGGGTAGATACCTTGAAGGAACAACAAGCCCCGCTGACCCTACAATAGTAGCTTACTCAAGTATGGATGAAGCATCTAAAAGGCAACTTAATGATATATTAAAAGAAGCAAATCCAAAAACTTTAAGCACTCTAAAAACTGCTGAATTTACTAAAAAAATTGCAGATATATACTCTTCAGTTGACTATATACATCCATTTGAAGAAGGTAACAGCAGGACTTTACGCCTTTTCACTGCACAACTTGCACAAGAATCCGGCTATACTATTGAATGGGAAAAATTAAATGAAAATAAATTTGGAAGAAGCCTATTATATATAGCTAGAGATAAAGCTGTTAACGCTATTGCTGTAGAAAAAATACAAAATCACTCACATAAAATTGCGATTATAAACACTTTGGACAGACTAGAAAAAAACAAGGATTTAAATTCATTATTAGAAGATATAGTAAAACCATCGAGGGCTATTGCATTTGAAAAACTTTCTCCGACTGAAGCATTAAAAAAACATCCTGAATTACTGCTCTTTTATAAATTTGCACAGGAAGCTAAAGAAAAATACACAAAAGAATATCCAGATAACCCGGAAGCTGTAGGAAAAGAAATGCAGGCGTTGCGGGTAGGTATTCAGGATGTGCTAAATAAAGGCGAAAATACTGAACAAGTGTTGCGGACAGGCCTTCAGGATATGCTAAAAAAAAATCAGATAAACCAGACGAATAGCGTACAAAAAAAAACACCTAATGACTTGGAAAGGTGATTTTTTTTTCCGTAGAAGAAAAGAAGAAGGGGGGGCTTTGCCCCCCGTTTTTATCTCCCTTCAGCTTTCCAACGCATCCGAAGGTAAGTCTTTCAATGGGACGTTTTCAAATGTCCCTGTATCATCCCACCAAATTTGCACGGATTTTGTTTGTAAATATCCTTTCCGCCCTCCTATATATACAGCTTTTTCTAAGTTAGGCTCTTTTTCCTTTTTTGACTTATCGCCTTTCCCTTCTTCATCTGGGGCCGGCGTGGATGCGCCGGCATCTTCTGCCGGCATGGGCGCGGGGCCGTTTTCTTCCGGCGCTGCCGGCTCTTGGGGTTCCTGCTGTGCCGGGGGCCGGGTCAACCCCTGTACGTCTGCCCGCGAAATTGTTTCCATACCATGAATGATATTTTCCAAATTTTCGACTTTTCCGCTTTCGGCAACTTTTATAAGCTCGGTCAAGGTAGTTACATCACTGCAAACCCCGCGCATGGAAAGCCCTTTAATCCAATCTGGCCCACCCGCCAGCTTCAAATATTGAGAAACAAAAGCCCCGCTTTTGCCTAATTTCTGCGCGATTTCGCCTTTTTTCTTCCCTGCTGTGACTTCAGCCAAAATAAACCCCGCAACCTCTAAGGGAGTAAGGTTCTCGCGGTGTATATTTTCCGCCATTTGTCCATATCTTGTATTTTCCTGGCTTTCGGTAACTTCAGTGATAAAACAAGGTATGTTCTGCTTGCCCGCAATCTTTGAAGCCCGGTAACGCCGCGCCCCGGAATTGATGATATAACCGCCTTCCGGTCGCGGACGAACGGAGATAGGCATTAGCACACCTAGTAAAGCTATGGAGTCCGCTAGTTCTTTTAACGCCGATTCATCAAAGACGGTTCGCGGCTGGCTTGGGTCTTCTATAATTTCGTCAAGCCTAATTTCTAAAGGCCGTCCGTCTGGCTTCGGCATTAAAGTAGCCGGCTCTGTTGTTTCTGCTGTTGTTTCTGGCGGTGTATTAAAATTATCAAGGGCGCTCATATCAAAACTAGGTCTTTTGCGCCCTGAAACTTTGTCGTTTGCCATATTAAAACCCTCCTATTTTATGCTCAAAAGCATCGAAAACCGCAAAAAATTCCTCTGTGCTTGCGAGTGCATCAGCGCCTTTTTCTTCCCACACAGGATGCCCGGAACTGACAGCGACCTCGACAATTTGACGCTCTGAAATACCCACAAGCCGGCGCTCTTTAGATAAAAGCATTAATGCGGCATACTGTGGGTTTTTAAGCAATTCGTATAGGGCCGCTTCCTGAAGGCGCTTTCTTTTGTCGTCTTCATTCGCGGTTTCAGCCTTACCAATAATCTTTGACGGTAACATGCCTATAAACTGCAAGTTTTCATTGTATTTTTTCTGTATTCCGAAAACGAGTTTTAGCATGTTGCCTATGCCGTCAATGCTAAATTTCACGGGAATAATAGGAGAAATTAAAAAATCTGTCACAACAAGCGCACACCGAACAATAATCCCCTCAGTTGCCGGCGTATCGACCACGACATAATCAAAAAGTTCCTCGCATTTATCGAAATTATCAAAAAGGAAATTTATGCATGTGTTTGCATCCAATAAATGAGAGTCCTTTAGTCTGTCATCAGCACGAATAACCGTTACCCCTCTTTCAGACGGGCTAACTACGCAATGAGAAGTTAAAAAATCGTATGAATATACGCCGGTAAAGCACTCGTCAGAAAAGACTGAACCGCCGTTTTTTTGTGGGTCGAAGTCGATAAAAAGAACTCGTTTGTTAGGAAGGGTGCGGCGTAGTGCAAAATCTCGTACTTTTTTCCCATTTGCGGCGGTTATCATTTTATAAAAAACGACTTCTTTGCCCTCTCCCCCAAGGTACGAAGCAAGGCTATACGATATGATTGTTTTACCTACGCCGCCTTTTTGGTTCGCAATAGCTATAACTTTCATATCAATTTTCCTTTCCCAAATTTGAAAAATTACCTTTCTTCGCAAGGTAGATTTTTAAGCCGCGCTGCATAAGACCATTAACGGCCTGTCTGCTTATATTCGCAGATTCCGCAATTTCTTTCTGTGTTTTACTTTCGACAATAAGGCGAAAAAGTAACTCTACATTTTTCGCCGCCCACCGATTTAGATACGGTCTTAATGTTGTATTAAATTCTTCCTCTGTTAGCCGCCAATAACGCCAATTTATATTACTCTTTTCTTTGTCTACCATTGACACTTTTACGTCCTCCCATGTCCCAGAGAGCATTTTTATTCGGATAAAATCAATTTGGTAATGACAACGCGTCCCGTCTTTAAGCATATGCCAATGTGGAATACGAATATTTCCATGAACATCAACATAGCCTAAAAAATCCATCATAAAGTACTTAATGGGTTGATATTCTTCCACAGAAAAATCCTGCACAAGAATTGCCGACTTGCTCTCCTGCCGCTCTAGCCTTACCGTTGCGGAAGTGTTGGGAAACGCCCTGTATAGACGTTTTCTAACTTGCCTTACCGTATTAGAGGCTGTAACAATTCGGTTAGCCTTTTCACCTAGCACAAGGATTCTCCTAAGCGTGTTTCTTTTGCTGGTTGCTGAGGTTAGCCCCTTCTTTCAGGTAGCCGCCTGAAAGAAGGGGCGTTTTTCTAAATTTTTCCGACTTACAAATTACAAGGCACAAATAATCTACGGTAAACACTTTGTCAACACGAAATCAATACTTTGTCAACACGAAATCAACACTTCGTCAATGGTTTGTCAAGACATTTTTCAGTTTTTTCGCTTGCCTTGACAGGAAAATATATATATTTTTCTTTTGCAACCATGAACAATATCTAACAACCTGACACAATGGATAAAAATAATATTGCAACATTGCGCGACATTCCCTTAACGCTTGTTTTGGAGAAAATGGGCGCTGAACCTGACCCAGCAGACCCGCGCCGGAACTGGCATCATCCAGCAGGGCGAATAACGGTCACAGATACGCGCTATTACAACCATACCCAACAAAAAGGGGGCGGGGGCGCGATAGATTTAACAATGCATCTTGGCGAGTTCACCTTTCCGCAAGCTATTTCCTTTTTAGCACAGGAAGTTGGTCGCGCTGAAATTATAGCAGAGGCGAAAAGGCGCGTTGAAGAAGCGGCTAAAAAGCCCGCCCCAAAAATCGGCATACCACCGAAGGACGAAGCAAAAATACAACAGGTTTTTGATTATCTCACTAAGCGCCGGGGGATTCCTTCAAAAATTGTCCATGAAAATATCGCACAAGGTAACTTGTGGGCCGATAAATATGGAAATTGTGTTTTTGCCATGCGTGACAGTGGCGGAAATATCGTTGGGGCGGAAATACGCGGAACCTACGATACGCCGTTTCACGGAACGCGAGGAGAAAAAGACCGCGCATTTTTTTACGCTGGTAACACTTCGAGCAAAAAAGCTGCCTTCGTAGAATCCGCTATTGACGCATTGAGTTATCAGGCGTTGCACCCTGACACACTCGCTATTTCATCAAACGGCACAAGGCGGGATTATGTTGTGGAAACCTCAAAAAAATTATTTGAAAAGGGGTATCAGGTTTTTCAGGGGCAAGATGCGGACAAGCCGGGGGATGCGCTTGCAAAAAATATTATTGCTGACCTATCCGGGCAAAGTAATCGACACAGGCCAGCAATAGGAAAAGACTGGAATGACCAGTTACGCGCGACATTAGAACACGCGCAAACGCAAAAAAAATCTACACAGATTCAACATCAGGAAAGATAACCTTTCCACCAATAAACTTTTTTAAAGGAAGGTCTTTTTATGCGCCCTATAAAATCAACCTTTTGCATTGGCATTCTTTTATTCAGTTTATGCGCGACTGCACACGCCTTTGATATTTCCAGTATAGAGGAACTTACAGGCGACAAAAAACTTGCTTGTGAGGCTATTCTTTGCCTTTCATCGTCTGCAAGGCCATCTGAATGTTCACCATCATTAGACAGATATTACGATATTAAAAAAGATAAGTGGAAGGACACGCGCAAGGCTCGAAAAAATTTCCTGAATCTATGTCCGGCATCCAGTGAAACAGGCATGCCCTCTTTGATTGACGCTATATCTGACGGTGCTGGGTATTGTGACGCGGCCCAACTCAATAAAAATATTACTTATGCTTACCGGACGTATAATCACAACACGCGGCAATATGGAACATGGAAAGATGGCTACCCTGAAGGATATTCGGAATGTAAAAATTCATCCTCCAACTATGGCGGCGAAGATACCTATTACGCTCCTGTCTGTGTCGAAATTAAACAAGTTATTGACAACAACCTCCCTTCACGTTGTCTTAATTTGTTTAATAATGAATTAACATATTATGAACCGTTGAAATACGTTGGCAACAAATATGAAGGCGGTAAATGGGTACAAGAATGAAACTAGCACTGTTAGCGACATTGTTAATTTCTTTCATGTGTAATGCTATGCATGCCCATGCTGCCGGAAAAGATATTTTTGTTTCCGTAGAAGAACAACAACAACGCGACAATGATAAAATACACATTCTTAATAATGAAATCGCAATGGAAAAATTGCATCTGTCGGAAAAGAAACAATTATTAGCGATTGCTGAATCTATGCAAAATGGAGTAGAAGCCGCTTCGCTAAATTCGCAGATTCGGCAACATGCTTTAAATATAGAAATGCTTACTCAAGAAATTAAACTTTCAACAGGAGCTAGACAGGGACAAAGCACGTTTTCACAGACTAGGCAGAGAAAAAGTACCCCCAAACAAAAGACTACCGCTGACAGTCCTTGGTGGGATACCTATTCACGCAATGTAAATATCAGCACATATTAACCCTCAAAACAGATAAGGAAACTCGCCATGAAACACACTAACCCTCTTTTTGCTGCCCTGTTCCTTGCCGCTTTCGTTCTCCTTCTCGTTGCGCCCGAATTTGCCCTTGCCGCTTCTCCATTTACATCAGCAGCAACACAATTAAAAAGTGATGCCTCGACCATTTTTCAAATTGTATGCTTTATCGGAATTATGGCGGTCGGCGTTCTCTGCATGTTGGGCCGTATCAATAAACTGTGGCTTGTCGGCTGCTTGTTCGGCATCGTCCTGATTTTTGGAAGCGAACAAATCATTACTTGGATTCGCGGCGCTGCCGGCGTTTAATTTCTACTACGGAGAAAAAAAATGACTCACAGCAGGAATGCCGGGTTAATTTGTGACCCGCTGTTTTTGGCCCTCACTCGGCCCGCTATGGTTTTCGGTGTCACCTATCCCGGCTTTCTGCTGAATGTCCTATTGGTGATGGAAGTCTTTATTTCAACCAAAAACCTTTTTTATCTTCTCCTATTCATACCAACCCACCTTCTTTTTTATTCTGTGTGCCAAAAAGACCCACGGTCTTTTGACCTCATGTTTTTATGGATGCAGACAAAAGCCGCAACATGGATTTTTGGAAATGGTCGGTACTGGAAAGGAAGCAGCTATAGCCCGCAAGCAATTACGATAGGGAAAAGATATAAAAAGAGGCGTAGTAGATGAAACTTAATTCTGAAATTCCCGCATCCAACCGTATTCCGTACCGCGCACATATTTCTGAAAATACTGTGGTTACAGATGCCGGCGAATATTTACAAGTTATCCGGTTGACCGGCGCTTCCTTCGAGTCCGCGGACGATGAAGACCTTAATAACTGGCATCAGCGTTTAAACGTGATGTTTCGCAATATTGGTTCACCGCATATAATGCTGTATCAACATATTGTGCGGCGAAATGAAAACTCATACCCTGACGGCGATTTTGAACCGGGTTCCTTTGCCGCTGAACTCGATACGGAATATAAAGCGTTGATGGCAGAAAATACATTGATGGTAAACGAGCTTTACCTAACAGTTATGTATAAGCCCTTAACGTCAATTCTTGAAAAGGCACTTTTTGACGCTGTAAAAAAACTGAACGCCTCCCGCAAAAATCCTTTCGCGGCCTCCGTACTTTTTTTGCTTTCGCTCCTTGGCCTGAACCACAAAGCAATAGAGGAAAGCATTGTGGACGAACAAGCTAGGGCTAAAGATGTTCTCGAAAAAACCGTGCAAGAAATGCTTATCGCTCTTGATAGGTACGACCCGGAATTGATGGGAACCTATGAGTATAAATATACAAATCCAGAAACGAAACGCACATATGCATATGAGTGTTCTGAAATTCTTGAATTTTTCGGCTATCTTATCAATGGAGAATGGCAACGCTACCCATTACCTACCGGCCCACTTAACGAATATCTACCCACATCAAGACAGCTTTTCGGCTCTGAGTCTTTCGAGCTTTGGAACCCTGACGGCAAAATTTTCTTTGGTGCGGTTCTCGGCATTAAAGAGCCTCCCGCCGAAACAACGCCGGGATTTTTAGACCAGATTTTGACCCTTCCTTTTCCGTTTGTGGTAACACAGTCTTTTGATTTTCAATTCAAAGAACACGCTAAAAGTAAAATAAACACTCAACGTAAACGCCTTGAAACATCAAATGATGATGCCATATCGCAACAAGCAGACCTTATACAAGCATTAGACAAACTCGCCTCGAATGAATTTCTTTTTGGCGACCATCATTTTAACATGATTGTTTACGGCAATGACGCGAAAGACGTTCAAAACAACCTTGCAACAGCGCGAGCCATACTTGCGGATAGTGGCATGGTCATTACACGCGAAGATGCCGCAAACGAGGCCGCTTTCTGGGCGCAACTGCCGGGAAATGCTTCTTTAAGGCCGCGAGTCTGTTCTTTAAGCTCCCGAAACTTCGCGGCCTTTGCCCCGTTGCATAATTTCCCCCAAGGTAGAAAAGACAATAATCATTGGGGGCCGGCCCTTGCTGTCCTCCGTGCCAGTTCTGGCAGTCCTTATTATTTTTCGCTTCATGCTTCCGACCCGAATGACCCAGACGGCGGAACAAAAAAAGACATTGGGCATTGCCTAGTTCTTGGCCCCACTGGAAGCGGTAAAACGGTTTTCGTAGCATTTTGCCAAACAATGCTACAAAAAGCTGGCTGCACAAATATTGCCCTTACAAAAGACTATGATACGCAAATTTGTATACAGGCTAACGGGGGGTTATTTTTCCCCCTGAAGCAAGGCCAGCGGACAAATTTTAACCCTTTTGCTTTAGAGCCTACACCTGAAAACCGGAATTTCACTTACAATCTGTTGCGTGACAATCTACTAAAAATAAGAGGGCAGGAGTTCACGCCGAACGAAGAAGACGAATTAACCCACTCTCTTAATATATTATGGGATATGCCCACACATACCCGTAGACTATCTTTGTTAGGCGAAACTCTCAATGTCACCACTGAAAACGGGCTACATAAGCGGCTACAAAAATGGATTAATGACGGTGAATTTGCTTGGGTTTTCGATAACCCGACCGACAGTCTGCAAGATACCCTTAATACTCAAAAAAATATCGGCTTCGATATTACGTCCTTTCTGGACATTCCAGCCATCAGAACGCCTATTAATATGTATTTGTTTCACCGCATTAATGGCCTTATGGACGGTCGCCGGCTGGCGCTGTTCATTGCGGAATTTTGGAAAGCTCTGGACGACCCGGCCCTTATGGGCTTTGCAAAAGACGGCCTGAAGACCCAGCGTAAAAAAAATGCCCTTACCGTGTTGGATTCGCAATCTCCATCCGATGCCCTCAATTCTGCTATTAGCTCAACACTAATTGAGCAAACAGCCACAAAAATTCTTTTTCCTAACCCTGACGCAAAAATCGAAGAATATATAGACGGCCTCAACTGCTCCGAACGTGAAGCGCGATTGGTGAAGGAAGAAATTGAACCGGGAAGCCGGCAATTCCTGATTAAGCAAGGCCGTTACTCAGTTGTCGCGCAACTTAATTTAAAAGGCATGCATTACTGTCTTGATGTTCTTTCGTCCAGAACGGCAAATATTGAAATCGTAAACGCCTTGCAAACGCAATTGGGCATGGATGTGAATAAATGGCTTCCCATGTTCAAAGAAAAGCGCGGCAATGCTTAAAAAGTTAACCATTACTAGGGAGTTCTTCGCTATGAAAAAAATGTTTATAGCCCTTGCGTTTGTTTGCTCTCTTCATGCCCACGCTTTACCGTCCCACGCTGCCGGCATACCTGTCGTTGATGGAGCATCTATCGCGCAAAATGCAGCAAATTTTTTGCAGGAAATGCTTGAAATGGCGAAGCAATTAGAAATGCTGCAATCGCAGCTTTCACAACAGATTAAAGAATATGAATCTTTGACAGGTGATAGGGGCATGGGCGCATTGCTTGACGGGCAAGTTAAAAACTACATTCCTGACAACTGGAAATCCGCGCTTGCAATTTTAGACAAGCCTTCGGGATATTCTAAGTTGTCTTCTGCTGTGCAAGATATTCTTGAGAGCAATAAAATTTTGAGTGATTCAGAAGTGAGTAGATTCGGGCCTAACACGCGGCGCGTATTAGAAGACCAGCGCAAGGCGGTGGCAACATATCAGGCACTAAGCGGGGCATCATTGGATAACGCTAGTGAAAGATTCGGCGCGTTGCAAGAACTCACAAACAAGATAGGAAGCGCAACAGACCCGAAAGCTATTTTAGACCTCCAAGCACGAATCCAGTCGGAACAAACATCACTGACCAACGAAGCAAACAAACTTCAAGCTCTGAGCGAAACACTCAGGGCGCAAGAAGCCTTGCGAGAACAACGACGCCGTGAAATTAACTCCCGCTCTGGGGGATATGTGAAATGAAAAAGCTACTCCTTCTTGCATTAATGCTTTCTGTTTTTGGCCTTTGCGCTTGTTCAGACGAAGAAAAAGCGGCTTCAGAACCACCTAAAAAAACGCTGAAGGGCGGGTATATCGGCGACCCTCCGGCAGTTGAACAGCCGAAACAAAAAAAGCTGTCGGGTGGGTATATGTAATGCCGCCTGACCCAAATTCTAGCTTAGCGCCTATTGTTAGTGATTTTTTCGCGGAGCCTTTTAATGCGCTGTTGTTTATATGCATCATGTTTTTAGTGGCTGTCACTCTTTACAAGCGACAGGAAAACAAACGGAAAAATCGTAAAGACAAGTAAATACGTTGCGAGAGGTCACAACATGGGACTTTATGCGGAAATAATTACCAGCGTTGAAAATGCATGCAACGCATACATAACACAAAATGTTATAGCGGTCGCAAATGGGATAAAAGACCCAGCGTTTACATTACTTGCCGTGTATGTGTTGTTTTGGGGTTTCTCGCACATGATGAATAAAATTCAGGAACCAATAACCGATTCCATTATTCGCTTTATTAAAATCTTTTTCATTTTTGGGATTGCCTTTCAGATGGCGGCTTTTAATACATATATAGTGGATACAATAACAAACGGGCCTGAACAAATCGCGCAATTACTTACGGGGGCATCAACAGAAACCCAAATAGTGAACAGTCTTGACCAAATTTTCAAGGACACTTGGAATATAGGTACAGGGTATTGGGATAATGCTGGCGTTCTTGACAATTTCGGATTTTTTTTCGTTGCGATAGTGGTTTATCTTATAGCATGCCTCCTTTCCGCTTATGCAGCGTTTCTTATTATACTGTCAAAAATAGCCATTGCCGTATTAGTAGCTCTCGGCCCTCTATTCATAATTGCAACGCTTTTCAACACAACAAAGCGATTTTTTGAAAATTGGGTGGGGATGCTCGCTAACTATGGCATGGTGATAGTACTCGCAATCGGTGTGAACTCTTTCATTCTTAGTTTATTCCGCAATTATCTTTCCAAGATTAATGCCGGACAGGATTTAGAAGTGGTAGCCGTTGCGCCGATTATGGTTACTGCAATAATAAGCATATTTATACTGACACAAGTTCTTTCTATGGCAAGTGGACTTGGCGGGGGTATCTCTCTCGCCACTATGGGCGCGGGAAGGTGGGCATCATCTAAAATGATGAGTGGGGCCGGGGCTGCCGGACTTGCCGCACAAGCTCTTGGTGTCACAGCAACAACAAAAGCCAGAAATGCCGTCGCGTCTTGGATGAATCGCGGCTCTGTTTCTAAGTCATAATCTGCTAGGAGCGATATAATGCATAAATTTGTACTGCTATTACTCTTTTCCCTTTTTCTTGCTGGGTGTGGTGCGCCTCGCCCTGCAACAATAAAGGAAACGGGATTAAAACCAGTAAACAGCCTGAAGTATTACAATTTGACAGACTCAGAACGCAAAAAATTTGAACGCCAAGCACAAGAACGAGCCGAACGCCGCAACATCCCGGCCCAGACCTCGAATCCGTTCGGTAACGATGCAAGCACCGGAGACAACTAATGCAGGAAAAAACGTATTTTGAGCATGCCGCATCGTGGGAAAGTAACCGCGTAGCCGAAGCTATTGCCTCAAAGAAACGAGCTTACGCATTTGCGGCAGTTCTTCTTTTTGTGTGCATGATTGAAGGAGTCGCGCTCATTGGCCTTACTCCTTTAAAAACTGTCCAACTTGAGGCTATTGTTTTGGATAAATCGCAAGGCACAATAGAGCCGTTGCAATCTCTTGACGTTGTGCAAGCAAACCTTGATGATGTATTTGCTAAAAAGTTTTTAACTGACTTTATGCTTTCCCGCGAAAATTATACTTTCGACACCGCTGAAATTAATTATTATACAGCAGCGGCTTTTATGTCTCCTGCCTTGCAATCTCAATGGGGCGGGTTATGGAATACTGACAACCCAAATTCCCCGCTGAACGTCTATAAACAACTGAACAAAGTTCGTATTGATATAAATACTATCACGTTACACACCAAAGAGAGCGGACGAAAAGACGTTGCAACAATCCGTTTTCGCAAAACTATTACTAACGGGGAAGTTAGCAATACCCGTTCATATATTGCGACCGTTGCCTATAGATATGTTACCGCCCCCACTGAAGAAACTGTAAGGCGTATCAACCCTGTCGGCTTTATGGTTACTGATTATCAAGTTGATGATGAAATTAGCGGCCTTGATTCGCGCAAAGGGGGAAGAATCGAATGAAACTCTTTCCCTCTGTGTCCGCAATGATACTAACCGTTCTTATGTGCTTTTCAGGAACAGCGTTTGCCGTTCAGGTTCCAAAATCTTCCCCCGGTGACAACCGGGTAAGATTTGTCGCCTACGACGCTGCAAATGTGGTACAAATCAATGGTTATTTCGGCTATCAGACGTTTATTTTATTTTCCGAAGGAGAAATTATTACTGACCTCGGAAGCGGCGATACTGACGGCTGGGCAATCGGTGTTGTAGCTGCAAAAAACGGCTTTTTTATCAAGCCAAAAGGCGAAAAGGCTTCGACAAACCTGACTGTTATCACAACTCGCCGGCATTACAATTTTGACCTTTTACAAAAACATTCGGGCAGTAATAAAACTCCTTACTATATGGTACGTTTTACTTACCCCGGAGAAGAAGCCGCTTTACTGGCCTCTAAAAAAGAACAGGAGCAACTTGACGAACTTCTTAATACAGAACGCGAAGGAAGGCCGTGGAACCGTAATTACTGGTGGGATGGCTCCGAAAGCCTGAAGCCTGTGGAAATTTGGGATAATGGCACGTTTACATATTTCAAATTTGCACCGGGGCGCGAATTTCCTTCCGTTTTTCTTATGGATTCTGAAGACCCAGAAATAGAATCCACGGTAAACTTGCATGTCGAAAATGATACCCTTGTGGTTCATAAAACAGGTGAACGCTTTATTTTGCGCTTGGGCAATAGAGTTACCGGCATAATTAACAAATCTTATAACCCTGACGGTGTGAAATTACCCAAGACCGTATCCCCGTACATTGAAAGGCAGGTGCGCCAATGAATGATAAACAACAGCTAGACGGGGAACGGTCGCCGGAAAGCCTGTCTAAAAGCACTGGCATTGCGAAACGTCTTTCCCTTATTTTCTTTATTACATGCGCCGCGCTACTCACTCTCTTTATAGGTTGGCGCTATTTTTCAAGCGTTTCTGAACAGCGCCGGCTTGCTGCTGAAGAAGTTACACGGGTTGATGAATCGAAAAAAGCTGAACACACTTTGCCCGCGCTCACAGTCCCCCCCCCTCCCGCGCCAGCGCCAGCGCCGGTCGTTGTGGCTCCTACATCAAATGAAGCAAGAGGGCCGCAAGAATTTCGTTATATGCCCCCGGCCCCGTCAAATGAAAAAGCGGAACCAACACCAGAAGAACTTGCAGAAATGCGTAAAAAAACTTCCCCTGTGGCCTTTTCCGTTGACGTGAGTTTGACGGCGGTAAACGGCTCCTCTGAACGAGGCGGAAGCCGGCGCGTTTCAACAGACGACTCTCTTTCTTCTGAACTGGTTGGGATAGCTACACCACAAGCAAGCGCCGGCATCCTACGTAACAGGAATTTCCTACTTACAAAAGGAATGTGGATTGAAGCTGTTATGGAAACAGCTATGTCGAGCGACCTTCCCGGCATGATTCGTGCGCTTGTTACAACAGATGTTTACAGCACCACAGGAAAAGTCGTGTTACTCGAACGGGGAACCCGTCTTATTGGCGAATTTCGTGGACAATTACGAAACGGGCAAGCAAGAATATTTGTTCTTTGGACACGCGCCGAAACTCCTTCAGGTGTTATTATTAATCTTGACTCTATTGCGGCTGACCTACTTGGGCGCACTGGCATGGATGGCTATATAGATAACCATTGGGCTTTGCGTATTGGCTCCGCCTTATTTCTGTCTACATGGTCTGATACGTTACAAATTCTTGCAGACTCCCAACGTAGTAGCAGCGGGAGCAATAACAATATTACCTATGACAACAGTTCTAGAGCCGCGCAAGACATGGCAAGCGAGGCTTTGCGGCAGTTCATTAATATACCGCCCACACTGTATAAAAACCAAGGCGACCCCGTGCGTGTATTTATTGCCCGCGACCTTGATTTTAGGGACGTTTACCAACTCAAGGCAAAGCCGGCATCTTTGCAAGATAGCCCTATTACATTCCGCGCCGTGCCTTTCGACCAAAATAATTCAGCCTCCCCCGTGCATATAGGGATGCAATGAGTACAACCCTTAAACATCTGTTAGCGAGCATAGATTGTTACCTAGAGAAAGATATCACCGAGCTTGCCATAAACAAGCCCGGTGAAATCTATCTCGAAGAACGCGGGGCATGGGTTTCTTATCCTGACCAAAATATAACGGCAGCATGGCTTGAAGCGCTCGCGTCTGCGGTCGCCAATAAACAGAGCCAATCTATCACCGTACAAAATCCGTTGTTATCTACCACGCTTTCTAGTGGTTTGCGTATTCAGATAGTCAAGCCCCCGGCATGTGTTGCCGGCACTTTTATTGTAGCAATTCGCAAACCTGACAGCAAAACTTATACACGCGAACAATACCGGAGAAGTGGTTTTTTTGACGACATTACTGAAGAAGTGGAAGGCGGTTTAGCCGAACATGATATAGAGCTTATGCGGCTTAAAAAAGAACGTAAATTTGAAGATTTCTTAGACCTTGCAATAAAGACCAAAAAAAACATAGTCGTTTCCGGGGCCACGTCCACGGGAAAAACGACTTTTACGAACCATCTTTTAGACTGTATTCCCCTTGAAGAACGCATAGCAACTATTGAGGATTCCGAAGAATTAAGGTTGCCACACAAAAACCAACTCCGGTTGTTATATTCTAAAGGTGGGCAAGGAACCGCGACCGTTACAGCCGGTGACTTATTAGAGGCTTGTTTACGCCTCACACCTGACAGGATTATTTTATCGGAAATTCGCGGGGCGGAAACATTCGCTTTCATGGATACGATTTTTAGCGGGCATGATGGCTGCATTACATCAATGCATGCCTCTAGTCCGCTAAAAGCGTTCCGGCGCATGATTATCATGTTTAAAAAGGATAAAATAGGAAGCGGTTTCGACACAAAAGAAGTCCAATCCATGTTGATTTCACAAGTTGACATTATCGTACAAATAAAACGCTCAATAAATGGCCGGCGTTATATTTCAGAAATTTATTTCGACCCATTGCGGCAACAAAGGTATGCCGCTGGCGCTATGGATGGTAACGCATCGAGCATAGAAACGCTTTTGGTAAAAATATCTCTGGCGCTTGACTCCATCCTTGAGCTTTTAAAAAAACCTTCTCGCATTTTTGCTTTTTTCCGGCACTGGCTGAAGACGGAAGCTGACGGAAAAGGAGAGGAATAATGACCGCTACGCTTATTATAGTTGAATCGCCAACAAAGGCTAAAAAAATACAAGAAATGCTCGGCCCCGGCTACATAGTCCGGGCCAGCTTGGGGCATATTCGAGACTTGCCTAACGATTCTATGGGGGTTTATCCCCCTGATTTCAAACCAACATACGTTCCTACAGATACCGGAAAAACCGCTATTTCTCGCCTGAAGGAAGCCGCAAAAACGGCTGACGAAATTTATCTTGCGAGTGACCCCGATAGAGAAGGAGAAGCGATAGGGTGGCATTTAGCACAAGTTTTGCGTCTAAAATCCCCCCAGCGTGTGACATATAACGAAATCACGGAACAGGCTATTAAAGCCGCACTGAAGGCCGCTAGGCCGCTCGATATGCATTTGGTCGCTGCACAGGAAGCTCGGCGCGTAATTGATAGGCTTGTGGGCTTTCGCGTTTCTCCTGTGCTTTCCAGCGCGTTAAACGAACAAGCCAGTTCCGGCAGAGTGCAAACGCCGGCATTATTCTTAATTGTTCAACGTGAACGGGCAATACGCTCTTTTTTTCCCGTTAATCACTACGGATGCGATTTTTTCTTTCAAGGTTGGAAGGCTTCTTGGAATACAAAAAATTGGCTCGCTGCCGGCTCCGCATATATTACTGACCGGGCCATAGCTGAAGCCATCGGCAAAACACATTCGTTTGTGGTCGAGGAATATACAGAGAAAGAAACGCAAGAAAGCCCGCCGCCTCCTTTCATAACCAGTACGTTACAACGTGCCGGGGAAAAAGCCTTAAACATCACGATAAAAGAAGTAATGGCCTCGGCACAACGCCTTTTTGAAGGCGGGTACATTACCTATATGCGGACTGATTCACCGACTTTAAGCACGGAAGCGGTTTCGGCTATCCGTGAATACTGCGCGGCGAAAGGGTGGCCCATTGAATCAAAAATAAGGACATGGAAAAGTAAGGACTCGGCACAGGCCGCGCATGAAGCCATTAGGCCGACTCATATAGAAGTTGAAGAAGCCGGGGAAAACGAGCAAGACAAGGCTTTATATAGGCTTATCAGGTTGCGGACGTTGGCGACTCAACTTCCCGATGCCGTTTTTGCTGTTCGTTCTGTCGTACTTCAAGCAAAAACAGATGTTAAAGAAATTAGCGTCAAGGCAACGGGACGCGCTAAAATTTTACCGGGCTGGACTGCCTTGATGAAAAATGCGGCTGAAGACGAACCAGACACGGAGCGCGAAGCCGAATCCAGTAACCCAATTCCCAAGCTCTCCAAAGGGCAAACAATACAGCCAGAAAGGGCAGTAGTTACGGACAAAAAAACCGCGCCCCCTGCCAGGTATAGCGAATCGTCATTAGTTGATGCGCTAGAAGCACAGGGCATAGGTAGGCCCGCAACATATAGCGCCATTTTGACAACGCTTTACGATTCGCATTTTGCGACTTTGAACAAAAAAATTCTTTCACCTACCCCATTGGGTGAAAGAATTATCACCGCATTAGAAGGCCGTTTTTCTTTTGTCGATTTGGATTTTACAAAACGACTTGAGGAGCTTCTTGACAATATTTCCGAAGGAAAACAGACATACGGGGCGGTAATTTCTGCCTTAAATAACCGCCTCGATACAGAATTGCGGGCCTTTATGGACGCATTGAAATATGAAAAATGCCCGCGCTGTTCTGAATATTTACGCCCTGTAAAAAACTCGCATATCTGCACGAATATGCTTTGCTCTAAAGATTTTCCTTGTCCTACATGCGGAAAACCTACGCATTATATTAGGACACCAAAAGGAGAATCTTTGTCTTGTGCCGACTATCCATCTTGCAAAGGCTCCTACCTCATGCAAGATGGTAAACCCATTCCGGCAACTGCAAAAAAATAGTGGTGGGGTGACATGAAAGATTTATCATTACCGCGTATTATTGGAATTATTCTTATATGCCTTGCCGGATGGATTGTCGGCGCTTTGTGGCTCGGAAGTATTGTCTATCTGTGGAAAATTGGGCAACCGCGTGATTTAGCCTCGCCTTTTCTACTTTACCAATATTGGACGCATTACGGGCATATTGCCGGCGTGAAATTTTGGGTTCTGACCAGTGCCGGTGGCGCTGGGCTAGTGCTGTTAATCCCTTTTATTGCCCTTCTTGTGCCTAAAGCTCGCAAGTTATACGGCGAGGTAAAACTTGCGACCGCAAAGACATTTAAAGATGCCGGCATGTTCAAGGAAAATGGAAAAGCCTTTTTTTTCATGGAATTTGCGCGAAAATATGTTTACGGGCCAAGCACTAAATGCATTTCTGTTATACTCGCCGCCGCTCCCCGAAGCGGCAAAGGGACTTCACAGGTTCAAACGAATATGTTTCGCCTCGACTGCTCTGTTATGATTACGGACATTCGACAAGAGAGCTATCAAATTACAAGCGGCTACCGTGCTACCTTTTCAGAAGTCCATTTAATAAACCCCTTCCCGTCAAAAGCACGGGATGAGAACGGAAAAGTGAGGACTGACCCAGAAACAGGCGCGGAAATTTGGGAAGCTCGGTCGAGCAGATGCAACCCGTTCTTTTATGTTCCAGAAGACCCCGGATTGCGTATTAACGCTCTTCAAAAATACGCAAACTTTCTTTTTCCTGACCCGGCAGACGGGAAAGAAAAATTCTGGGCCGCGTCTAGCCGGTCATTATTTTTAGGTCTGTCGCTATATGTTTTTGAAACTGAAGAACTCCCGAACACAATAGGCGAAGTACTCAGGCAAGCGCAATCTGGCGGGGATTCCGGCGACTCCATTTCCGAACATTGGTCGGGGATTATAAAAAAGCGAGCGGCAGCAGGAAAGCCGCTCTCGCCGTCTTGTGTTCGCTCCCTAGAGGACTTCATATCTACAGGCGGAAATACGCTTACCAACATCAGAAAAAGTCTAACCTCTGAACTTGACTTATGGGACAATCCAATAGTTGACGCTATGACTTCGGAAAATGATTTCGATTTGCGCGATATGCGTAAAAAGAAAATCACTGTCTATCTTGGGGTGTCTCCTGACAACCTCTCCCGCGCAAGGCCGCTTTTAAGCCTCATTATCCAAATTGCATTAGATTTAAATATGCAAGAAATGCCCGCAGACGACCCGCGCATAAAGCACCCGTTTGCTTTAATTCTTGATGAATTTACCGCACTCGGCAGGATAGAAGCACTTGCGAAGTCAATAGGTTATCTCAACGGCTATTTGATTATGCCTTATTTCATAATTCAATCTTTTTCACAATTGCGCTCTGTTTACGGCAAAGACGATGCACAAACCATGATTGAATGTTGCCAGTTAAAAATAGCCTTTCCCCCGAAGTCACAAGAAGACGCGGAATTGTTGTCGAAAGAAATTGGCAACATCACAGAGAGCAATAAAAGCGTTTCCGTTGCTCGCGGCATATTTAACAATGCTAATAGTGGCTCTACATCAACGAGCGCCGCGCAACGGCCTTTCTTACTTCCGCAAGAAATGAAAGCTCTAGACCCTGATACTGTCATTTTTCTTATGGAAGGAATGCCCCCAGCTCTGGGCCGCAAAGTTCATTGGTGGAAAACAAAAGTTTTCAAAGACCGCCAAAGACCACCATGCGTTGCACCTTTACTAGATTATCAGGCGATAATTGACGCACAAGCAAAAGTGCAGGCAGAAAAAAACGGTGCTATTGCCCCTATATCTAAAGTGCTTGCCCCTTCCACGCCGGAAACAACGCCTGATTTTTCCAGTGTTGCAAAAGCTGAAATGCAACCTGATTTCAAGGCCGCGCCATCAGGATTTGACGACCTTTTTAGCACACCTAGCCCAACAGCTTCAGCCGATATTTTAAATTCGACTCACTCCGAAGAAGCAATAGAAAATGCTTCTATGGAAGAAAAAACGCTTTCTGTTCCTCTCCGTTTTTCTGATTATGATATGCCGCTTGAGGAAATACTTGCACAAGTGAATGGAAATCCAAACGGCGCAAGTGAAATTACTCCTGAAATTCTGCCGGTCGTTGAGTCTGCGCGGTTTGACCTCTCGGACATTATGCAAGATTTTTCAACTGTTGAAATACCACAACAAGTTGAAATTACAGACGAAGACTTGCAAAATATGCTTTCTGGATTTTTTAATAAACTGCCGACAGCAACGCCGGCATAAGGAAGGTTTCTTATGAGCGATTTTTTGCGTGAAGACGGCCCAGAGTCCAGCGAAGAAAACACAGTAAGCCCCGTACCCGTCCGCCAGCAGGAGCAAGAAAATATACTTTCCCCGTCTGCAACGAAAGACACAGAAAAAGCTGCTTCAGAACTCCCTGAATTTGTAAAACGTAACTTTATTGAGGTTAACGGCGATTTTTATTTTCAGAACCGCGAACCGGCTTTTTCATTTAAAAATGAACTGTTAAAAACCAAATCTACCTCGCCTGATGTTGTTAAGGCTTTTGTTGAAATCGCCAAAACAAACGAATGGAAATCGTTAGTTGTCACGGGCAAAAAAGATTTTCGCCGCGCTGTTTGGCTCGAAGCTGCTGCACAAGGCATTGAGGTTAGCGGCTATATTCCGTCTGAAGTCGAAAAAGCACAAGCGGCACGGTTGGTTGATAAGGTCAAGGCAGAAGAAAACACAGTAGCGAAAGACGAACAGCACCCAAAGGACAAAATTTCTGAAGTTAACATGCAACAGGTTAACGAAGAAGTTATCAGAGAAGCGAAGAAAGAGAGCCAACAAACACAGGAACAAACGCGGGTGCAGGATGGCGCTATAAGTGGAATTTTGCTTAACCACGGCAAGGCCAATTATCAACACGACCCACAAAAGGAAAAAAGTTATTTCGCAACTATCAGGACTGATAAAGGCGAAAGGACTATGTGGGGTGTTGGCATCGAAAAGGCCGTTTCTGAAAGTGGCGTTTCTGTCGGTGATAAAATTTCCCTTAAAAAAATGGGGAAAGAATTTGTCACCGTCAAAGAAGGAATTTTCAACGATGATGGAAAAAGAATCGGTGAAAATTCCGTAGATACCCACCGCAATAAATGGGAAGCCGGCCTATTGGAAAAAGCCGAAGCCTTCAGAAACGCCCCAAAAGAAGAAGTTTTACAGCAACACCCTGAATTGTCTAAGGGCTATGCAACTGTTGCAGTAGCGGAAAAATTTGCGGAAAAAAATTTAAGTCCTGAACACCGGCAAAAATTTGTTGAAGAAGTGAAGAAAGAGTACGCAAACAAAATAGAGAAGGGTGAGGAATTACCCGCCCCAACTGTAAAAAATGAGGCTATCGCACGTCATTTTGAACGCGCACAAGCCGAACAAACGAAAGCCCATATACAGGAAGATAGGGCGCACGATGGCCCTGCAAGGCCAGCCCCCCAGCCCAAAAGAGGGGAAGACGGCGGGCGGCAACAGCAACCGCAAAAGAAAAGAAGTCTGGAGCTTACCCGATGATAGCCCGTCTTGTTCTTTGCCTTGTATTGCTGCTTCCGGCCTCTGCACTTGCCAACGAGCAAGACTTATCTCACAGTACAAAAATACTACTATCACAGCAGCTTTCCGGGCCTATTCTTTATGATGCGCTTTCGGAAACTGAAAAAACGATATGGCTAGGGCCAATGCTTGACGCATTGCCTAGCCGCTCTCGTTCACTTCCAAATAATCTTCGTGCCGAAGTAATATTAACCCTTCTTTACGAATCCAAGCGAGCAGGGCTAGACCCTCTCACGATGCTTGCTGTTATGGATGTAGAAAGCGACTTTCGGAAGTATGCAATATCTAGTGCCGGGGCGCGTGGTCTTATGCAGATAATGCCATTTTGGAAAGATAATATAGGAACACCGGCGCATAATCTTTTCGATGTAAAAACGAACATTCGTTATGGTTGCGTTATTATGCGGCATTATCTGAATATCGAAAACGGAAACATAACCCGCGCACTTTTACGGTATAATGGCTCATTAAAAGACCAGAAGCAGAGCTATGCTATTTCCGTTCTTAATGCTCGTTCAAAATGGGAACGCATTTTGAACGAATAAACATATATACAACACACTATTAGCGTTCAAAGTCTTGATTTCGGTTCCTTTCTTTTGTGCGTTGGGGCTGTTGCTGTATCTGTCTTTGCTTATTAGCAATGTAATTTTGCGCCCTCTCTCTGTAACTGTCTTTTTCCGTCTTCAGGTCTGACAGTGTTTTCATATATTCACGCACACGCAAAGCCTCGGCAAATTTGCCTTTGAGTTCAAGCTCTTTTGCGGCTTCGCTGTAGTGTCCTAAGACCGCTTCCCGGCGTTTTTTAATCCGTTCACGCCACGGCTCCGGGGCTTGCTGACCCGAAAGAACTTCTTTCACAGCCTCTTGCATTTTTGCTTTTGCTACCGTGGAACGTCCTGCCTTCTCCGCATGATATACCGCAATTTTTTTACCTCTCTTTATAACGCCGCGATATTCCCTCGGCGTTGCTGCTGCTTCTATGCCACGTTCGGTCATTTTTTCGGCAAAATGCTGTCTGTATTCCTCCAATGTCTCGCGGCGAATGAACAATTTTCCGTCTTTGCGCTCATTTGGGGCCATCCTCACGCACAAATGCACATGAGGATGCGCCTTGTCTGTATGCAGCACCATTGCATAAGGGTATTTTTCCCCAAACTGTTCTTTTGCAAAGGCCATAGCCGCAAGCCTAACTTGCGCCGGGTCTGTACCTTTAGGCATTGAAAGCATTATATTGTGAGCCTGTCTATTCACGCCGGCCCCATGCCGGCTATCTATTTCCCATGCATCAATAAAGCCCGCTATTTCGTCTTTATCCGCTAGAATTTCATTTTCGCTAGTCTCTACCTGTAATTTTCCGTTTCGGCTCATATATTCAAGATGTGCGCGAATTTGCCCCGTAGACATACCGCCGCCCGTGACCTTTACCATAACTTCAGGCGCACGGTTTACAACACGCATAAAACGCGCTTCAGCAGAAGAACGCGAAAAAGCGTTACCCCCAGAAGACGAGGGATGATAACCACCATGCTTTGAGGTTTTACCCTTGGCTAGAATTTCGATTGAAGAAAGGGCAGGGGTAGCAAAGGGGTTAGGCGTTTTAAAAATGCCTTTTCCATCACCAGTATTAAAATTTTGAACAACATGACGCGCAGTCGAGTTGCCCGGATTGCCCGCGTTCCCCGGACTTTCGCCCCTGCTATTTTTGCGATTCGCCATACAAGTTTGCCCATGATTTAAGATTTACTAGCATTATGTTTTGGATAAATTCGCGTTCCGCTTCAACTAACATCCTGACAGATTCCACCATTTCAGGCGTTAAATCTCGTCCGTAAGGGTTCATTTTTAATGCTTTTACAGCTTGATTAAGGTTACTGCCTATTTTTGAAAGCTGAGAGCGTACTTTTCTTAATTCCTCTAATTCTTCTTCGGAAAGAGAAATAGTCTTGGTTAATACTCCTCGCAATATTAGCGCAATAAACGGACTCGCCTTCATTCCATGCCGTGCGGCTTCAAACTGAAGCCGCATTGCTTCACCTTCTGTAAGGTGCGCGGTGAACGCATGTACTCGTTTTTTTTCTTCTGGGTAAATTTGCGCCTTTGGCTCGTCCTCGGATTGCTGGCAAACGAGGGCTATAATTTTTTCAAGAAAGGCAGAATCAGACAATTCACGCGCTTTTGCCCGTTGCGTGAATTTGTCGGCTAATTCCGGCTTTACATAGGCCGAAAATCTTTTTCGGCCTGAGTAAAGACGGCCCTTTTTTTTAGTATTCTCATTCATTAAAATAATACTAGCCTACTTTTTTCGCATTGTCTATCCTGCCTTAGATAAAAAACTGCACTTTCCCTCTGAAAATTTTAGCATGCTAAAATTCTCCCTCCTCTCTGGTTTTTCTTTCTGCTGGGCTGGGTCGTTTATTAACTGCTTCGGAAAAAGAAAAAGCCGCATTTCGCGGCTCTGGTGGATACTTCATTTAAGAATTTTTCGGCGGGCTTAGTCGCTCTGTTCTCCCTCTTTTTCCTTGTCGAAACTTTTAATTTCAATGTGGCGAGCCTCTTCATGTGCTACACAAAAAAGAGAATCAATTGCACATACTTTCGATGGGCCAAATATAAGGCTATATGCAAACTCGCCTCTTGGTATCATTTTCCCAAACAATATTTTGCATATTGTTAATTCTTCGGCTGTGTAGTTAGGTATAATGCTAAACTTTTTTCTCACTTCATCTAAAAAAATTAATATGTCTAACACTTCCTCATGCTTGTAATAAATTGTCTTTGCCTGTTTTTCCCACATATAAACCAACATTTCAGCAAGTTCAGTCTCCATTTCATCAATATTAAAAAACATAAGGTCTATTTTAATATCCTTCTTAACGACTTCAGCAATTCCTTTTATTGCTCCTTCAGAAGTTGTCCAAAAAGCAATACCCTCGGCAATGTCAAGGATATATAACTCTTTTTTCCCGTTCATTTTCTTCCCTTTTCAGAGTTTTGGTTATTAGAGAGCCAGTTTCCCGGCCCTCTTTCTATTGCTTCCGGCGTGGTTATTTTTTTGAACTAAGGATACGGAAATATGTTCCTTGTGCCTTCAGTGCTGCTTGCGGTTTATCATCTTTCATATAGGCGTGGGCGGTAATGCCTCGCAAGGTTGCCTGTATAATAGCGCCCTTTTCAACTTCCAATTTTTCAAATGTTTCTGCTTGCTCCCCCCACAATGCCACGTCCCACCATTGCGTAGATTCTTTACCATTATTGACAGCGATAGAAACATTTACAACTTTTTTTCCGCTAACTTCATTAGCTCGGAAACTTCCTATAGGGCCAGTGATAGAAACAACTTCATACATTTTAAATCCTTTATTTTGTTTGGTGTTTAACTAAGTTTAATGGAGTCTGACCACGTTTTATTAAATTTAATTTACGCTCTTTTTGACCCTAAGTCAAGAATAAAGAATAACTTTTTTGAACAGCTTTAGCCTGTGTTCGTTTTTTTTCCGTAGAAGAAATATTAAAAAATGTGACGAGGTAGAAAAGGTTATATTTTATATACCAATCTAGGGTGGAAGGTGTATAATAGGGCCGGTGAAACCGGCGACCTTTTATAGCATTAAAAAAAGTTGGGCGGCTTCCGCCCTTCCTTTATAAGATATATTTTCTTTTGTATTTAGGTTTATGCACGTCACTTAAAATTTCTAGTTACGACACTTAATTTTTTTTTAAAACAGAAAAAACCGCCCAAAAGGGCGGCTCTTTGATGCCTTTTTAAGTATTTTACTGCTCCCTGCCCCAAAAAGCCCTCATGCTTCCCTTTAGGGCGGAAAAGTCCGTTCACAGGGGAAACATCAGAAGCCCTTTTTCCATCGCGGAAAAGGGCTTTTCTGTGGCAAATTTAAGTTGATTTATGGAAAGGAAGGGGGCTTAATCCGTTTCGGATTATTTCTACTCAACAGCAAGGCTTTTTCGTGGGCCGTCTTCGGGTCGCCGTATTGCATAAAAAAGGCGTATAACTCTTTATACTCTATGCCGTGATTATCTCTCGAAAGTTTCTCTCTGTATTTCTGTATCGCGGCTTGCCGTTCTGACTGCCACTCTTGATATTTTTTCCCAGCAGCGGCAAGGGAAAAGTGCGCCATTTTCCGCAATGTAACCCCAAGGCGCTGTGCCTTCTGTGCAAGCCGTTCCGAGGCGGCTTTTGTTTCAATTAGCAACTGCTCGCCAAATCCAAGTACAGCAAAAAACGCTTTGTTTACGCGCCTGACGGCGGGGAAAAAGATATATGACCCATTAATATTTTTAAATTTATGCTGATTACTTACAACCAAAATACCCGCCTGACGTAATGTTTGAATTGCCCTTTCAAATCTGCGGGGGTGTAAATTGGTGCGTTTTCTCAAAACATCTAGTTTTAATGGCTGAAAACCTTCCGCCGTTGGAATACCTACACGCAAAGAAGCTAAATCCAAAAATTCCAACACGGCGAGCATTGTACTTACAACAGCTTCGCGGCGTTCGGTTCTTTGCTGTCTGGAACTGAAAGCATGATTCAAAGAAGGGAATATTTCCGGGTCAATAAAATAACGTCTAAAGGCTGCTCCTACGGAATATAAAAAGGGCGGGCGATTGTCTGACGGGGCAGTAAGCGCGAGAAAAGGGCTATTTTTATCATGTCCGCAATAGTTGCCTCCATGATTAACCCGTGTTTTAATTGGATTTATCGCGTTAAGGACGTTCAAAAAAAACCTCGCAAAAAATATGCAAAAATGTACTTGCTTTTTTTTTTGCGAGTGAGTAAAGTCTCTCTTACGTTGTTTGTAGAGACTTTTTCTCTTGCGCTCCTGAAATTTTGCAGATTTCGGAAGCCCGCACAAAAAAAGCAATTTAAATTTTCTTATTTAAAACAAAAGGCCGTTTGCAGCGGTCTTTTGTTTTTTGTTCCGCCAAGATTATATCTGCTCCCGCTCCATGTCAATAAAAAGTCTAGATTTTATTCAACTCTAAGTAACTTCAATCAACTGTGATAAACACCCGGTCGCAAAAGCTCCGTTGCAAAGTTGATTAAAAAATAAAAAGCATTTGCACCGATGATAACATAACACATTGCTTGGATAGATATATATTCATCTGCTCCAAGTATCATGCAAAAAATCCGAAAAAAAGAAGCTATCGCTATTGTGGCAACAGTGAGAATAAAGGCAAAGGGCTTTATTGCAGAAAGCACTATAAACAATATATATTTTAGTGCCTTTAAAAAAATTCTTTTCATGGTTTACCTCAAAGGGATTTCGGGTAATCCTTCTTTATGCAACATTTCGTTTAACGCCTTCAAAACAAGCCCTTTTGGATATACTTCCCCACGCTCATATTTACCCACTGTTGGACGGGTAACAAGCAACAACGCGGCTAATTCTTTCTGTGATAATCCTCGTTTTGCACGAAGCTGCTCTATTGGAGAAGAGGAATTAGGGTCGGGAAGCACGGGGCGACCGATACACTTTTGGAGTTTTTCGGGCCTCATTTCACCTTTGCGCGGTCTGCCGCGTTTGGGCTTTTCTGTTTCTGTCATTTTTAGAGCCTATTTTTTTGCGTAATGCCTGTGCTTACGCGCTGTCTGTTTAATTTACAGCACAAGCATTACGCTTATTATGACCCTAAGTCAATATTAAATATTAATATCTTCCATATTTCCACTTACTAAAAACGAGCCTATGTCCTGTTCACATTCACATTTCAAGCAACGCATATCAAATGCATGTAATTCCTCGGATTCATACCGGCGTGATTCGTCCAGTTCTTCGCCGTTACCTGAAACGTACCGCCATTTAGACTTGATATGTTCTTTTATAATTTGAAATTCTTCCGTACTCGCACACAAAGGGTTGGGGCATCTAAATTTGACCATACTAGACCTCCTATGCCGCTCTTGCGAGCAAAGCCGCAAGGTCGTCTTTACGTTGTATCACCATTCTAAGCGCTATCTTTTCTTCAATGCCCGTCATAGCTGAAATAATGGACGCGGCTTCTTTGGCCTTCTCCCAATATGCGGAATAGAGTTCGTCCGTTTCATCTTCAGGCATGCTTTCGTCAAGACTAGCAGTGTGCAATTTTTCGGCTTCAACGAGAAGCGCCCTTAAAGTAGTTATCTGAATGTTTTCTTTCGTAGTATTCATAAAAATCTCCTTTCGTGTTTTGTTAAATATATAATTATGCTCTTTGCGACCCTAAGTCAAGTAATATTTTATAAAATAATCGAATATTTTAAGTATGTTAGTTTTTATTTCCGAAGAAGAAAAATATTGACATTACATTGTAATTACATTACCTTCTTTCTAAGAAAACAGGCCATAATTGCAAGGAGTTCCGCAATGACTAAAGAATCAACTATGACCATCAGAATAGAGCCAGAATTAAGAGACAGCTTTACAGCGGTCGCCGAACTGGTAAGACGCCCAGCAGCGCAAATTATGCGCGATTTGATGCGTGAATTTGTATCTAAGAATTGCCCTGCGCTTTCTCCTGAAGAAATAACTAATAGAAAAAACGCGGCCCAATTTGCACGGGCAAGCATGGCGCTTGAGGGCTTTACATGGGATGCAGACTTAACGGCTGATTTTGAACGGTATGTTAATGGTCATGTTTCGCTTGAAACACTCATTGAAAACACCAACTAGGTAAATACAGCATGCGCGAAACAGAAGCGGAACGAGAAAAGCGAAAACACAGCCTAGAGGCTCGGCTTGCTAGTCTTAGGATTGCCCAATTAAAAATGACTCCCATTGAGGGAAAATTTGACGCCGAACACTTGCAAGCCATTAATAAACATATTTTCCAAGATATGTTGAAACACGGCTTTCCTGAATATACGCCGGGGGAATTTCGCCCAGAAACACCAGCAGGAAGCGACAGAATAAAGGGTAGATACCTTGAAGGAACAACAAGCCCCGCTGACCCTACAATAGTAGCTTACTCAAGTATGGATGAAGCATCTAAAAGGCAACTTAATGATATATTAAAAGAAGCAAATCCAAAAACTTTAAGCACTCTAAAAACTGCTGAATTTACTAAAAAAATTGCAGATATATACTCTTCAGTTGACTATATACATCCATTTGAAGAAGGTAACAGCAGGACTTTACGCCTTTTCACTGCACAACTTGCACAAGAATCCGGCTATACTATTGAATGGGAAAAATTAAATGAAAATAAATTTGGAAGAAGCCTATTATATATAGCTAGAGATAAAGCTGTTAACGCTATTGCTGTAGAAAAAATACAAAATCACTCACATAAAATTGCGATTATAAACACTTTGGACAGACTAGAAAAAAACAAGGATTTAAATTCATTATTAGAAGATATAGTAAAACCATCGAGGGCTATTGCATTTGAAAAACTTTCTCCGACTGAAGCATTAAAAAAACATCCTGAATTACTGCTCTTTTATAAATTTGCACAGGAAGCTAAAGAAAAATACACAAAAGAATATCCAGATAACCCGGAAGCTGTAGGAAAAGAAATGCAGGCGTTGCGGGTAGGTATTCAGGATGTGCTAAATAAAGGCGAAAATACTGAACAAGTGTTGCGGACAGGCCTTCAGGATATGCTAAAAAAAAATCAGATAAACCAGACGAATAGCGTACAAAAAAAAACACCTAATGACTTGGAAAGGTGATTTTTTTTTCCGTAGAAGAAAAGAAGAAGGGGGGGCTTTGCCCCCCGTTTTTATCTCCCTTCAGCTTTCCAACGCATCCGAAGGTAAGTCTTTCAATGGGACGTTTTCAAATGTCCCTGTATCATCCCACCAAATTTGCACGGATTTTGTTTGTAAATATCCTTTCCGCCCTCCTATATATACAGCTTTTTCTAAGTTAGGCTCTTTTTCCTTTTTTGACTTATCGCCTTTCCCTTCTTCATCTGGGGCCGGCGTGGATGCGCCGGCATCTTCTGCCGGCATGGGCGCGGGGCCGTTTTCTTCCGGCGCTGCCGGCTCTTGGGGTTCCTGCTGTGCCGGGGGCCGGGTCAACCCCTGTACGTCTGCCCGCGAAATTGTTTCCATACCATGAATGATATTTTCCAAATTTTCGACTTTTCCGCTTTCGGCAACTTTTATAAGCTCGGTCAAGGTAGTTACATCACTGCAAACCCCGCGCATGGAAAGCCCTTTAATCCAATCTGGCCCACCCGCCAGCTTCAAATATTGAGAAACAAAAGCCCCGCTTTTGCCTAATTTCTGCGCGATTTCGCCTTTTTTCTTCCCTGCTGTGACTTCAGCCAAAATAAACCCCGCAACCTCTAAGGGAGTAAGGTTCTCGCGGTGTATATTTTCCGCCATTTGTCCATATCTTGTATTTTCCTGGCTTTCGGTAACTTCAGTGATAAAACAAGGTATGTTCTGCTTGCCCGCAATCTTTGAAGCCCGGTAACGCCGCGCCCCGGAATTGATGATATAACCGCCTTCCGGTCGCGGACGAACGGAGATAGGCATTAGCACACCTAGTAAAGCTATGGAGTCCGCTAGTTCTTTTAACGCCGATTCATCAAAGACGGTTCGCGGCTGGCTTGGGTCTTCTATAATTTCGTCAAGCCTAATTTCTAAAGGCCGTCCGTCTGGCTTCGGCATTAAAGTAGCCGGCTCTGTTGTTTCTGCTGTTGTTTCTGGCGGTGTATTAAAATTATCAAGGGCGCTCATATCAAAACTAGGTCTTTTGCGCCCTGAAACTTTGTCGTTTGCCATATTAAAACCCTCCTATTTTATGCTCAAAAGCATCGAAAACCGCAAAAAATTCCTCTGTGCTTGCGAGTGCATCAGCGCCTTTTTCTTCCCACACAGGATGCCCGGAACTGACAGCGACCTCGACAATTTGACGCTCTGAAATACCCACAAGCCGGCGCTCTTTAGATAAAAGCATTAATGCGGCATACTGTGGGTTTTTAAGCAATTCGTATAGGGCCGCTTCCTGAAGGCGCTTTCTTTTGTCGTCTTCATTCGCGGTTTCAGCCTTACCAATAATCTTTGACGGTAACATGCCTATAAACTGCAAGTTTTCATTGTATTTTTTCTGTATTCCGAAAACGAGTTTTAGCATGTTGCCTATGCCGTCAATGCTAAATTTCACGGGAATAATAGGAGAAATTAAAAAATCTGTCACAACAAGCGCACACCGAACAATAATCCCCTCAGTTGCCGGCGTATCGACCACGACATAATCAAAAAGTTCCTCGCATTTATCGAAATTATCAAAAAGGAAATTTATGCATGTGTTTGCATCCAATAAATGAGAGTCCTTTAGTCTGTCATCAGCACGAATAACCGTTACCCCTCTTTCAGACGGGCTAACTACGCAATGAGAAGTTAAAAAATCGTATGAATATACGCCGGTAAAGCACTCGTCAGAAAAGACTGAACCGCCGTTTTTTTGTGGGTCGAAGTCGATAAAAAGAACTCGTTTGTTAGGAAGGGTGCGGCGTAGTGCAAAATCTCGTACTTTTTTCCCATTTGCGGCGGTTATCATTTTATAAAAAACGACTTCTTTGCCCTCTCCCCCAAGGTACGAAGCAAGGCTATACGATATGATTGTTTTACCTACGCCGCCTTTTTGGTTCGCAATAGCTATAACTTTCATATCAATTTTCCTTTCCCAAATTTGAAAAATTACCTTTCTTCGCAAGGTAGATTTTTAAGCCGCGCTGCATAAGACCATTAACGGCCTGTCTGCTTATATTCGCAGATTCCGCAATTTCTTTCTGTGTTTTACTTTCGACAATAAGGCGAAAAAGTAACTCTACATTTTTCGCCGCCCACCGATTTAGATACGGTCTTAATGTTGTATTAAATTCTTCCTCTGTTAGCCGCCAATAACGCCAATTTATATTACTCTTTTCTTTGTCTACCATTGACACTTTTACGTCCTCCCATGTCCCAGAGAGCATTTTTATTCGGATAAAATCAATTTGGTAATGACAACGCGTCCCGTCTTTAAGCATATGCCAATGTGGAATACGAATATTTCCATGAACATCAACATAGCCTAAAAAATCCATCATAAAGTACTTAATGGGTTGATATTCTTCCACAGAAAAATCCTGCACAAGAATTGCCGACTTGCTCTCCTGCCGCTCTAGCCTTACCGTTGCGGAAGTGTTGGGAAACGCCCTGTATAGACGTTTTCTAACTTGCCTTACCGTATTAGAGGCTGTAACAATTCGGTTAGCCTTTTCACCTAGCACAAGGATTCTCCTAAGCGTGTTTCTTTTGCTGGTTGCTGAGGTTAGCCCCTTCTTTCAGGTAGCCGCCTGAAAGAAGGGGCGTTTTTCTAAATTTTTCCGACTTACAAATTACAAGGCACAAATAATCTACGGTAAACACTTTGTCAACACGAAATCAATACTTTGTCAACACGAAATCAACACTTCGTCAATGGTTTGTCAAGACATTTTTCAGTTTTTTCGCTTGCCTTGACAGGAAAATATATATATTTTTCTTTTGCAACCATGAACAATATCTAACAACCTGACACAATGGATAAAAATAATATTGCAACATTGCGCGACATTCCCTTAACGCTTGTTTTGGAGAAAATGGGCGCTGAACCTGACCCAGCAGACCCGCGCCGGAACTGGCATCATCCAGCAGGGCGAATAACGGTCACAGATACGCGCTATTACAACCATACCCAACAAAAAGGGGGCGGGGGCGCGATAGATTTAACAATGCATCTTGGCGAGTTCACCTTTCCGCAAGCTATTTCCTTTTTAGCACAGGAAGTTGGTCGCGCTGAAATTATAGCAGAGGCGAAAAGGCGCGTTGAAGAAGCGGCTAAAAAGCCCGCCCCAAAAATCGGCATACCACCGAAGGACGAAGCAAAAATACAACAGGTTTTTGATTATCTCACTAAGCGCCGGGGGATTCCTTCAAAAATTGTCCATGAAAATATCGCACAAGGTAACTTGTGGGCCGATAAATATGGAAATTGTGTTTTTGCCATGCGTGACAGTGGCGGAAATATCGTTGGGGCGGAAATACGCGGAACCTACGATACGCCGTTTCACGGAACGCGAGGAGAAAAAGACCGCGCATTTTTTTACGCTGGTAACACTTCGAGCAAAAAAGCTGCCTTCGTAGAATCCGCTATTGACGCATTGAGTTATCAGGCGTTGCACCCTGACACACTCGCTATTTCATCAAACGGCACAAGGCGGGATTATGTTGTGGAAACCTCAAAAAAATTATTTGAAAAGGGGTATCAGGTTTTTCAGGGGCAAGATGCGGACAAGCCGGGGGATGCGCTTGCAAAAAATATTATTGCTGACCTATCCGGGCAAAGTAATCGACACAGGCCAGCAATAGGAAAAGACTGGAATGACCAGTTACGCGCGACATTAGAACACGCGCAAACGCAAAAAAAATCTACACAGATTCAACATCAGGAAAGATAACCTTTCCACCAATAAACTTTTTTAAAGGAAGGTCTTTTTATGCGCCCTATAAAATCAACCTTTTGCATTGGCATTCTTTTATTCAGTTTATGCGCGACTGCACACGCCTTTGATATTTCCAGTATAGAGGAACTTACAGGCGACAAAAAACTTGCTTGTGAGGCTATTCTTTGCCTTTCATCGTCTGCAAGGCCATCTGAATGTTCACCATCATTAGACAGATATTACGATATTAAAAAAGATAAGTGGAAGGACACGCGCAAGGCTCGAAAAAATTTCCTGAATCTATGTCCGGCATCCAGTGAAACAGGCATGCCCTCTTTGATTGACGCTATATCTGACGGTGCTGGGTATTGTGACGCGGCCCAACTCAATAAAAATATTACTTATGCTTACCGGACGTATAATCACAACACGCGGCAATATGGAACATGGAAAGATGGCTACCCTGAAGGATATTCGGAATGTAAAAATTCATCCTCCAACTATGGCGGCGAAGATACCTATTACGCTCCTGTCTGTGTCGAAATTAAACAAGTTATTGACAACAACCTCCCTTCACGTTGTCTTAATTTGTTTAATAATGAATTAACATATTATGAACCGTTGAAATACGTTGGCAACAAATATGAAGGCGGTAAATGGGTACAAGAATGAAACTAGCACTGTTAGCGACATTGTTAATTTCTTTCATGTGTAATGCTATGCATGCCCATGCTGCCGGAAAAGATATTTTTGTTTCCGTAGAAGAACAACAACAACGCGACAATGATAAAATACACATTCTTAATAATGAAATCGCAATGGAAAAATTGCATCTGTCGGAAAAGAAACAATTATTAGCGATTGCTGAATCTATGCAAAATGGAGTAGAAGCCGCTTCGCTAAATTCGCAGATTCGGCAACATGCTTTAAATATAGAAATGCTTACTCAAGAAATTAAACTTTCAACAGGAGCTAGACAGGGACAAAGCACGTTTTCACAGACTAGGCAGAGAAAAAGTACCCCCAAACAAAAGACTACCGCTGACAGTCCTTGGTGGGATACCTATTCACGCAATGTAAATATCAGCACATATTAACCCTCAAAACAGATAAGGAAACTCGCCATGAAACACACTAACCCTCTTTTTGCTGCCCTGTTCCTTGCCGCTTTCGTTCTCCTTCTCGTTGCGCCCGAATTTGCCCTTGCCGCTTCTCCATTTACATCAGCAGCAACACAATTAAAAAGTGATGCCTCGACCATTTTTCAAATTGTATGCTTTATCGGAATTATGGCGGTCGGCGTTCTCTGCATGTTGGGCCGTATCAATAAACTGTGGCTTGTCGGCTGCTTGTTCGGCATCGTCCTGATTTTTGGAAGCGAACAAATCATTACTTGGATTCGCGGCGCTGCCGGCGTTTAATTTCTACTACGGAGAAAAAAAATGACTCACAGCAGGAATGCCGGGTTAATTTGTGACCCGCTGTTTTTGGCCCTCACTCGGCCCGCTATGGTTTTCGGTGTCACCTATCCCGGCTTTCTGCTGAATGTCCTATTGGTGATGGAAGTCTTTATTTCAACCAAAAACCTTTTTTATCTTCTCCTATTCATACCAACCCACCTTCTTTTTTATTCTGTGTGCCAAAAAGACCCACGGTCTTTTGACCTCATGTTTTTATGGATGCAGACAAAAGCCGCAACATGGATTTTTGGAAATGGTCGGTACTGGAAAGGAAGCAGCTATAGCCCGCAAGCAATTACGATAGGGAAAAGATATAAAAAGAGGCGTAGTAGATGAAACTTAATTCTGAAATTCCCGCATCCAACCGTATTCCGTACCGCGCACATATTTCTGAAAATACTGTGGTTACAGATGCCGGCGAATATTTACAAGTTATCCGGTTGACCGGCGCTTCCTTCGAGTCCGCGGACGATGAAGACCTTAATAACTGGCATCAGCGTTTAAACGTGATGTTTCGCAATATTGGTTCACCGCATATAATGCTGTATCAACATATTGTGCGGCGAAATGAAAACTCATACCCTGACGGCGATTTTGAACCGGGTTCCTTTGCCGCTGAACTCGATACGGAATATAAAGCGTTGATGGCAGAAAATACATTGATGGTAAACGAGCTTTACCTAACAGTTATGTATAAGCCCTTAACGTCAATTCTTGAAAAGGCACTTTTTGACGCTGTAAAAAAACTGAACGCCTCCCGCAAAAATCCTTTCGCGGCCTCCGTACTTTTTTTGCTTTCGCTCCTTGGCCTGAACCACAAAGCAATAGAGGAAAGCATTGTGGACGAACAAGCTAGGGCTAAAGATGTTCTCGAAAAAACCGTGCAAGAAATGCTTATCGCTCTTGATAGGTACGACCCGGAATTGATGGGAACCTATGAGTATAAATATACAAATCCAGAAACGAAACGCACATATGCATATGAGTGTTCTGAAATTCTTGAATTTTTCGGCTATCTTATCAATGGAGAATGGCAACGCTACCCATTACCTACCGGCCCACTTAACGAATATCTACCCACATCAAGACAGCTTTTCGGCTCTGAGTCTTTCGAGCTTTGGAACCCTGACGGCAAAATTTTCTTTGGTGCGGTTCTCGGCATTAAAGAGCCTCCCGCCGAAACAACGCCGGGATTTTTAGACCAGATTTTGACCCTTCCTTTTCCGTTTGTGGTAACACAGTCTTTTGATTTTCAATTCAAAGAACACGCTAAAAGTAAAATAAACACTCAACGTAAACGCCTTGAAACATCAAATGATGATGCCATATCGCAACAAGCAGACCTTATACAAGCATTAGACAAACTCGCCTCGAATGAATTTCTTTTTGGCGACCATCATTTTAACATGATTGTTTACGGCAATGACGCGAAAGACGTTCAAAACAACCTTGCAACAGCGCGAGCCATACTTGCGGATAGTGGCATGGTCATTACACGCGAAGATGCCGCAAACGAGGCCGCTTTCTGGGCGCAACTGCCGGGAAATGCTTCTTTAAGGCCGCGAGTCTGTTCTTTAAGCTCCCGAAACTTCGCGGCCTTTGCCCCGTTGCATAATTTCCCCCAAGGTAGAAAAGACAATAATCATTGGGGGCCGGCCCTTGCTGTCCTCCGTGCCAGTTCTGGCAGTCCTTATTATTTTTCGCTTCATGCTTCCGACCCGAATGACCCAGACGGCGGAACAAAAAAAGACATTGGGCATTGCCTAGTTCTTGGCCCCACTGGAAGCGGTAAAACGGTTTTCGTAGCATTTTGCCAAACAATGCTACAAAAAGCTGGCTGCACAAATATTGCCCTTACAAAAGACTATGATACGCAAATTTGTATACAGGCTAACGGGGGGTTATTTTTCCCCCTGAAGCAAGGCCAGCGGACAAATTTTAACCCTTTTGCTTTAGAGCCTACACCTGAAAACCGGAATTTCACTTACAATCTGTTGCGTGACAATCTACTAAAAATAAGAGGGCAGGAGTTCACGCCGAACGAAGAAGACGAATTAACCCACTCTCTTAATATATTATGGGATATGCCCACACATACCCGTAGACTATCTTTGTTAGGCGAAACTCTCAATGTCACCACTGAAAACGGGCTACATAAGCGGCTACAAAAATGGATTAATGACGGTGAATTTGCTTGGGTTTTCGATAACCCGACCGACAGTCTGCAAGATACCCTTAATACTCAAAAAAATATCGGCTTCGATATTACGTCCTTTCTGGACATTCCAGCCATCAGAACGCCTATTAATATGTATTTGTTTCACCGCATTAATGGCCTTATGGACGGTCGCCGGCTGGCGCTGTTCATTGCGGAATTTTGGAAAGCTCTGGACGACCCGGCCCTTATGGGCTTTGCAAAAGACGGCCTGAAGACCCAGCGTAAAAAAAATGCCCTTACCGTGTTGGATTCGCAATCTCCATCCGATGCCCTCAATTCTGCTATTAGCTCAACACTAATTGAGCAAACAGCCACAAAAATTCTTTTTCCTAACCCTGACGCAAAAATCGAAGAATATATAGACGGCCTCAACTGCTCCGAACGTGAAGCGCGATTGGTGAAGGAAGAAATTGAACCGGGAAGCCGGCAATTCCTGATTAAGCAAGGCCGTTACTCAGTTGTCGCGCAACTTAATTTAAAAGGCATGCATTACTGTCTTGATGTTCTTTCGTCCAGAACGGCAAATATTGAAATCGTAAACGCCTTGCAAACGCAATTGGGCATGGATGTGAATAAATGGCTTCCCATGTTCAAAGAAAAGCGCGGCAATGCTTAAAAAGTTAACCATTACTAGGGAGTTCTTCGCTATGAAAAAAATGTTTATAGCCCTTGCGTTTGTTTGCTCTCTTCATGCCCACGCTTTACCGTCCCACGCTGCCGGCATACCTGTCGTTGATGGAGCATCTATCGCGCAAAATGCAGCAAATTTTTTGCAGGAAATGCTTGAAATGGCGAAGCAATTAGAAATGCTGCAATCGCAGCTTTCACAACAGATTAAAGAATATGAATCTTTGACAGGTGATAGGGGCATGGGCGCATTGCTTGACGGGCAAGTTAAAAACTACATTCCTGACAACTGGAAATCCGCGCTTGCAATTTTAGACAAGCCTTCGGGATATTCTAAGTTGTCTTCTGCTGTGCAAGATATTCTTGAGAGCAATAAAATTTTGAGTGATTCAGAAGTGAGTAGATTCGGGCCTAACACGCGGCGCGTATTAGAAGACCAGCGCAAGGCGGTGGCAACATATCAGGCACTAAGCGGGGCATCATTGGATAACGCTAGTGAAAGATTCGGCGCGTTGCAAGAACTCACAAACAAGATAGGAAGCGCAACAGACCCGAAAGCTATTTTAGACCTCCAAGCACGAATCCAGTCGGAACAAACATCACTGACCAACGAAGCAAACAAACTTCAAGCTCTGAGCGAAACACTCAGGGCGCAAGAAGCCTTGCGAGAACAACGACGCCGTGAAATTAACTCCCGCTCTGGGGGATATGTGAAATGAAAAAGCTACTCCTTCTTGCATTAATGCTTTCTGTTTTTGGCCTTTGCGCTTGTTCAGACGAAGAAAAAGCGGCTTCAGAACCACCTAAAAAAACGCTGAAGGGCGGGTATATCGGCGACCCTCCGGCAGTTGAACAGCCGAAACAAAAAAAGCTGTCGGGTGGGTATATGTAATGCCGCCTGACCCAAATTCTAGCTTAGCGCCTATTGTTAGTGATTTTTTCGCGGAGCCTTTTAATGCGCTGTTGTTTATATGCATCATGTTTTTAGTGGCTGTCACTCTTTACAAGCGACAGGAAAACAAACGGAAAAATCGTAAAGACAAGTAAATACGTTGCGAGAGGTCACAACATGGGACTTTATGCGGAAATAATTACCAGCGTTGAAAATGCATGCAACGCATACATAACACAAAATGTTATAGCGGTCGCAAATGGGATAAAAGACCCAGCGTTTACATTACTTGCCGTGTATGTGTTGTTTTGGGGTTTCTCGCACATGATGAATAAAATTCAGGAACCAATAACCGATTCCATTATTCGCTTTATTAAAATCTTTTTCATTTTTGGGATTGCCTTTCAGATGGCGGCTTTTAATACATATATAGTGGATACAATAACAAACGGGCCTGAACAAATCGCGCAATTACTTACGGGGGCATCAACAGAAACCCAAATAGTGAACAGTCTTGACCAAATTTTCAAGGACACTTGGAATATAGGTACAGGGTATTGGGATAATGCTGGCGTTCTTGACAATTTCGGATTTTTTTTCGTTGCGATAGTGGTTTATCTTATAGCATGCCTCCTTTCCGCTTATGCAGCGTTTCTTATTATACTGTCAAAAATAGCCATTGCCGTATTAGTAGCTCTCGGCCCTCTATTCATAATTGCAACGCTTTTCAACACAACAAAGCGATTTTTTGAAAATTGGGTGGGGATGCTCGCTAACTATGGCATGGTGATAGTACTCGCAATCGGTGTGAACTCTTTCATTCTTAGTTTATTCCGCAATTATCTTTCCAAGATTAATGCCGGACAGGATTTAGAAGTGGTAGCCGTTGCGCCGATTATGGTTACTGCAATAATAAGCATATTTATACTGACACAAGTTCTTTCTATGGCAAGTGGACTTGGCGGGGGTATCTCTCTCGCCACTATGGGCGCGGGAAGGTGGGCATCATCTAAAATGATGAGTGGGGCCGGGGCTGCCGGACTTGCCGCACAAGCTCTTGGTGTCACAGCAACAACAAAAGCCAGAAATGCCGTCGCGTCTTGGATGAATCGCGGCTCTGTTTCTAAGTCATAATCTGCTAGGAGCGATATAATGCATAAATTTGTACTGCTATTACTCTTTTCCCTTTTTCTTGCTGGGTGTGGTGCGCCTCGCCCTGCAACAATAAAGGAAACGGGATTAAAACCAGTAAACAGCCTGAAGTATTACAATTTGACAGACTCAGAACGCAAAAAATTTGAACGCCAAGCACAAGAACGAGCCGAACGCCGCAACATCCCGGCCCAGACCTCGAATCCGTTCGGTAACGATGCAAGCACCGGAGACAACTAATGCAGGAAAAAACGTATTTTGAGCATGCCGCATCGTGGGAAAGTAACCGCGTAGCCGAAGCTATTGCCTCAAAGAAACGAGCTTACGCATTTGCGGCAGTTCTTCTTTTTGTGTGCATGATTGAAGGAGTCGCGCTCATTGGCCTTACTCCTTTAAAAACTGTCCAACTTGAGGCTATTGTTTTGGATAAATCGCAAGGCACAATAGAGCCGTTGCAATCTCTTGACGTTGTGCAAGCAAACCTTGATGATGTATTTGCTAAAAAGTTTTTAACTGACTTTATGCTTTCCCGCGAAAATTATACTTTCGACACCGCTGAAATTAATTATTATACAGCAGCGGCTTTTATGTCTCCTGCCTTGCAATCTCAATGGGGCGGGTTATGGAATACTGACAACCCAAATTCCCCGCTGAACGTCTATAAACAACTGAACAAAGTTCGTATTGATATAAATACTATCACGTTACACACCAAAGAGAGCGGACGAAAAGACGTTGCAACAATCCGTTTTCGCAAAACTATTACTAACGGGGAAGTTAGCAATACCCGTTCATATATTGCGACCGTTGCCTATAGATATGTTACCGCCCCCACTGAAGAAACTGTAAGGCGTATCAACCCTGTCGGCTTTATGGTTACTGATTATCAAGTTGATGATGAAATTAGCGGCCTTGATTCGCGCAAAGGGGGAAGAATCGAATGAAACTCTTTCCCTCTGTGTCCGCAATGATACTAACCGTTCTTATGTGCTTTTCAGGAACAGCGTTTGCCGTTCAGGTTCCAAAATCTTCCCCCGGTGACAACCGGGTAAGATTTGTCGCCTACGACGCTGCAAATGTGGTACAAATCAATGGTTATTTCGGCTATCAGACGTTTATTTTATTTTCCGAAGGAGAAATTATTACTGACCTCGGAAGCGGCGATACTGACGGCTGGGCAATCGGTGTTGTAGCTGCAAAAAACGGCTTTTTTATCAAGCCAAAAGGCGAAAAGGCTTCGACAAACCTGACTGTTATCACAACTCGCCGGCATTACAATTTTGACCTTTTACAAAAACATTCGGGCAGTAATAAAACTCCTTACTATATGGTACGTTTTACTTACCCCGGAGAAGAAGCCGCTTTACTGGCCTCTAAAAAAGAACAGGAGCAACTTGACGAACTTCTTAATACAGAACGCGAAGGAAGGCCGTGGAACCGTAATTACTGGTGGGATGGCTCCGAAAGCCTGAAGCCTGTGGAAATTTGGGATAATGGCACGTTTACATATTTCAAATTTGCACCGGGGCGCGAATTTCCTTCCGTTTTTCTTATGGATTCTGAAGACCCAGAAATAGAATCCACGGTAAACTTGCATGTCGAAAATGATACCCTTGTGGTTCATAAAACAGGTGAACGCTTTATTTTGCGCTTGGGCAATAGAGTTACCGGCATAATTAACAAATCTTATAACCCTGACGGTGTGAAATTACCCAAGACCGTATCCCCGTACATTGAAAGGCAGGTGCGCCAATGAATGATAAACAACAGCTAGACGGGGAACGGTCGCCGGAAAGCCTGTCTAAAAGCACTGGCATTGCGAAACGTCTTTCCCTTATTTTCTTTATTACATGCGCCGCGCTACTCACTCTCTTTATAGGTTGGCGCTATTTTTCAAGCGTTTCTGAACAGCGCCGGCTTGCTGCTGAAGAAGTTACACGGGTTGATGAATCGAAAAAAGCTGAACACACTTTGCCCGCGCTCACAGTCCCCCCCCCTCCCGCGCCAGCGCCAGCGCCGGTCGTTGTGGCTCCTACATCAAATGAAGCAAGAGGGCCGCAAGAATTTCGTTATATGCCCCCGGCCCCGTCAAATGAAAAAGCGGAACCAACACCAGAAGAACTTGCAGAAATGCGTAAAAAAACTTCCCCTGTGGCCTTTTCCGTTGACGTGAGTTTGACGGCGGTAAACGGCTCCTCTGAACGAGGCGGAAGCCGGCGCGTTTCAACAGACGACTCTCTTTCTTCTGAACTGGTTGGGATAGCTACACCACAAGCAAGCGCCGGCATCCTACGTAACAGGAATTTCCTACTTACAAAAGGAATGTGGATTGAAGCTGTTATGGAAACAGCTATGTCGAGCGACCTTCCCGGCATGATTCGTGCGCTTGTTACAACAGATGTTTACAGCACCACAGGAAAAGTCGTGTTACTCGAACGGGGAACCCGTCTTATTGGCGAATTTCGTGGACAATTACGAAACGGGCAAGCAAGAATATTTGTTCTTTGGACACGCGCCGAAACTCCTTCAGGTGTTATTATTAATCTTGACTCTATTGCGGCTGACCTACTTGGGCGCACTGGCATGGATGGCTATATAGATAACCATTGGGCTTTGCGTATTGGCTCCGCCTTATTTCTGTCTACATGGTCTGATACGTTACAAATTCTTGCAGACTCCCAACGTAGTAGCAGCGGGAGCAATAACAATATTACCTATGACAACAGTTCTAGAGCCGCGCAAGACATGGCAAGCGAGGCTTTGCGGCAGTTCATTAATATACCGCCCACACTGTATAAAAACCAAGGCGACCCCGTGCGTGTATTTATTGCCCGCGACCTTGATTTTAGGGACGTTTACCAACTCAAGGCAAAGCCGGCATCTTTGCAAGATAGCCCTATTACATTCCGCGCCGTGCCTTTCGACCAAAATAATTCAGCCTCCCCCGTGCATATAGGGATGCAATGAGTACAACCCTTAAACATCTGTTAGCGAGCATAGATTGTTACCTAGAGAAAGATATCACCGAGCTTGCCATAAACAAGCCCGGTGAAATCTATCTCGAAGAACGCGGGGCATGGGTTTCTTATCCTGACCAAAATATAACGGCAGCATGGCTTGAAGCGCTCGCGTCTGCGGTCGCCAATAAACAGAGCCAATCTATCACCGTACAAAATCCGTTGTTATCTACCACGCTTTCTAGTGGTTTGCGTATTCAGATAGTCAAGCCCCCGGCATGTGTTGCCGGCACTTTTATTGTAGCAATTCGCAAACCTGACAGCAAAACTTATACACGCGAACAATACCGGAGAAGTGGTTTTTTTGACGACATTACTGAAGAAGTGGAAGGCGGTTTAGCCGAACATGATATAGAGCTTATGCGGCTTAAAAAAGAACGTAAATTTGAAGATTTCTTAGACCTTGCAATAAAGACCAAAAAAAACATAGTCGTTTCCGGGGCCACGTCCACGGGAAAAACGACTTTTACGAACCATCTTTTAGACTGTATTCCCCTTGAAGAACGCATAGCAACTATTGAGGATTCCGAAGAATTAAGGTTGCCACACAAAAACCAACTCCGGTTGTTATATTCTAAAGGTGGGCAAGGAACCGCGACCGTTACAGCCGGTGACTTATTAGAGGCTTGTTTACGCCTCACACCTGACAGGATTATTTTATCGGAAATTCGCGGGGCGGAAACATTCGCTTTCATGGATACGATTTTTAGCGGGCATGATGGCTGCATTACATCAATGCATGCCTCTAGTCCGCTAAAAGCGTTCCGGCGCATGATTATCATGTTTAAAAAGGATAAAATAGGAAGCGGTTTCGACACAAAAGAAGTCCAATCCATGTTGATTTCACAAGTTGACATTATCGTACAAATAAAACGCTCAATAAATGGCCGGCGTTATATTTCAGAAATTTATTTCGACCCATTGCGGCAACAAAGGTATGCCGCTGGCGCTATGGATGGTAACGCATCGAGCATAGAAACGCTTTTGGTAAAAATATCTCTGGCGCTTGACTCCATCCTTGAGCTTTTAAAAAAACCTTCTCGCATTTTTGCTTTTTTCCGGCACTGGCTGAAGACGGAAGCTGACGGAAAAGGAGAGGAATAATGACCGCTACGCTTATTATAGTTGAATCGCCAACAAAGGCTAAAAAAATACAAGAAATGCTCGGCCCCGGCTACATAGTCCGGGCCAGCTTGGGGCATATTCGAGACTTGCCTAACGATTCTATGGGGGTTTATCCCCCTGATTTCAAACCAACATACGTTCCTACAGATACCGGAAAAACCGCTATTTCTCGCCTGAAGGAAGCCGCAAAAACGGCTGACGAAATTTATCTTGCGAGTGACCCCGATAGAGAAGGAGAAGCGATAGGGTGGCATTTAGCACAAGTTTTGCGTCTAAAATCCCCCCAGCGTGTGACATATAACGAAATCACGGAACAGGCTATTAAAGCCGCACTGAAGGCCGCTAGGCCGCTCGATATGCATTTGGTCGCTGCACAGGAAGCTCGGCGCGTAATTGATAGGCTTGTGGGCTTTCGCGTTTCTCCTGTGCTTTCCAGCGCGTTAAACGAACAAGCCAGTTCCGGCAGAGTGCAAACGCCGGCATTATTCTTAATTGTTCAACGTGAACGGGCAATACGCTCTTTTTTTCCCGTTAATCACTACGGATGCGATTTTTTCTTTCAAGGTTGGAAGGCTTCTTGGAATACAAAAAATTGGCTCGCTGCCGGCTCCGCATATATTACTGACCGGGCCATAGCTGAAGCCATCGGCAAAACACATTCGTTTGTGGTCGAGGAATATACAGAGAAAGAAACGCAAGAAAGCCCGCCGCCTCCTTTCATAACCAGTACGTTACAACGTGCCGGGGAAAAAGCCTTAAACATCACGATAAAAGAAGTAATGGCCTCGGCACAACGCCTTTTTGAAGGCGGGTACATTACCTATATGCGGACTGATTCACCGACTTTAAGCACGGAAGCGGTTTCGGCTATCCGTGAATACTGCGCGGCGAAAGGGTGGCCCATTGAATCAAAAATAAGGACATGGAAAAGTAAGGACTCGGCACAGGCCGCGCATGAAGCCATTAGGCCGACTCATATAGAAGTTGAAGAAGCCGGGGAAAACGAGCAAGACAAGGCTTTATATAGGCTTATCAGGTTGCGGACGTTGGCGACTCAACTTCCCGATGCCGTTTTTGCTGTTCGTTCTGTCGTACTTCAAGCAAAAACAGATGTTAAAGAAATTAGCGTCAAGGCAACGGGACGCGCTAAAATTTTACCGGGCTGGACTGCCTTGATGAAAAATGCGGCTGAAGACGAACCAGACACGGAGCGCGAAGCCGAATCCAGTAACCCAATTCCCAAGCTCTCCAAAGGGCAAACAATACAGCCAGAAAGGGCAGTAGTTACGGACAAAAAAACCGCGCCCCCTGCCAGGTATAGCGAATCGTCATTAGTTGATGCGCTAGAAGCACAGGGCATAGGTAGGCCCGCAACATATAGCGCCATTTTGACAACGCTTTACGATTCGCATTTTGCGACTTTGAACAAAAAAATTCTTTCACCTACCCCATTGGGTGAAAGAATTATCACCGCATTAGAAGGCCGTTTTTCTTTTGTCGATTTGGATTTTACAAAACGACTTGAGGAGCTTCTTGACAATATTTCCGAAGGAAAACAGACATACGGGGCGGTAATTTCTGCCTTAAATAACCGCCTCGATACAGAATTGCGGGCCTTTATGGACGCATTGAAATATGAAAAATGCCCGCGCTGTTCTGAATATTTACGCCCTGTAAAAAACTCGCATATCTGCACGAATATGCTTTGCTCTAAAGATTTTCCTTGTCCTACATGCGGAAAACCTACGCATTATATTAGGACACCAAAAGGAGAATCTTTGTCTTGTGCCGACTATCCATCTTGCAAAGGCTCCTACCTCATGCAAGATGGTAAACCCATTCCGGCAACTGCAAAAAAATAGTGGTGGGGTGACATGAAAGATTTATCATTACCGCGTATTATTGGAATTATTCTTATATGCCTTGCCGGATGGATTGTCGGCGCTTTGTGGCTCGGAAGTATTGTCTATCTGTGGAAAATTGGGCAACCGCGTGATTTAGCCTCGCCTTTTCTACTTTACCAATATTGGACGCATTACGGGCATATTGCCGGCGTGAAATTTTGGGTTCTGACCAGTGCCGGTGGCGCTGGGCTAGTGCTGTTAATCCCTTTTATTGCCCTTCTTGTGCCTAAAGCTCGCAAGTTATACGGCGAGGTAAAACTTGCGACCGCAAAGACATTTAAAGATGCCGGCATGTTCAAGGAAAATGGAAAAGCCTTTTTTTTCATGGAATTTGCGCGAAAATATGTTTACGGGCCAAGCACTAAATGCATTTCTGTTATACTCGCCGCCGCTCCCCGAAGCGGCAAAGGGACTTCACAGGTTCAAACGAATATGTTTCGCCTCGACTGCTCTGTTATGATTACGGACATTCGACAAGAGAGCTATCAAATTACAAGCGGCTACCGTGCTACCTTTTCAGAAGTCCATTTAATAAACCCCTTCCCGTCAAAAGCACGGGATGAGAACGGAAAAGTGAGGACTGACCCAGAAACAGGCGCGGAAATTTGGGAAGCTCGGTCGAGCAGATGCAACCCGTTCTTTTATGTTCCAGAAGACCCCGGATTGCGTATTAACGCTCTTCAAAAATACGCAAACTTTCTTTTTCCTGACCCGGCAGACGGGAAAGAAAAATTCTGGGCCGCGTCTAGCCGGTCATTATTTTTAGGTCTGTCGCTATATGTTTTTGAAACTGAAGAACTCCCGAACACAATAGGCGAAGTACTCAGGCAAGCGCAATCTGGCGGGGATTCCGGCGACTCCATTTCCGAACATTGGTCGGGGATTATAAAAAAGCGAGCGGCAGCAGGAAAGCCGCTCTCGCCGTCTTGTGTTCGCTCCCTAGAGGACTTCATATCTACAGGCGGAAATACGCTTACCAACATCAGAAAAAGTCTAACCTCTGAACTTGACTTATGGGACAATCCAATAGTTGACGCTATGACTTCGGAAAATGATTTCGATTTGCGCGATATGCGTAAAAAGAAAATCACTGTCTATCTTGGGGTGTCTCCTGACAACCTCTCCCGCGCAAGGCCGCTTTTAAGCCTCATTATCCAAATTGCATTAGATTTAAATATGCAAGAAATGCCCGCAGACGACCCGCGCATAAAGCACCCGTTTGCTTTAATTCTTGATGAATTTACCGCACTCGGCAGGATAGAAGCACTTGCGAAGTCAATAGGTTATCTCAACGGCTATTTGATTATGCCTTATTTCATAATTCAATCTTTTTCACAATTGCGCTCTGTTTACGGCAAAGACGATGCACAAACCATGATTGAATGTTGCCAGTTAAAAATAGCCTTTCCCCCGAAGTCACAAGAAGACGCGGAATTGTTGTCGAAAGAAATTGGCAACATCACAGAGAGCAATAAAAGCGTTTCCGTTGCTCGCGGCATATTTAACAATGCTAATAGTGGCTCTACATCAACGAGCGCCGCGCAACGGCCTTTCTTACTTCCGCAAGAAATGAAAGCTCTAGACCCTGATACTGTCATTTTTCTTATGGAAGGAATGCCCCCAGCTCTGGGCCGCAAAGTTCATTGGTGGAAAACAAAAGTTTTCAAAGACCGCCAAAGACCACCATGCGTTGCACCTTTACTAGATTATCAGGCGATAATTGACGCACAAGCAAAAGTGCAGGCAGAAAAAAACGGTGCTATTGCCCCTATATCTAAAGTGCTTGCCCCTTCCACGCCGGAAACAACGCCTGATTTTTCCAGTGTTGCAAAAGCTGAAATGCAACCTGATTTCAAGGCCGCGCCATCAGGATTTGACGACCTTTTTAGCACACCTAGCCCAACAGCTTCAGCCGATATTTTAAATTCGACTCACTCCGAAGAAGCAATAGAAAATGCTTCTATGGAAGAAAAAACGCTTTCTGTTCCTCTCCGTTTTTCTGATTATGATATGCCGCTTGAGGAAATACTTGCACAAGTGAATGGAAATCCAAACGGCGCAAGTGAAATTACTCCTGAAATTCTGCCGGTCGTTGAGTCTGCGCGGTTTGACCTCTCGGACATTATGCAAGATTTTTCAACTGTTGAAATACCACAACAAGTTGAAATTACAGACGAAGACTTGCAAAATATGCTTTCTGGATTTTTTAATAAACTGCCGACAGCAACGCCGGCATAAGGAAGGTTTCTTATGAGCGATTTTTTGCGTGAAGACGGCCCAGAGTCCAGCGAAGAAAACACAGTAAGCCCCGTACCCGTCCGCCAGCAGGAGCAAGAAAATATACTTTCCCCGTCTGCAACGAAAGACACAGAAAAAGCTGCTTCAGAACTCCCTGAATTTGTAAAACGTAACTTTATTGAGGTTAACGGCGATTTTTATTTTCAGAACCGCGAACCGGCTTTTTCATTTAAAAATGAACTGTTAAAAACCAAATCTACCTCGCCTGATGTTGTTAAGGCTTTTGTTGAAATCGCCAAAACAAACGAATGGAAATCGTTAGTTGTCACGGGCAAAAAAGATTTTCGCCGCGCTGTTTGGCTCGAAGCTGCTGCACAAGGCATTGAGGTTAGCGGCTATATTCCGTCTGAAGTCGAAAAAGCACAAGCGGCACGGTTGGTTGATAAGGTCAAGGCAGAAGAAAACACAGTAGCGAAAGACGAACAGCACCCAAAGGACAAAATTTCTGAAGTTAACATGCAACAGGTTAACGAAGAAGTTATCAGAGAAGCGAAGAAAGAGAGCCAACAAACACAGGAACAAACGCGGGTGCAGGATGGCGCTATAAGTGGAATTTTGCTTAACCACGGCAAGGCCAATTATCAACACGACCCACAAAAGGAAAAAAGTTATTTCGCAACTATCAGGACTGATAAAGGCGAAAGGACTATGTGGGGTGTTGGCATCGAAAAGGCCGTTTCTGAAAGTGGCGTTTCTGTCGGTGATAAAATTTCCCTTAAAAAAATGGGGAAAGAATTTGTCACCGTCAAAGAAGGAATTTTCAACGATGATGGAAAAAGAATCGGTGAAAATTCCGTAGATACCCACCGCAATAAATGGGAAGCCGGCCTATTGGAAAAAGCCGAAGCCTTCAGAAACGCCCCAAAAGAAGAAGTTTTACAGCAACACCCTGAATTGTCTAAGGGCTATGCAACTGTTGCAGTAGCGGAAAAATTTGCGGAAAAAAATTTAAGTCCTGAACACCGGCAAAAATTTGTTGAAGAAGTGAAGAAAGAGTACGCAAACAAAATAGAGAAGGGTGAGGAATTACCCGCCCCAACTGTAAAAAATGAGGCTATCGCACGTCATTTTGAACGCGCACAAGCCGAACAAACGAAAGCCCATATACAGGAAGATAGGGCGCACGATGGCCCTGCAAGGCCAGCCCCCCAGCCCAAAAGAGGGGAAGACGGCGGGCGGCAACAGCAACCGCAAAAGAAAAGAAGTCTGGAGCTTACCCGATGATAGCCCGTCTTGTTCTTTGCCTTGTATTGCTGCTTCCGGCCTCTGCACTTGCCAACGAGCAAGACTTATCTCACAGTACAAAAATACTACTATCACAGCAGCTTTCCGGGCCTATTCTTTATGATGCGCTTTCGGAAACTGAAAAAACGATATGGCTAGGGCCAATGCTTGACGCATTGCCTAGCCGCTCTCGTTCACTTCCAAATAATCTTCGTGCCGAAGTAATATTAACCCTTCTTTACGAATCCAAGCGAGCAGGGCTAGACCCTCTCACGATGCTTGCTGTTATGGATGTAGAAAGCGACTTTCGGAAGTATGCAATATCTAGTGCCGGGGCGCGTGGTCTTATGCAGATAATGCCATTTTGGAAAGATAATATAGGAACACCGGCGCATAATCTTTTCGATGTAAAAACGAACATTCGTTATGGTTGCGTTATTATGCGGCATTATCTGAATATCGAAAACGGAAACATAACCCGCGCACTTTTACGGTATAATGGCTCATTAAAAGACCAGAAGCAGAGCTATGCTATTTCCGTTCTTAATGCTCGTTCAAAATGGGAACGCATTTTGAACGAATAAACATATATACAACACACTATTAGCGTTCAAAGTCTTGATTTCGGTTCCTTTCTTTTGTGCGTTGGGGCTGTTGCTGTATCTGTCTTTGCTTATTAGCAATGTAATTTTGCGCCCTCTCTCTGTAACTGTCTTTTTCCGTCTTCAGGTCTGACAGTGTTTTCATATATTCACGCACACGCAAAGCCTCGGCAAATTTGCCTTTGAGTTCAAGCTCTTTTGCGGCTTCGCTGTAGTGTCCTAAGACCGCTTCCCGGCGTTTTTTAATCCGTTCACGCCACGGCTCCGGGGCTTGCTGACCCGAAAGAACTTCTTTCACAGCCTCTTGCATTTTTGCTTTTGCTACCGTGGAACGTCCTGCCTTCTCCGCATGATATACCGCAATTTTTTTACCTCTCTTTATAACGCCGCGATATTCCCTCGGCGTTGCTGCTGCTTCTATGCCACGTTCGGTCATTTTTTCGGCAAAATGCTGTCTGTATTCCTCCAATGTCTCGCGGCGAATGAACAATTTTCCGTCTTTGCGCTCATTTGGGGCCATCCTCACGCACAAATGCACATGAGGATGCGCCTTGTCTGTATGCAGCACCATTGCATAAGGGTATTTTTCCCCAAACTGTTCTTTTGCAAAGGCCATAGCCGCAAGCCTAACTTGCGCCGGGTCTGTACCTTTAGGCATTGAAAGCATTATATTGTGAGCCTGTCTATTCACGCCGGCCCCATGCCGGCTATCTATTTCCCATGCATCAATAAAGCCCGCTATTTCGTCTTTATCCGCTAGAATTTCATTTTCGCTAGTCTCTACCTGTAATTTTCCGTTTCGGCTCATATATTCAAGATGTGCGCGAATTTGCCCCGTAGACATACCGCCGCCCGTGACCTTTACCATAACTTCAGGCGCACGGTTTACAACACGCATAAAACGCGCTTCAGCAGAAGAACGCGAAAAAGCGTTACCCCCAGAAGACGAGGGATGATAACCACCATGCTTTGAGGTTTTACCCTTGGCTAGAATTTCGATTGAAGAAAGGGCAGGGGTAGCAAAGGGGTTAGGCGTTTTAAAAATGCCTTTTCCATCACCAGTATTAAAATTTTGAACAACATGACGCGCAGTCGAGTTGCCCGGATTGCCCGCGTTCCCCGGACTTTCGCCCCTGCTATTTTTGCGATTCGCCATACAAGTTTGCCCATGATTTAAGATTTACTAGCATTATGTTTTGGATAAATTCGCGTTCCGCTTCAACTAACATCCTGACAGATTCCACCATTTCAGGCGTTAAATCTCGTCCGTAAGGGTTCATTTTTAATGCTTTTACAGCTTGATTAAGGTTACTGCCTATTTTTGAAAGCTGAGAGCGTACTTTTCTTAATTCCTCTAATTCTTCTTCGGAAAGAGAAATAGTCTTGGTTAATACTCCTCGCAATATTAGCGCAATAAACGGACTCGCCTTCATTCCATGCCGTGCGGCTTCAAACTGAAGCCGCATTGCTTCACCTTCTGTAAGGTGCGCGGTGAACGCATGTACTCGTTTTTTTTCTTCTGGGTAAATTTGCGCCTTTGGCTCGTCCTCGGATTGCTGGCAAACGAGGGCTATAATTTTTTCAAGAAAGGCAGAATCAGACAATTCACGCGCTTTTGCCCGTTGCGTGAATTTGTCGGCTAATTCCGGCTTTACATAGGCCGAAAATCTTTTTCGGCCTGAGTAAAGACGGCCCTTTTTTTTAGTATTCTCATTCATTAAAATAATACTAGCCTACTTTTTTCGCATTGTCTATCCTGCCTTAGATAAAAAACTGCACTTTCCCTCTGAAAATTTTAGCATGCTAAAATTCTCCCTCCTCTCTGGTTTTTCTTTCTGCTGGGCTGGGTCGTTTATTAACTGCTTCGGAAAAAGAAAAAGCCGCATTTCGCGGCTCTGGTGGATACTTCATTTAAGAATTTTTCGGCGGGCTTAGTCGCTCTGTTCTCCCTCTTTTTCCTTGTCGAAACTTTTAATTTCAATGTGGCGAGCCTCTTCATGTGCTACACAAAAAAGAGAATCAATTGCACATACTTTCGATGGGCCAAATATAAGGCTATATGCAAACTCGCCTCTTGGTATCATTTTCCCAAACAATATTTTGCATATTGTTAATTCTTCGGCTGTGTAGTTAGGTATAATGCTAAACTTTTTTCTCACTTCATCTAAAAAAATTAATATGTCTAACACTTCCTCATGCTTGTAATAAATTGTCTTTGCCTGTTTTTCCCACATATAAACCAACATTTCAGCAAGTTCAGTCTCCATTTCATCAATATTAAAAAACATAAGGTCTATTTTAATATCCTTCTTAACGACTTCAGCAATTCCTTTTATTGCTCCTTCAGAAGTTGTCCAAAAAGCAATACCCTCGGCAATGTCAAGGATATATAACTCTTTTTTCCCGTTCATTTTCTTCCCTTTTCAGAGTTTTGGTTATTAGAGAGCCAGTTTCCCGGCCCTCTTTCTATTGCTTCCGGCGTGGTTATTTTTTTGAACTAAGGATACGGAAATATGTTCCTTGTGCCTTCAGTGCTGCTTGCGGTTTATCATCTTTCATATAGGCGTGGGCGGTAATGCCTCGCAAGGTTGCCTGTATAATAGCGCCCTTTTCAACTTCCAATTTTTCAAATGTTTCTGCTTGCTCCCCCCACAATGCCACGTCCCACCATTGCGTAGATTCTTTACCATTATTGACAGCGATAGAAACATTTACAACTTTTTTTCCGCTAACTTCATTAGCTCGGAAACTTCCTATAGGGCCAGTGATAGAAACAACTTCATACATTTTAAATCCTTTATTTTGTTTGGTGTTTAACTAAGTTTAATGGAGTCTGACCACGTTTTATTAAATTTAATTTACGCTCTTTTTGACCCTAAGTCAAGAATAAAGAATAACTTTTTTGAACAGCTTTAGCCTGTGTTCGTTTTTTTTCCGTAGAAGAAATATTAAAAAATGTGACGAGGTAGAAAAGGTTATATTTTATATACCAATCTAGGGTGGAAGGTGTATAATAGGGCCGGTGAAACCGGCGACCTTTTATAGCATTAAAAAAAGTTGGGCGGCTTCCGCCCTTCCTTTATAAGATATATTTTCTTTTGTATTTAGGTTTATGCACGTCACTTAAAATTTCTAGTTACGACACTTAATTTTTTTTTAAAACAGAAAAAACCGCCCAAAAGGGCGGCTCTTTGATGCCTTTTTAAGTATTTTACTGCTCCCTGCCCCAAAAAGCCCTCATGCTTCCCTTTAGGGCGGAAAAGTCCGTTCACAGGGGAAACATCAGAAGCCCTTTTTCCATCGCGGAAAAGGGCTTTTCTGTGGCAAATTTAAGTTGATTTATGGAAAGGAAGGGGGCTTAATCCGTTTCGGATTATTTCTACTCAACAGCAAGGCTTTTTCGTGGGCCGTCTTCGGGTCGCCGTATTGCATAAAAAAGGCGTATAACTCTTTATACTCTATGCCGTGATTATCTCTCGAAAGTTTCTCTCTGTATTTCTGTATCGCGGCTTGCCGTTCTGACTGCCACTCTTGATATTTTTTCCCAGCAGCGGCAAGGGAAAAGTGCGCCATTTTCCGCAATGTAACCCCAAGGCGCTGTGCCTTCTGTGCAAGCCGTTCCGAGGCGGCTTTTGTTTCAATTAGCAACTGCTCGCCAAATCCAAGTACAGCAAAAAACGCTTTGTTTACGCGCCTGACGGCGGGGAAAAAGATATATGACCCATTAATATTTTTAAATTTATGCTGATTACTTACAACCAAAATACCCGCCTGACGTAATGTTTGAATTGCCCTTTCAAATCTGCGGGGGTGTAAATTGGTGCGTTTTCTCAAAACATCTAGTTTTAATGGCTGAAAACCTTCCGCCGTTGGAATACCTACACGCAAAGAAGCTAAATCCAAAAATTCCAACACGGCGAGCATTGTACTTACAACAGCTTCGCGGCGTTCGGTTCTTTGCTGTCTGGAACTGAAAGCATGATTCAAAGAAGGGAATATTTCCGGGTCAATAAAATAACGTCTAAAGGCTGCTCCTACGGAATATAAAAAGGGCGGGCGATTGTCTGACGGGGCAGTAAGCGCGAGAAAAGGGCTATTTTTATCATGTCCGCAATAGTTGCCTCCATGATTAACCCGTGTTTTAATTGGATTTATCGCGTTAAGGACGTTCAAAAAAAACCTCGCAAAAAATATGCAAAAATGTACTTGCTTTTTTTTTTGCGAGTGAGTAAAGTCTCTCTTACGTTGTTTGTAGAGACTTTTTCTCTTGCGCTCCTGAAATTTTGCAGATTTCGGAAGCCCGCACAAAAAAAGCAATTTAAATTTTCTTATTTAAAACAAAAGGCCGTTTGCAGCGGTCTTTTGTTTTTTGTTCCGCCAAGATTATATCTGCTCCCGCTCCATGTCAATAAAAAGTCTAGATTTTATTCAACTCTAAGTAACTTCAATCAACTGTGATAAACACCCGGTCGCAAAAGCTCCGTTGCAAAGTTGATTAAAAAATAAAAAGCATTTGCACCGATGATAACATAACACATTGCTTGGATAGATATATATTCATCTGCTCCAAGTATCATGCAAAAAATCCGAAAAAAAGAAGCTATCGCTATTGTGGCAACAGTGAGAATAAAGGCAAAGGGCTTTATTGCAGAAAGCACTATAAACAATATATATTTTAGTGCCTTTAAAAAAATTCTTTTCATGGTTTACCTCAAAGGGATTTCGGGTAATCCTTCTTTATGCAACATTTCGTTTAACGCCTTCAAAACAAGCCCTTTTGGATATACTTCCCCACGCTCATATTTACCCACTGTTGGACGGGTAACAAGCAACAACGCGGCTAATTCTTTCTGTGATAATCCTCGTTTTGCACGAAGCTGCTCTATTGGAGAAGAGGAATTAGGGTCGGGAAGCACGGGGCGACCGATACACTTTTGGAGTTTTTCGGGCCTCATTTCACCTTTGCGCGGTCTGCCGCGTTTGGGCTTTTCTGTTTCTGTCATTTTTAGAGCCTATTTTTTTGCGTAATGCCTGTGCTTACGCGCTGTCTGTTTAATTTACAGCACAAGCATTACGCTTATTATGACCCTAAGTCAATATTAAATATTAATATCTTCCATATTTCCACTTACTAAAAACGAGCCTATGTCCTGTTCACATTCACATTTCAAGCAACGCATATCAAATGCATGTAATTCCTCGGATTCATACCGGCGTGATTCGTCCAGTTCTTCGCCGTTACCTGAAACGTACCGCCATTTAGACTTGATATGTTCTTTTATAATTTGAAATTCTTCCGTACTCGCACACAAAGGGTTGGGGCATCTAAATTTGACCATACTAGACCTCCTATGCCGCTCTTGCGAGCAAAGCCGCAAGGTCGTCTTTACGTTGTATCACCATTCTAAGCGCTATCTTTTCTTCAATGCCCGTCATAGCTGAAATAATGGACGCGGCTTCTTTGGCCTTCTCCCAATATGCGGAATAGAGTTCGTCCGTTTCATCTTCAGGCATGCTTTCGTCAAGACTAGCAGTGTGCAATTTTTCGGCTTCAACGAGAAGCGCCCTTAAAGTAGTTATCTGAATGTTTTCTTTCGTAGTATTCATAAAAATCTCCTTTCGTGTTTTGTTAAATATATAATTATGCTCTTTGCGACCCTAAGTCAAGTAATATTTTATAAAATAATCGAATATTTTAAGTATGTTAGTTTTTATTTCCGAAGAAGAAAAATATTGACATTACATTGTAATTACATTACCTTCTTTCTAAGAAAACAGGCCATAATTGCAAGGAGTTCCGCAATGACTAAAGAATCAACTATGACCATCAGAATAGAGCCAGAATTAAGAGACAGCTTTACAGCGGTCGCCGAACTGGTAAGACGCCCAGCAGCGCAAATTATGCGCGATTTGATGCGTGAATTTGTATCTAAGAATTGCCCTGCGCTTTCTCCTGAAGAAATAACTAATAGAAAAAACGCGGCCCAATTTGCACGGGCAAGCATGGCGCTTGAGGGCTTTACATGGGATGCAGACTTAACGGCTGATTTTGAACGGTATGTTAATGGTCATGTTTCGCTTGAAACACTCATTGAAAACACCAACTAGGTAAATACAGCATGCGCGAAACAGAAGCGGAACGAGAAAAGCGAAAACACAGCCTAGAGGCTCGGCTTGCTAGTCTTAGGATTGCCCAATTAAAAATGACTCCCATTGAGGGAAAATTTGACGCCGAACACTTGCAAGCCATTAATAAACATATTTTCCAAGATATGTTGAAACACGGCTTTCCTGAATATACGCCGGGGGAATTTCGCCCAGAAACACCAGCAGGAAGCGACAGAATAAAGGGTAGATACCTTGAAGGAACAACAAGCCCCGCTGACCCTACAATAGTAGCTTACTCAAGTATGGATGAAGCATCTAAAAGGCAACTTAATGATATATTAAAAGAAGCAAATCCAAAAACTTTAAGCACTCTAAAAACTGCTGAATTTACTAAAAAAATTGCAGATATATACTCTTCAGTTGACTATATACATCCATTTGAAGAAGGTAACAGCAGGACTTTACGCCTTTTCACTGCACAACTTGCACAAGAATCCGGCTATACTATTGAATGGGAAAAATTAAATGAAAATAAATTTGGAAGAAGCCTATTATATATAGCTAGAGATAAAGCTGTTAACGCTATTGCTGTAGAAAAAATACAAAATCACTCACATAAAATTGCGATTATAAACACTTTGGACAGACTAGAAAAAAACAAGGATTTAAATTCATTATTAGAAGATATAGTAAAACCATCGAGGGCTATTGCATTTGAAAAACTTTCTCCGACTGAAGCATTAAAAAAACATCCTGAATTACTGCTCTTTTATAAATTTGCACAGGAAGCTAAAGAAAAATACACAAAAGAATATCCAGATAACCCGGAAGCTGTAGGAAAAGAAATGCAGGCGTTGCGGGTAGGTATTCAGGATGTGCTAAATAAAGGCGAAAATACTGAACAAGTGTTGCGGACAGGCCTTCAGGATATGCTAAAAAAAAATCAGATAAACCAGACGAATAGCGTACAAAAAAAAACACCTAATGACTTGGAAAGGTGATTTTTTTTTCCGTAGAAGAAAAGAAGAAGGGGGGGCTTTGCCCCCCGTTTTTATCTCCCTTCAGCTTTCCAACGCATCCGAAGGTAAGTCTTTCAATGGGACGTTTTCAAATGTCCCTGTATCATCCCACCAAATTTGCACGGATTTTGTTTGTAAATATCCTTTCCGCCCTCCTATATATACAGCTTTTTCTAAGTTAGGCTCTTTTTCCTTTTTTGACTTATCGCCTTTCCCTTCTTCATCTGGGGCCGGCGTGGATGCGCCGGCATCTTCTGCCGGCATGGGCGCGGGGCCGTTTTCTTCCGGCGCTGCCGGCTCTTGGGGTTCCTGCTGTGCCGGGGGCCGGGTCAACCCCTGTACGTCTGCCCGCGAAATTGTTTCCATACCATGAATGATATTTTCCAAATTTTCGACTTTTCCGCTTTCGGCAACTTTTATAAGCTCGGTCAAGGTAGTTACATCACTGCAAACCCCGCGCATGGAAAGCCCTTTAATCCAATCTGGCCCACCCGCCAGCTTCAAATATTGAGAAACAAAAGCCCCGCTTTTGCCTAATTTCTGCGCGATTTCGCCTTTTTTCTTCCCTGCTGTGACTTCAGCCAAAATAAACCCCGCAACCTCTAAGGGAGTAAGGTTCTCGCGGTGTATATTTTCCGCCATTTGTCCATATCTTGTATTTTCCTGGCTTTCGGTAACTTCAGTGATAAAACAAGGTATGTTCTGCTTGCCCGCAATCTTTGAAGCCCGGTAACGCCGCGCCCCGGAATTGATGATATAACCGCCTTCCGGTCGCGGACGAACGGAGATAGGCATTAGCACACCTAGTAAAGCTATGGAGTCCGCTAGTTCTTTTAACGCCGATTCATCAAAGACGGTTCGCGGCTGGCTTGGGTCTTCTATAATTTCGTCAAGCCTAATTTCTAAAGGCCGTCCGTCTGGCTTCGGCATTAAAGTAGCCGGCTCTGTTGTTTCTGCTGTTGTTTCTGGCGGTGTATTAAAATTATCAAGGGCGCTCATATCAAAACTAGGTCTTTTGCGCCCTGAAACTTTGTCGTTTGCCATATTAAAACCCTCCTATTTTATGCTCAAAAGCATCGAAAACCGCAAAAAATTCCTCTGTGCTTGCGAGTGCATCAGCGCCTTTTTCTTCCCACACAGGATGCCCGGAACTGACAGCGACCTCGACAATTTGACGCTCTGAAATACCCACAAGCCGGCGCTCTTTAGATAAAAGCATTAATGCGGCATACTGTGGGTTTTTAAGCAATTCGTATAGGGCCGCTTCCTGAAGGCGCTTTCTTTTGTCGTCTTCATTCGCGGTTTCAGCCTTACCAATAATCTTTGACGGTAACATGCCTATAAACTGCAAGTTTTCATTGTATTTTTTCTGTATTCCGAAAACGAGTTTTAGCATGTTGCCTATGCCGTCAATGCTAAATTTCACGGGAATAATAGGAGAAATTAAAAAATCTGTCACAACAAGCGCACACCGAACAATAATCCCCTCAGTTGCCGGCGTATCGACCACGACATAATCAAAAAGTTCCTCGCATTTATCGAAATTATCAAAAAGGAAATTTATGCATGTGTTTGCATCCAATAAATGAGAGTCCTTTAGTCTGTCATCAGCACGAATAACCGTTACCCCTCTTTCAGACGGGCTAACTACGCAATGAGAAGTTAAAAAATCGTATGAATATACGCCGGTAAAGCACTCGTCAGAAAAGACTGAACCGCCGTTTTTTTGTGGGTCGAAGTCGATAAAAAGAACTCGTTTGTTAGGAAGGGTGCGGCGTAGTGCAAAATCTCGTACTTTTTTCCCATTTGCGGCGGTTATCATTTTATAAAAAACGACTTCTTTGCCCTCTCCCCCAAGGTACGAAGCAAGGCTATACGATATGATTGTTTTACCTACGCCGCCTTTTTGGTTCGCAATAGCTATAACTTTCATATCAATTTTCCTTTCCCAAATTTGAAAAATTACCTTTCTTCGCAAGGTAGATTTTTAAGCCGCGCTGCATAAGACCATTAACGGCCTGTCTGCTTATATTCGCAGATTCCGCAATTTCTTTCTGTGTTTTACTTTCGACAATAAGGCGAAAAAGTAACTCTACATTTTTCGCCGCCCACCGATTTAGATACGGTCTTAATGTTGTATTAAATTCTTCCTCTGTTAGCCGCCAATAACGCCAATTTATATTACTCTTTTCTTTGTCTACCATTGACACTTTTACGTCCTCCCATGTCCCAGAGAGCATTTTTATTCGGATAAAATCAATTTGGTAATGACAACGCGTCCCGTCTTTAAGCATATGCCAATGTGGAATACGAATATTTCCATGAACATCAACATAGCCTAAAAAATCCATCATAAAGTACTTAATGGGTTGATATTCTTCCACAGAAAAATCCTGCACAAGAATTGCCGACTTGCTCTCCTGCCGCTCTAGCCTTACCGTTGCGGAAGTGTTGGGAAACGCCCTGTATAGACGTTTTCTAACTTGCCTTACCGTATTAGAGGCTGTAACAATTCGGTTAGCCTTTTCACCTAGCACAAGGATTCTCCTAAGCGTGTTTCTTTTGCTGGTTGCTGAGGTTAGCCCCTTCTTTCAGGTAGCCGCCTGAAAGAAGGGGCGTTTTTCTAAATTTTTCCGACTTACAAATTACAAGGCACAAATAATCTACGGTAAACACTTTGTCAACACGAAATCAATACTTTGTCAACACGAAATCAACACTTCGTCAATGGTTTGTCAAGACATTTTTCAGTTTTTTCGCTTGCCTTGACAGGAAAATATATATATTTTTCTTTTGCAACCATGAACAATATCTAACAACCTGACACAATGGATAAAAATAATATTGCAACATTGCGCGACATTCCCTTAACGCTTGTTTTGGAGAAAATGGGCGCTGAACCTGACCCAGCAGACCCGCGCCGGAACTGGCATCATCCAGCAGGGCGAATAACGGTCACAGATACGCGCTATTACAACCATACCCAACAAAAAGGGGGCGGGGGCGCGATAGATTTAACAATGCATCTTGGCGAGTTCACCTTTCCGCAAGCTATTTCCTTTTTAGCACAGGAAGTTGGTCGCGCTGAAATTATAGCAGAGGCGAAAAGGCGCGTTGAAGAAGCGGCTAAAAAGCCCGCCCCAAAAATCGGCATACCACCGAAGGACGAAGCAAAAATACAACAGGTTTTTGATTATCTCACTAAGCGCCGGGGGATTCCTTCAAAAATTGTCCATGAAAATATCGCACAAGGTAACTTGTGGGCCGATAAATATGGAAATTGTGTTTTTGCCATGCGTGACAGTGGCGGAAATATCGTTGGGGCGGAAATACGCGGAACCTACGATACGCCGTTTCACGGAACGCGAGGAGAAAAAGACCGCGCATTTTTTTACGCTGGTAACACTTCGAGCAAAAAAGCTGCCTTCGTAGAATCCGCTATTGACGCATTGAGTTATCAGGCGTTGCACCCTGACACACTCGCTATTTCATCAAACGGCACAAGGCGGGATTATGTTGTGGAAACCTCAAAAAAATTATTTGAAAAGGGGTATCAGGTTTTTCAGGGGCAAGATGCGGACAAGCCGGGGGATGCGCTTGCAAAAAATATTATTGCTGACCTATCCGGGCAAAGTAATCGACACAGGCCAGCAATAGGAAAAGACTGGAATGACCAGTTACGCGCGACATTAGAACACGCGCAAACGCAAAAAAAATCTACACAGATTCAACATCAGGAAAGATAACCTTTCCACCAATAAACTTTTTTAAAGGAAGGTCTTTTTATGCGCCCTATAAAATCAACCTTTTGCATTGGCATTCTTTTATTCAGTTTATGCGCGACTGCACACGCCTTTGATATTTCCAGTATAGAGGAACTTACAGGCGACAAAAAACTTGCTTGTGAGGCTATTCTTTGCCTTTCATCGTCTGCAAGGCCATCTGAATGTTCACCATCATTAGACAGATATTACGATATTAAAAAAGATAAGTGGAAGGACACGCGCAAGGCTCGAAAAAATTTCCTGAATCTATGTCCGGCATCCAGTGAAACAGGCATGCCCTCTTTGATTGACGCTATATCTGACGGTGCTGGGTATTGTGACGCGGCCCAACTCAATAAAAATATTACTTATGCTTACCGGACGTATAATCACAACACGCGGCAATATGGAACATGGAAAGATGGCTACCCTGAAGGATATTCGGAATGTAAAAATTCATCCTCCAACTATGGCGGCGAAGATACCTATTACGCTCCTGTCTGTGTCGAAATTAAACAAGTTATTGACAACAACCTCCCTTCACGTTGTCTTAATTTGTTTAATAATGAATTAACATATTATGAACCGTTGAAATACGTTGGCAACAAATATGAAGGCGGTAAATGGGTACAAGAATGAAACTAGCACTGTTAGCGACATTGTTAATTTCTTTCATGTGTAATGCTATGCATGCCCATGCTGCCGGAAAAGATATTTTTGTTTCCGTAGAAGAACAACAACAACGCGACAATGATAAAATACACATTCTTAATAATGAAATCGCAATGGAAAAATTGCATCTGTCGGAAAAGAAACAATTATTAGCGATTGCTGAATCTATGCAAAATGGAGTAGAAGCCGCTTCGCTAAATTCGCAGATTCGGCAACATGCTTTAAATATAGAAATGCTTACTCAAGAAATTAAACTTTCAACAGGAGCTAGACAGGGACAAAGCACGTTTTCACAGACTAGGCAGAGAAAAAGTACCCCCAAACAAAAGACTACCGCTGACAGTCCTTGGTGGGATACCTATTCACGCAATGTAAATATCAGCACATATTAACCCTCAAAACAGATAAGGAAACTCGCCATGAAACACACTAACCCTCTTTTTGCTGCCCTGTTCCTTGCCGCTTTCGTTCTCCTTCTCGTTGCGCCCGAATTTGCCCTTGCCGCTTCTCCATTTACATCAGCAGCAACACAATTAAAAAGTGATGCCTCGACCATTTTTCAAATTGTATGCTTTATCGGAATTATGGCGGTCGGCGTTCTCTGCATGTTGGGCCGTATCAATAAACTGTGGCTTGTCGGCTGCTTGTTCGGCATCGTCCTGATTTTTGGAAGCGAACAAATCATTACTTGGATTCGCGGCGCTGCCGGCGTTTAATTTCTACTACGGAGAAAAAAAATGACTCACAGCAGGAATGCCGGGTTAATTTGTGACCCGCTGTTTTTGGCCCTCACTCGGCCCGCTATGGTTTTCGGTGTCACCTATCCCGGCTTTCTGCTGAATGTCCTATTGGTGATGGAAGTCTTTATTTCAACCAAAAACCTTTTTTATCTTCTCCTATTCATACCAACCCACCTTCTTTTTTATTCTGTGTGCCAAAAAGACCCACGGTCTTTTGACCTCATGTTTTTATGGATGCAGACAAAAGCCGCAACATGGATTTTTGGAAATGGTCGGTACTGGAAAGGAAGCAGCTATAGCCCGCAAGCAATTACGATAGGGAAAAGATATAAAAAGAGGCGTAGTAGATGAAACTTAATTCTGAAATTCCCGCATCCAACCGTATTCCGTACCGCGCACATATTTCTGAAAATACTGTGGTTACAGATGCCGGCGAATATTTACAAGTTATCCGGTTGACCGGCGCTTCCTTCGAGTCCGCGGACGATGAAGACCTTAATAACTGGCATCAGCGTTTAAACGTGATGTTTCGCAATATTGGTTCACCGCATATAATGCTGTATCAACATATTGTGCGGCGAAATGAAAACTCATACCCTGACGGCGATTTTGAACCGGGTTCCTTTGCCGCTGAACTCGATACGGAATATAAAGCGTTGATGGCAGAAAATACATTGATGGTAAACGAGCTTTACCTAACAGTTATGTATAAGCCCTTAACGTCAATTCTTGAAAAGGCACTTTTTGACGCTGTAAAAAAACTGAACGCCTCCCGCAAAAATCCTTTCGCGGCCTCCGTACTTTTTTTGCTTTCGCTCCTTGGCCTGAACCACAAAGCAATAGAGGAAAGCATTGTGGACGAACAAGCTAGGGCTAAAGATGTTCTCGAAAAAACCGTGCAAGAAATGCTTATCGCTCTTGATAGGTACGACCCGGAATTGATGGGAACCTATGAGTATAAATATACAAATCCAGAAACGAAACGCACATATGCATATGAGTGTTCTGAAATTCTTGAATTTTTCGGCTATCTTATCAATGGAGAATGGCAACGCTACCCATTACCTACCGGCCCACTTAACGAATATCTACCCACATCAAGACAGCTTTTCGGCTCTGAGTCTTTCGAGCTTTGGAACCCTGACGGCAAAATTTTCTTTGGTGCGGTTCTCGGCATTAAAGAGCCTCCCGCCGAAACAACGCCGGGATTTTTAGACCAGATTTTGACCCTTCCTTTTCCGTTTGTGGTAACACAGTCTTTTGATTTTCAATTCAAAGAACACGCTAAAAGTAAAATAAACACTCAACGTAAACGCCTTGAAACATCAAATGATGATGCCATATCGCAACAAGCAGACCTTATACAAGCATTAGACAAACTCGCCTCGAATGAATTTCTTTTTGGCGACCATCATTTTAACATGATTGTTTACGGCAATGACGCGAAAGACGTTCAAAACAACCTTGCAACAGCGCGAGCCATACTTGCGGATAGTGGCATGGTCATTACACGCGAAGATGCCGCAAACGAGGCCGCTTTCTGGGCGCAACTGCCGGGAAATGCTTCTTTAAGGCCGCGAGTCTGTTCTTTAAGCTCCCGAAACTTCGCGGCCTTTGCCCCGTTGCATAATTTCCCCCAAGGTAGAAAAGACAATAATCATTGGGGGCCGGCCCTTGCTGTCCTCCGTGCCAGTTCTGGCAGTCCTTATTATTTTTCGCTTCATGCTTCCGACCCGAATGACCCAGACGGCGGAACAAAAAAAGACATTGGGCATTGCCTAGTTCTTGGCCCCACTGGAAGCGGTAAAACGGTTTTCGTAGCATTTTGCCAAACAATGCTACAAAAAGCTGGCTGCACAAATATTGCCCTTACAAAAGACTATGATACGCAAATTTGTATACAGGCTAACGGGGGGTTATTTTTCCCCCTGAAGCAAGGCCAGCGGACAAATTTTAACCCTTTTGCTTTAGAGCCTACACCTGAAAACCGGAATTTCACTTACAATCTGTTGCGTGACAATCTACTAAAAATAAGAGGGCAGGAGTTCACGCCGAACGAAGAAGACGAATTAACCCACTCTCTTAATATATTATGGGATATGCCCACACATACCCGTAGACTATCTTTGTTAGGCGAAACTCTCAATGTCACCACTGAAAACGGGCTACATAAGCGGCTACAAAAATGGATTAATGACGGTGAATTTGCTTGGGTTTTCGATAACCCGACCGACAGTCTGCAAGATACCCTTAATACTCAAAAAAATATCGGCTTCGATATTACGTCCTTTCTGGACATTCCAGCCATCAGAACGCCTATTAATATGTATTTGTTTCACCGCATTAATGGCCTTATGGACGGTCGCCGGCTGGCGCTGTTCATTGCGGAATTTTGGAAAGCTCTGGACGACCCGGCCCTTATGGGCTTTGCAAAAGACGGCCTGAAGACCCAGCGTAAAAAAAATGCCCTTACCGTGTTGGATTCGCAATCTCCATCCGATGCCCTCAATTCTGCTATTAGCTCAACACTAATTGAGCAAACAGCCACAAAAATTCTTTTTCCTAACCCTGACGCAAAAATCGAAGAATATATAGACGGCCTCAACTGCTCCGAACGTGAAGCGCGATTGGTGAAGGAAGAAATTGAACCGGGAAGCCGGCAATTCCTGATTAAGCAAGGCCGTTACTCAGTTGTCGCGCAACTTAATTTAAAAGGCATGCATTACTGTCTTGATGTTCTTTCGTCCAGAACGGCAAATATTGAAATCGTAAACGCCTTGCAAACGCAATTGGGCATGGATGTGAATAAATGGCTTCCCATGTTCAAAGAAAAGCGCGGCAATGCTTAAAAAGTTAACCATTACTAGGGAGTTCTTCGCTATGAAAAAAATGTTTATAGCCCTTGCGTTTGTTTGCTCTCTTCATGCCCACGCTTTACCGTCCCACGCTGCCGGCATACCTGTCGTTGATGGAGCATCTATCGCGCAAAATGCAGCAAATTTTTTGCAGGAAATGCTTGAAATGGCGAAGCAATTAGAAATGCTGCAATCGCAGCTTTCACAACAGATTAAAGAATATGAATCTTTGACAG